>Ga0208185_1000081_pt1 | contig 58817 bp, 48 predicted proteins | sample EasRivMeERMLT700_FD_187532 | JGI IMG/M metagenome (GOLD analysis project Ga0208185, IMG submission 187532) | Soil microbial communities from meander-bound floodplain in the East River, Colorado, USA - East River MetaG ERMLT700 (SPAdes) (version 2) | ecosystem: Environmental > Terrestrial > Soil... | reverse complement strand
CAGAAGCGGTACAGCTCGCTGATCGGGCGGTTGATCGTGACCGACTCTTCCACATGGATGCCACGGTGGCCGCCGAGTTGGGCACGCGTGTCTGAGCCAAGGTCTGCAATGAAACCGGTGCCGTCTCCGCGAAACGCGTTCCCGTTCGCGCGGCCGTACGCCCGATTGACGCCAAGAGCTTGGTACACGTCGCAGTGTCCTGTCGCACCGCGATACAGGAGCGCAGCACCCGCAATCGCGGCCGCACCACCTGGACCCTGGCGCCGCTTCAAACCGTACGCGGCCAGCGCGCCCCCCGCCACCAACGACAACCACCGCTCGACGCGGCCGATATTGACGCCCATATCCTCACGATTCATCACTGCAACAACCACGTTCGTTCTCCTCGCGAAAAATGTTTTTGCAAACGCGGACCTTAGTCTTGTAGAGGTCGACCTCTAGTCTTGTCGAGGCGGGACCTTCAGGTCCGCCCTGCTAGTTTTGTAGAGGCGGACCTTTAGGTCCGCCCCTGCGCAGGGCAATCGAGAGCATGACCTGTGCCCGTCTTCGCATACGCTTAAGGCCATCCCGAGTGACCGTGAGCACATCTGTGAGAAGCGGCGAAGGGCTCAGCCGTCGTCTCGGCTTCTGGAGTTCCGTCGGCATCGTCATCGGCATCACGATTGGGTCGGGTATCTTCCGTACACCGGCGACGATTGCTGCACGCGTGCCGAGCGCACCGGCGATACTCGGTGTCTGGCTGGCGGGAGGCGTTATTGCGTTATGCGGTGCGCTCTCTGTTGCGGAGCTTGCCGCATCGCTACCGGCCACCGGCGGGTGGTACGTCTATTTACGTGAAGGATGGGGGCGGCTGACAGGTTTCCTGTTCGGCTGGGCAGAGCTCGTCCTCATTCGGGCATCAGCCACAGGCGCCATCGCCACTGTCTTCAGCGAGTACCTCGTGAGATCCCTTGGGTACGATCCTGCTGCCTTGCCAACAGCCACGCATTACATCGCCGCAGCCGCAATCATCGCGACCGCAGGGATCAACATCCGCGGCGTGCAGCTGGGCGCGTTGGTGACGGGCATCTCGACGGTCGCGAAATTCGGTGCGCTCGTGGGGCTGGTCGTGGCGGCGATGCTGCTCGGAGGGCGCGCGGGCGGCTCGATCGCGCACCTCTCGTCTGCGGCAGGACCGGTCAGCGCAGGCGGTTTCGGGCTCGCGCTGATCTCGGTCTTGTGGGCTTACGACGGCTTCGGAGACGTCTCGTTCGTCGCTGGCGAGGTTGCTTCACCAGGCCGGACGCTGCCACGGGCGATCGTCACGGGAACCGTGGCCGTCGTCATCATCTATCTCGCCTCGAACGTCGCGTACCTGTACGTCACTCCCGTCAGCGGGGTCGCCCGGTCAGGGTTGATCGCTGCGGACACGATGCAGGCCCTCTTCGGCGCGCCGGGCGCCACGTTCGTGTCTTTGATCGTGACGATCTCAACGCTTGGCGCGCTGAACGCGATCATGATGGGTGCTCCCCGCGTGTTCTTCGCCATGGCCGAGGATCGCCTGTTCTTCAGGCCGTTGGCGGCCGTGCATCCGCGGTATGACACACCATACGTAGCGATTCTGTTCGCCGGCGCGCTTGGCGTGCTGTTCGTCATGACGCGAACGTTCGAGCAGCTCGCGGATACGTTCGTCCTGTCGATATGGCCGTTTTACGCGTTAGCGATCGCGGCGGTGTATCGCCTGCGCCGGTTGCGCCCCGACCTCGTGCGGCCGTACCGCGTACCGGGTTACCCTGTCGTCCCGGCGATCTTCATCGGAGCGGCCGCTTACTTGATCGTCAGCGCGCTCGTGGCCGATCCCGTGTGGACGGGCGTCACGTTCGGCGTCATCCTCGCGGGCGTGCCTGTCTACTACTTCGCGTTTGCCACGAAGACCACGAAAACGAATTAGCCACAAAGCACACTGAGAACACAAGGGTGGAGCACGAAGAATCACAAAGAAAAACATAGCGATCTTTGTGACCTTTGTGGCCAATCCGTCTTTGTGGTCTGCGTGGAAGGCGGAACAATGAGCGCCACCCGGGGTCCAATCAACTAACAGGCCACGCCGGCGAGGCCTCCTTTTTCAAGGGGGGCCTATTCGTACCGCCACTCTCACGCTGTCGATCGTTGCGCACGTCATTGCCGCATGCGCGTTGATCATCGCGCCGCTCTACGCGACCGATACATTGCCGGAGCCGCGCAGTGCGATCGAGTTCATCCGGGTCGTGCCGCCGGCCACGCCCACCCCACCGCCGGCCAGGCTTGATCGAACACCTCGAGTCGTCGCGAATCGTGACGCCGCTCCTATCGACGCACCCGATGGAATTCACGCCGAAGAACCTGTGGAACCGGTGACAGATGCGCTCGAGATCGATAGAGGGGCAATCGTGTTCGGCAGCGCCGACCTGCCGATCGCTGACCTCATTCCCCCTCCACCGCCTCCTCCCCAGATCGTGCGCGTCGGCGGAGAGATCAGTCCGCCACAGAAAATCACGGATGTCGCGCCGGTCTATCCCCCAGTCGCGCGGGCGGCGCACGTCGAAGGGATCGTCATTCTCGAGGCGGTAATCGGCGAGGACGGCGGCGTGCGCGACGTGCGCGTGCTGCGATCGCGTCCGCTGCTCGACGCCGCCGCGATCGACGCGGTGCGACAGTGGCGGTTCACGCCGACGTTGCTCAACGGCCAGCCCGTGCCCGTGGTGATGACGGTGACCGTCGCATTCAAACTACGCTGACGCGCCACGAAAGCCACGGAGACGAATTAGCCACAAAGCGCACTGAGAACACAAGGTAAGAGCACCAAGAATCACAGAGAAAACAAAACATAGTGATCTTTGTGAGCTTTGTGGCCAATCCGTCTCTGTGGCCCTCGTGGCTAGAACGCGCGGCTCTGCGATCCGTCGACGACGACGGACGTGCCGCTGATCCAGCTCGCGCGGGACGAGGCGAGGAACGCGACGACGTCGCCGACCTCCTCGGGGGTGCCAAACCGTCCGAAGGGCAGCTCGCGTTTGACGAACTCGGCGATTGCGACCGGATTCTCCTGTTGCCGCTTCCACCACGATCCGCCCTCAAAAAGGATGGAGCCGGGCGACACGCTGTTCACGCGGATCTTGGACGACGCAAGCTGCTGCGCAAGTGACTTCGCCAGGCTGATCTCGGCTGCCTTGACGGCGTTGTACGTCATGCGGCCGCCCGCCTCGCGGCCGAACACCGACGCGATGATCACGATCGATCCGCCACCCCGGTGCTTCATGTGCGGCACCGCGAGGCGTGAGGCGCGAATGGCCGGGAAGAGCGTCTGATCGAAGGCTTCCTGCCACTCGGCATCGCTGGTGTCGATGATCGTCGCGCCGCGTGCGAGCCCCACGTTGTTGACGAGGATGTCGATGCCGCCAAAGGCAGCGACGGCGCCGTCGATCACCGATTTCACTCCCTCAGGTGTGCTGAGGTCGGCGGCTACGCCAATCACGCGATCATCGCCCCCAGCCCGATTCGCGACGTCGCGTCGGGCGTTCTCGAGCGTGGAGGCGGTGCGGCCGCACAGGCAGACGAGACACCCTTCGGCGGCAAGTGTTCGCGCGCTGGCAAGGCCGAGCCCGCGGCTTGATCCGGTGACGATGGCAATCCTGTCGGTGAGACCGAGATCCATGGCACTCGAATAATAGCTGAGCCGTTCGTCCCGGTATCCCGCGTGCAGTTGACGACGCGGAGGACACACAGATGAAATGGCAGGGTCGGCCCGGAAGCGGAAACATTGAAGATCGGCGGGGGATGGGAATGGGTGTGGGACTCCCGGTCGGCGGGGGTATCGGTGGACTTGTACTTCTTCTCCTTTTTTCCGCACTAACCGGAACCAACCCGCTTGATCTCATCAGTTCATCCAGCCCCCCTCAGGATCAGGCGGCCGGCACCACGGGCGTGCGCGACGGGGATCCGCAGGCAGAATTCATTTCCGTCGTGCTCGCCGATACGGAAGAGACGTGGCGCGAGGTTTTCCGCAAGCGTGGCCAGGCCTACGTGCCTCCCGTCCTGGTGCTGTTCGACGGCGCAACGCAGTCGGCGTGCGGCGTCGGGCGCTCTGAAGTCGGGCCGTTCTACTGCCCCATCGACCGCAAGGTATATCTCGACCTCTCCTTCTTTCGCGAGCTCAATCAGCAGTTCGGCGCCCCCGGAGATTTCGCGCAGGCATATGTCGTCGCGCACGAGGTCGGCCATCACGTGCAGAACATGCTGGGCATCTCGGAGAGGGTCGCCGCGGCTCGATCGAACGCAGACGCCCGGCAGGCGAACGCGCTATCGGTGCGCCTCGAGCTGCAGGCGGATTGCTACGCCGGCGTCTGGGGACATTACGCAGCGCAGCGAGGGCTGCTCGAGCCCGGCGACGCCGAAGAAGGACTGAATGCCGCGGCGGCGATCGGCGACGACCGGTTGCAGCGGATGGCGCAAGGCCAGATTGTTCCCGAATCGTTCACGCATGGAGCGTCTGCCGATCGCGTGCGGTGGCTGCGGCGGGGACTCGACGACGGCACGATCGACGCGTGCGATACGTTCTCTAGCGCGACGAACTGAGACGAGGGCACAAAGACGGTTGTAACCACGAAGGCCACGAAGAGCACGAAGTAAAAACGGTACTTCGTATTCTGCTTTTCTTCGTGACCTTCGCGTGCTTCGTGGTTTTGAATCGTCTTCGTGCCCTGCGTGGTAAGGAACGCTCACTGCGTCGCACCGTGTGTCGGCCAGGATCAGTTCTTTCCATCTATCATCAATGAATGCCCGAACTGAAGGTGGGAACGATCGTAGATTGGCGTAACCTCTCCAATATTCTCGCGACGTTCCGGCTGATGCCGGCAACCGGAAGCGCCTTTCCCGATTACGAGCCGGGCCAGTACATCGCCCTTCGTCGTGAGGACTGCCGGCTGACCAAGCGAGTCGTCGGCCAGGACGGTCATCCGCAATACGTGGCCGATCTCGACGGTTCGGGCACCCCAAAGCGCGGCGCGGTTACGCACTCCTACTCGATTGCCTCAGCCCCTTTCACGACTCGGCAGCAGGGTTACCTCGAGTTCTACGTCGTACTCGAAACGAACGAACGGGGTGAACTGGGCCGCCTGACCGAGTCTCTGTTCAGGACCGGTGACCCGTCTGACTCCAAGCTGACCTACGTCAACCGCATCGTGGGAGATTTCACGCTCGCTAAGAGAGCCGCCGGGTTCAAGAGCGTATGTTGGGTCGGAACGGGAACTGGACTGGCCCCATTCGTGTCGATGGTCCAGCAACTCGACTTTGAAGCGTCGCAGGGGGCAAAGCAGGAAGGGGCTCAGTACACGCTGATTCACGCAAACCGGACCTTTGAAGAACTGGCCTATCACCGGGAGCTGCTTGCGATCGAGGCCTCTGGCCGCCTCGACTTCGTCTATGTAGCCTTGGTAAGCCGGCCGACGACGCGCGACCTCGAGGATCCACTCATCGGCAGAGGACGAGCGAATAACGTGCTCCGTTACGTGCTTGGGATGCCGGTGAAGGAACAGGAGGATTTGGACGAAGCGGTGGCAAAGGGAGGCGACGTGTCCAGGTTGAGGGCCGCACTGGAAAGAGCGACTGCCCCGGTGCTTTCAAAACGTCTATCCGCGAGCGGTCTGCGGCACAGACTCGCCCCCGCACGCTCGGTGATCCTGACCTGCGGGAATCCGTCCGTAATGGCGGACGTGAAACATATCGCCGAGAGCAATCAGGTTCATTTCGAAAAGGAGGACTGGTAGAACCGATCCCCGAATTGACGGCAAAGATCGCCAGCTGCACCCTCCCAATGCGGGAACTTGAAGACAAACCCGTGGTCGAGCAGACGTCCGGGAACGACGCGTCGGCTCTTCAGAATGAGCTCTGTCTCGGTTTTCATGAAGACGGCCCCGATCTCGAGCATCCATTCAGCCGCCGGCAAGCCAACGCGAGTGCCCGAGGCGTCCCGCAAGACCCGCATGAAATGTGCGTTCGGGAGGGGATGAGGAGCAGCCACGTTGATCACGCCATCGATGTCGTCATGGTCGATCAACCACCGCGTTACCCGAACGAAGTCCTCGCCGTGGACCCACGAAACGAACTGTCGGCCGTCTCCGGCTTTTCCGCCCAGCCCCCGCTTCACGAGTCCGAGAAGCGTGTCGAAGACGCCTCCGCGGTCCGGGCTCATCGTCATCGCTGAGCGAAGCGCAACCTTTCGCGTGCGCGGGGTGGCGGCTTCATTGAAGGCGCGCTCCCAGGCGCGGGCAACGTCGATGCTGAACTTCCAGGAACCTGGCGCGCCGGACTCGTCTTCGCCGATCAGGCCCGATGCTTCATCGTTAGGAGCGTCGTACCGATGCGAGTAGATCGTCGCGGTGCTCGCCTGCAGCCAGACGCGAGGAGGACGTCGGGCTTGTGAAATCGCTTCTCCCAGAATGCGAGTCGAAGCGACGCGCGACGTGAGGATCTCTGCTCGATTGCGTGCGGTGTAGCGGCAATTCACGCTGCGGCCGGTCAGGTTGATCACCGCGTCACTGCCATCGATCTCGTTCGACCACTCCGCGAGTGTGGCACCGTCCCAACGAACGACCCGCCATGGACACGTGCGCGGCTGACGACTGAGGACCACGACGTCATGCCCTTCGCTCTGCAGGGCGCGGGCAAGAATGGTCCCGACCTGCCCGGATCCACCAGGAATCACGATCTTCATCCCTCGATTCTCGATTTCGGCGACTCGTCCTGTTGAGAATCGATGAAGCGGCTTCGGTATTCCGGGCGCGGCACGAGACAGGTTTCGTATCGACCGAAGATGCGATACCGGTGTCGTGCAATCAGATCGTAGATTCCGTCCAGTACCCTGGCTGGCAATACCTTGAGCAGACCTGCCGCCTTCCAGGGCCACCCGAGCGCCGTCATGACGAAGAGCGCAGCCCGTCCTTTGGTGAGCGGGCTCGGCTCGGCGCCCCGGTAGTTCGTGACCACATAGAAAGTGGTGAGTTCGTCCGGGTTGCTCCCGAATCGATTCAAAGTCGCTCTTGCCGCGGCGCTCTGGAGCGACGCGAAATGAAACAGGACCTGACGATCACGAGCGAGGACGGCCTGGACGAGGACATCACAAAGCCCGCATACCCCGTCGTAGAGCAGGAGATGCCTGCCACTCTCCGCCGGTGGACGTTGCACGTCGAAACCACGCATGTTCTAATAACAGTAAACATGTTCACTAAAAATAGCAAGCCAAGCAAGAGAGGGCGACCATCAGGGCGGACGGCAGAGGGCGAGGCCACGCGCCGCCTGCTGTACGACACGGCAGTCACGTTGATTGGCGAACGCGGATATGAGGCGACGACGCTTCGCGACGTGGCAGGCCACGCCGACGTCAGTGTAGGGCTGCTGTATCGCTACTTTCCAAGCAAGCGGTCTATCGTGCTCGCGCTGTATGACGAACTGTCCGACAGTTACGCGCGGCAGGCGACCGAAATGCCTCGAGGCACGTGGCGCGCCCGATTCATCTATGCGCTGGAGACCAGCATCCACGTGCTCGGCCCACATCGAGTCACATTGCGAGCGCTCGTACCCGTCATGGTGGGAGATGTTGATGAAGGGCTGTTCGCACGAAGCACGGCGTTCTCACGTCATCGGGTTCAGACGGTGTTTCAGGACGCCGTCGTCAACGCAACAGACGCGCCGATGCGAAAGCTTGCCGAGCCCATCGGCCGCCTGCTCTACCTCCTGCATCTCGCGGTCATCTTGTGGTGGTTGCTCGACAAAAGTCCCAAGCAGCGCGCAACGCATGCACTGGTCTCGCTGTTCCGGCAGTTGCTGCCCTCTGCAGCTCTGACCCTTCGCCTGCCGCCCGTTCGTCGCTTCGTGCAGTCGGCCGATGAACTTTTCAGAGAAGCCCTTTTGGACGGTCTCGAACCCAACGTCTCTTAAGCGTGGGCTATGGCGTTACTGATACTTTCACCATCGTCGTGGTCCAGCAGCACAGCTCGCCTCCGCCGCCCTGACCGGAGTAATCATTCGCCGAGACGTGAAGAACGTACTCACCCGCTTCGCTGAACCGGGCCGTCGTGGTGGCTTTGCCGCGGAAGGGCACATTGACGCCTCCGCCCGCCAGGATTTCCGTGGTTGGATGGGGCTTATCGAACGTCACCGTACCAGGGCCGCGATACTTCGACCAGAAGAACTCCACCGGAGGCGGTGGGTTTCGCGGGAGCGCCATCGTGCCGCTCGCGAACCTGCCATCGTCTGTTGCCCAGAGCGAGAGGACGAGCGGCGCAGAGATCGAAGCGGTACGGGTTACGGCCGTCGACAACCGCGCGATCGGACCCTGAACACCGGGTCCCTGTTCCTCGAACCTCAAGACGGGGGGCGTGTTCTTGACAGCCACATCGGTAAAAGGACTGACGGTGTAGTCCGGATGCAGGCGGAGCGGAATGGTCATGGGCTGTCCGTTCGCCACAATCGTCCATGTCAGCCGCTGATCCGGCGTGGTGAAATCTTTCGGCACGGTGACAGTGAACATGCCCCACTGCCGGCCCGGAAGGAAATGCGTCGGCTGCCCCATGTCGGGGCCGCCCGGCTCGATCCGGTTATTCGGCCCGATGGGGACGTCAACCTCCTGGGTCGTGTTCCGATTCATATAGCCGACGAGAAACGTGCGGCTGCCGTCCGGGTTGTCGTACCAGCCTTCGAACGCGCCAGTGATACTCGTCCCCGAATTCCCGCCGGGGTTCGCTGGGCAACTGCTGCGCCGAGGTGAGAACGCCGGCGGCGAGGACGGCAGCGAGGCCCGATCTGACGACAATCGATCGAGAGAGATGCATCTACCTTACAAGGGGAGGTAGAGGCGGACCTTCAGGTCCGCCTCCCGAATAGGTCCGCCTACCGAACCTGACTGACCGTCGTCGGCTTCTCGGCCTTGGCCTTGCGCTCCGCGACGAGCGCCTTGTACTCGTCGTCGTTCAGATAGACCACGTTCATCCATGCGTGCGCCATCTCGTCAACCGTGCGGTCCCCGTAGCCCACCCACTGGTCCGGATCCGGGTTGAAGGGGTTCGCCCTGGTGTTGTCGTACCACGCACTCACGTGGATCACCGTGCCCTTGGGGAACACAGGAGCCGCGTCGTCTTTGTAGATGTAGTTCGTCATCCAGTTGAAATTGAACTTGCCGACGTAGCTGACGATCTGGTTGGTGCCGTCGGGCAGGATCGCTTCAACCTGCATCGCCTTGCCTCGCAGATGGAAGTGCGGCTGGAAGTTGGTGATGAGGGTATTCTCCTTGAGCACCGTGAAGCCTTCCGTCTGCGCAAACGAGTTCGGAGGAATGTCGACGAATTCCTGCTTCCTGAGACCCGTGAACGCAATCAGGTAGCTCCGTTTCTTCGGCTCCTGACCTTTCGGGTAGAGCCAGATCCCAATCTCAGATCCGGACGTGATCTCTTCTCCGACCGCGTGAAGATGCTGATCCCAGGAGATCTTCTCGCCGGGGAGGATCAATTTGCCGGTACCCTCGCGGAACAGGTCGTACCCCTTGCCAATCGCCCACTCCATCAACTGCGGGCGCCTGTTGACGAGATCGACCGGGCGAGGATCCGAGGCCGCTCCCGCAAAGCCATTCGCCGTCCCCGTGTTCACCGCCTCCGGGTCGTTGTTCAGCACCAGATACGCGATCGAGTGGTGCACGATCCTGCGCCCCTTCAGGGTGGTCGGTCGAATCTCAACCATCCTTGCCCAGCGCGGCTCGGTGAGGGGAATATCGCTCATCGGCCGGTACCAGACATCCTGGTGCTTGGCGGGCATCGTGTACTCGGAAGATCTGATCACGAGATCGGGTGGTCCGAAGCCGTCCCGCACACCCTGCCACTCGTTATCGGTGATAAGCGGCTTGGGCGGCGGCATGTCCTTCGGGTCGCCTTCCGGTGCACCCGCATCGACCCAGCGCACAAGCGTGTCGATCTGGGCGTCGGTGAGTGACATGTCGTTCTTGAAGTCGTGAACACCGACACTCGGGTCGATGTGCCACGGCGGCATCTGGCGCGTCATGACACGTTGCTTCATCGACCGTGCCCACGGGCGGGTGTCCTGGAACGTGATGAGCGACATCGGCGCGATCGAATTCGGCTGATGACACTGCTGACACTTTTCCTGGAGGATGGGGGCCACGTCCTTGGAGAACGTCACCTGTCGGGTGGTGTCGGCCGCCATGCTCGACGCCGACATGGCCAGGACCGCGCCCAATGTTCCTATAAAGGTCTGAGCGATACGCAACCGAGGCAACCGACGACCGGTCATGAGCGCCTCCTGTGTTTCGTGCGTGGGCCTTCACCCAGGTGCCCCCCGGGTGTACGTCCGAATTCTGGTCGAAGTTTAGCCCAGACCGGCGCCCGGCGCACCTGGATTCGTTCGTCCTACCGATTCCCCCGCACTGCCTCCTCGAGTGTGGAGACGTTCAGTGTGAACGGCACCGTAATCACCTGGTCTTTCCGCAGGAACTGACTCCACACGCGGTAGCGACCCGGTCTCGGCATGTAGCCTTCAAAGGTGACATTCGGCCCGCCGAGCCCTCTCGTGATGTCGCTCTCCGGACCCTCGAACGGATGCGAGTGGACGTAGTCGAGCATGTCCTCGCTCAGGATCAGCGCGTGGCCGAACGCGCCAAGGTACGGCTGGAGATCGGTCACGGGTTGGCCTGTGACCGCATCCGCTAGCGTGAATGAGAGATGTCCGTACTGACCTGCCACGAGGATCGACGGCTCGAGCTGAACGTGGGCGGTCATGGAACCGACGGTCTTGTTCAAGACGGTGTCCGGCTCGAGATGTGCCGACTGCGACTCGAGATCCCCGTCGAAGTCCGTCGTCACCAGCGTGCGCCCGATGAACTGCGGCGACCCACCGGTTGGGAGGAAGTCCGAAAGGATCTGATAGTAGCCAGGCTTTGGAAGCTTGACCTCAATCGCCCACGTCCCATCGGGGCGCTGCTCGGGGTGGATGTGCTCGAACACGTTCATGTCACGGCTGACGATGAACAAGTGATAACGCTTGTCGTGCACCATCTCGAAGTTCCTGATGGGATCACCGTTTTCAGGGTGGCGCACGGTAAAGAGCATCGTGATCGGGACACCCGCCTTCACGACGGTCGGCGCAGTCGAGAACTCGAGGGTGTACTCACGGGTGTCGAACGGATTCCCGGCAACGAGCGCCATCCCGCATTTTCGGCACCTGCCGCCATCGGCTGCCGTCACCTCGGGATGCATCGGGCAGAACCACGCGGTGAATTCTGTCGGAGCCGGGGGACCCTGGAGCGGCGCAGCGCTCACTGAGCAGATGGCCATCACCATGACTGCGAGTCGCGATGCACGCCGGATGCTCAGCATGCTATCTGCCAGTCGTTCGTACGTCGGGGCCGACTTTGGCCCGCGTGTCGGCGTAGTGATTCAACGCTATCGTGAACGGCGCTTTCGCAGACGCGGGTGGTGCCGCATCGAAATAGGCCGTTGCCTGTAGCAGGGAACCCGCGGGCAGTGCCACAGGCTGTCGGAAGACATATGGTGTCTGCCAGTCCTGCCGGAAGTTCTTGACCCACAGCAGAACCTCGCGCGAGCCGTCCGGACGCACGAGTTTCAACTCCAGCGACCGTCCTCCCTGTTGCATCTCTGGTCTGATCGAGACAAGCGCACGACTTGCCGGTATCGTGAGCTCCGCGGCGACACGCATGCCTGATACCCCAGGCCCGGCGAACTTTGCGGGCTGCAACACGGACGTAGACACTGCGCCAGCCGGCGCTGACGGAACGACATACAGTCCGAGTGTGGGTACGTCGGTCACGGCTTTCGTGCTCCCCGCGTACAGCACGTCCACCGCGATTCGCGCGCGGGGAGGCAGCTTGAATGCCACGCCCTTAGGCAGCTCGGTTGAGGACTGCCACGGCGTCCAGCCGCCGAGATAGCCGTCCGTTCCGGCCACACTGAAGAACGCCGCGCGGGTCACACGCGCATCGCCGGGCTTGAAGTCGAATCCGCGAACCCAGGTCTCGCGCGTCAGCCCGGTGTCGATGATGAGGCGCTTGAAGGCGGGCGCACTCCCGGCTTCGACGATCGCGCCCGACGTCGGCGTCAGCACGAGATCGGGAGGTCCGAGCATCCAGTGTGCGCCGTGATCAATGAGTTCGGGCGCATCGCCGTCACCTTGCGGCACTCCGCCATCGACCCACGAAATGAGGAATTCGAATTCGCGCGGTGTGAGCCCGATATCGTTGGAGAACGCGCCGTACCCCCGCTGGGCCGGCCATGGCGGCATGCGGCGGGCGAGGGTCTCCTCCTTGATGGCCTCCGCCCACGGCCGCGCATCTCCGTAAGTGACGAGCGGCATCGCGAGCTTCCCGTCGGCGTGGCACTGCAGGCATTTCCGCTGGAGGAGCGACGCGATCTCGCGATTGAACAAAACCGTCGTGGTCGTCGGGTTGTGCGAGTACGCGGTACGCGGCGACAGCACCCAGACTGCCGCGACACAAACCACCGAAGCAGCGACTGCCTGCTTCATCACTTCGCGCCGATTATCACACGTGCGGCGCAAGCGGGATCCCTCTCGTGGGTCGGATGAACTACGGCAGCTGAACCAGGCGATTCACCCAAAGAATATTGTCCCAGCTCAGTAATTTCTCCGTTCCATCGAACAATTTCGCGTAGCTGCCCCCACCGGCTTTGAACGAGAACTCCTTGACCCGGTCGGGCGGAGTGGTCGTGACGTTGCGCAGGATGTCCAACACCTGCTCCTGCCTGGAGATCTGGTAAAAATTTGGATTCCTGGCCGAATAGAACCTCGTGTCCGCGGGATTGGTCTTGTTTCCAACACCGCGCTCGAACTTGATATGCATCTCGAGGCGTTCACCCGAGGCGGCGGCAAAGATCCAATCCTGGGACTCGATGATCGGTCCGCTGCCACTGGACGCGGTTGAGCGCTGCATCGTGTGAGTGGTCGCCAGCAGGTAGTTGCCGAACGGCCCCGGCGCGTCCGCGGAATCCTCCGTGAGGCCGCCGATGACGAGCTGGACGTTCGTCCCCCCAGGCTCCTTCACTGGGGCAACGAGATAAACGAGACGGTTCGAGCCAGTCTTGCCGACCGGTTTCCCATCGGGCCCATTGATAGTCACGCGGTCGATGAACACGGCCCGCAGATTCGCATCCTTGGCCGGCCCTTGGACCGCCACGTTGAGTGCCCAGCTCGCAGGCAGAAAGGGGGCGAGAGCCGCATCGGGCACGTGGAGATCCAGTTGGAAACGCGCCTCGGAGCTGTACTCGAGGGGCGTCTGGGCGGCCACGAACCGGACGAACCCTGCCAGCACACCCGCAACGAGCAGCACCGGAACCACGGCACGAGGGGAGATTCTCGTCATTTGTGACCTCCAATTTCGTTGATAGGCGGTCTGAATCTTACTTCCGACTCACAGCTTCCCATCGCCCGCAGTTCATCGAGTTTCACCCTCAGAAAATGTCGTCCCATTCCACGGGACCCAGGTGTATAAGAGTCAACGGCAGGAGGAGCCGCCTATGACTTGGACGCGCTCGGTGCTGACGGTCGCATTGCTGTGGGTGGTTGGCGGCGTTATGTTCGCCGCGCAGGAGCCGCGGGCCAAGAACCCCGTCGAAGGCAACCCGGACGCGGTTCAGGCCGGGATGGGCCTGTTCCGCGGGCGCTGTGCAGAATGCCATGGCATGGACGCTCGTGGTGTCCGGGGGCCCGACATCACGCAGGTGTGGGCGTCGGGCCGCACGGACGCCGGTCTGTTCAAGACAGTCAAGGAGGGGGTGCCGGGCACCGAGATGCCGGCCAACCCGCGCATCCTCGACTACGAAGCCTGGCAGATCCTCGCGTATCTGCGTACGCTGGCGGCTCCCGCCCCAACCGATCCACCGCGCGGCGATGCCCGGAACGGCGAACGCGTCTTTCGCGTGAACTGCGCGAGCTGTCATCGGGTGAACAACGCCGGCGGACGCCTCGGCCCCGACTTGTCGCGCGTCGGCGCCGCCCGGTCGCGCGAAATCATGCAGCTTCGGATTCGCCGCGGCCTCGAAGAGTTCCGCGCGGGATTCGAGCCGGTGACGCTGACGCCCCAGACCGGACAGCCAATTCGTGGCGTGAAGAAGAACGAAGACCTCTTCTCGGTCCAGATCATGGACACGCGCGAGCGGATCCAGGGTTATGAAAAGGACACGATGAAGTCGGTACAGAACGACACCAAGTCGGCCATGCCGATCTTCGGCCCCGATCGTCTGAGCGACAGCGACCTCGACGATCTCCTTCGCTATCTGCAGACGCTGCGCGGATTCGATCCCGCGGTCGTCCCATAAGGAGGCGTATGCGCATCACAACCGTCCGTCTTGTCCGGATTGCGTTGTTGCTCCTCGGCGGCACCGTTGCCATCGCGGGACAGCAGGCGCCTCCGCCGCCACTCGTTACGTCGCAGGAGATCCTCGACGGCCTGCCGGCTGACGGGTCACGCTGGCTGACCTTCGGCGGCGGCTACAGCAACCAGCGTCACAGCCCGCTCACGCAAATCACGCCCGCCAATGTCAATCGCCTAGTCCCGCAGTGGACGTTTCAGACGGGTACGCTCGGCAATTTCGAAACGACCTCGCTCCTGCGCGACAACGTCCTGTACGTCACCGGACCGCAGAACGTGGCGTGGGCGCTCGACGCGCGCACGGGGCGTCAGATCTGGCGGTACCGCCGCGAGCTGCCTCCCAACCTGACCGCCTGCTGCGGTCTCGTCAATCGCGGGTTCGGCATGCTCGGCGACAAGCTCTTCATGGTCACGCTCGACGCGCATCTTCTGGCGCTCGATGCGAAGACCGGGGCCATCTCCTGGGACGCGACGATGCAGGAGTACACAAATGGCTACGCGTCGACGATTGCGCCAATCGTCGTGAAGGACAAAGTCATCGTCGGCGTGGCGGGGGGCGAGTTCGGGATCCGCGGGTTCATCGACGCGTACGATGCGCAGACGGGCAAGCGCGCATGGCGCTTCTATACGATTCCAGGGCCGGGCGAGCCGGGCCACAACACGTGGGCCGGCGATTCGTGGAAGATCGGTGGCGTGGGCGTCTGGGTCACGGGCGCCTACGATCCGGAGCAGAATCTGGTGTTCTACGGAACCGGGAACCCCGGTCCCGACTACCACAGCGCGAGCCGCGAAGGCGACAACCTGTACAGCAACTCGCTGGTGGCTCTCGACGCCGACACCGGAACCCTCCGTTGGCACTATCAGTTCACGCCGCACGATCTGCACGACTGGGACTCGACGGAGGTTCCAATCCTTGGCGAGATCACCGTGGCGGGGCAGCCGCGCAAAGTCGTGATGTTCGCGAACCGCAACGGGTTCTACTACACGCTCGACCGCACGAACGGCAAGCTGATCGTCGCGAAACCCTTCGTGAACACGACGTGGGCGAAGGAGATCGACAGCACCGGCCGGCCAATCCTTCTGCCGGGCCACGAGCCTGACGAGAAAGGTGAGGTCACCTGTCCCGACATCACTGGCGGCACGAACTTCTGGCCACCCACCTTCGATCCGTCCACGCGAACGTTCTTCGTCAATGCCCGCGAAGTGTGCATGACGTTCTACGCGTGGAAACCCGAATACAAAGCAGGCGACCGGTTCACCGGCGGCGCAGGCCAGCGGGTATCGAGCCTCGAGTCGCCGGCGTACGGCGCGCTACGCGCGATCGATCCCGCGTCGGGCGAACGGAAGTGGGAGTTCCGCTATCTGACGCCGTCGACGGCGGGCCTGCTGACCACGGCATCGGGTCTCATCTTCAGCGGCGATGCCGAGGGCAACCTGCTGGCGCTCAACTCGCGCGATGGCAAGCTGCTGTGGCGATATCAGATGGGTGCCACTATGCACGGCACGTCCCCGACGACGTACATGCTCGACGGCCGCCAGCACGTACTCGTGCCTGCGGGCACGACGCTTACGGCGTGGGCGCTCCCGCAATAGACACCGGTCCAGGGTGCGGCGCCTCCGGCAACATTAGCCGGAGGTCAGCTTGTTGTGAGTTACCAGAATCACCGGGAGAACGAATATGGCAAAGCGATTTTGGCTGTCGTTGAGCCTCGCGACGCTGATGGCAGGATCAGCCGCCGCCCAGGATGCACACAGCGTCTTGCAAACCGCCGCGACCGCGATGGGCGTGAGCAACATGAAATCGATCACGTACTCAGGAACCGGCTGGCAGGGCATGGTCGGGCAGAATGTCGCCCCGGACCAGGATTGGCCGCGAGTGGATCTGACCAGCTACACGCGGACGATTGATTTCGACACGATGTCCTCGAGGGAGGAATACGTCCGGGTACAAGGCAACAATCCGCCCCGCGGCGGTGGCGCCGGTTTTCCGTTCCTTACCGCACAGCGGGTCACCAATCTCGTCAGCGGCAACTACGCGTGGACGTTGAACGCGCAGGGACAACCCGTTCCGCAGCTGGCCGAGGCTGATCTGCGGCGGCTCGAAATCTTGCTCACGCCGTACGGGTTCCTCAAGGGTGCGATGGCGCCCGGCGCTAACCCGACGATGGTCACCCGCCGTGAGTATGGGGGCAGGGTGTCGGTAGTCTCGTTTGTCGCGTTCGGGAAGTACCGGGTCAACGGCACGATCAACGCTCAGAATCTGGTCCAGCGGGTGCAGACCTGGGTTCCCAATCCCGTCGTCGGCGATCTCTACTACGAGAACGTCTACACGAATTACCAGGATATGGGCGGCGTGAAGGTTCCCCGGTTTCATCAGCATCAGGATTACGACGATGGCGGGAGCATGCCGAACGTCAGCGGCGGCGATCATGCGTTTGGTTTGGAAACCGTGTCCGACATTCGGTTGAATGTGGCGAACGCCGCACTCACGGTCCCAAGCGAAGTACGGAGCGCCACGATTGAGCCTGTCCGCGTGCAGTCACAAAAGCTGGGCGATGGTTTGTGGTTGATAGGAGGAGGCTCCCACAACAGCGTGGCCGTCGAGTTCCGCGACCATGTCGCCGTCATCGAGGCGCCCTTGAATGAAGAACGGTCGCTGGCCGTGATCGGCGAAGTGAACAGGCTCATTCCAAACAAGCCGATCCGATTCGTGGTGAATACGCATCATCACTGGGACCACCTGGGTGGAATCCGCACATTCGTCCACGAGGGCGCAGCCGTCATCACACACGAAGGAAACCGCCCCTACTATCAGGAAGTCTTACGGGCGCGGCCGTGGGTCTTGCAGCCGGACCGGTTTTCGCTACACCCGCCTGAGGAATGGTCCGAGGGCTACATCTTCGAGACCGCGCGCGAGAAATACGTCCTCGCCGATGACACGCGGACGGTCGAACTCTACAGCGTCGCCGGTCTCGCCCATGCTGCGGGTATGCTGATGGCGTACTTCCCGAAAGAGAAAATCGTCGTGCAGGCGGACCTCTACAATCCGCAGGCAGCCGCCCCCAACGCCAGCAACCGGACGTTTTACCAAAACCTCCAACGCTTGAAGCTGGATGTGACAACCATCGTGGGTATTCACGGAAATCCGGCCCCGATGTCGCAGTTCGTGCAGTTCGTGAGCAGAGCGCAGTGACCTACGGCAAGAACGAACAGCGGCAGGTCAAGGTGGAAAACCCTTTCCTCCGCGGGATCCCTGGCGCTGGCCGCCCACTAAAGTGGGCGGCCGATACGGATCGGGCGTGCCCATTGGAATCAGTGGGTACTGCTTCACGCTCTCTTCAAACGCCGCGACGATCTTCAGCACGGGACCGATGACCCACGTGTCCAGCGCTGGCTTGTCCTCGTCTTCGCGTGGGTTCGTGTACAGGTCGAACAGAAGCGGGATTGGAAGCCTCACCGCGGGCGACACCATCGTGTCCTGCTGATAGAAGTGGACCTTGTAGTGGCGCCACTTCACGGCTTGCAGCCGATCGGCACACCAGATCGGAATCCCATCGCGGGCCGACGTGTACGTCGTGCCGAGAAAAAACCTGGATTGGTCAACACCGTCGATGGGGCGATCGTTCGGCACGCTGGCCCCTGTCAGCCGCGCGATCGTCGGGAACAGATCTACGCCATGCACGATCTCGTCGCTCACGCGGCCGGCCGGTATCCGGCCAGGCCAGCGGATCATGAATGGGACGCGAATCCCGCCTTCCCAGGCGGTGAAGTACTGGCCCCGCCACGGCCCCGCCCAGCCGTCGTACGGCCGAACGAACTCCGGTCCGTTGTCGCTGGCGAAGATCACGATCGTGTTGTCGCGAATGTCAAGGCGATCGACGGCGTCAAGCATCTGCCCGACGTTGGCATCCATCTCCGCCAACATGTCCGCCCAATCGCCGTTGCCGGTTTTCCCGGCGACCGCCGGATTGGGCAGTGTCGGCAGATGCGGTTGCGTGAGCGTGGCGTAGGCAAAGAAAGGCTGTTTCGCTTGCGTCTGACGCTCCATGAACGCGATGGTGCGTCGGGTAATCTCCGCGTCGATCAGTCGCCGTTGCTCGACGTCGTAAACCCTCACGTCGCGGCTTCTCTCGCCCTTCCGTCCCTCCATTATCTGCTCCGGGGGCATGACCGCCGGCGAGTAGCCGGCCGATCCGGGCCACAATGCCTCGTCGGTCGTCCGCGGAATGCCGTACCATTCGTCGAATCCTTGATCGTTCGGCAGACGGCCGTTCTGACTACCGAGATGCCACTTGCCGTAGAGCGCGGTCGCGTAGCCGGCTGCCGACAATGACTCCGCCATCGTCACTTCCCACTGCGTAAGGCCGTCGGCCACACCGCCGAACGGCACCGAGTGCGTACCCGAGCGGATGGCGAAGCGCCCCGTGAGGATGCTCGATCGGCTCGGCGTGCACTGCGCTTCCATGTTCATGTTCGTGAGGCGCAGCCCCTCGCTCGCGAGCCTGTCGATGCGTGGGGTCGGTGCACCGCGCGTCGCGCCGCCTCCGTACACGCCCAGTTCGCCGTAGCCCAGGTTGTCGACCAGCATGAACAGAAGATTGGGCTTTTGCGCGACCTGCGCTTGTGCGAGCGTGGGAGTCGCGTGCGCGGTGCCGGTGACAGCGAACAGTCGGGTGGCGAACGCTCCTACACCGGTTGTCTGGAGGAACGAACGTCTGCTCACCATGATGACTCCTCTGCCAGTTGCTAAAAGACCACCCTTAGGCGCGCGCCCGGAACGATGGCGGTCTCCGCCACCGGACGGTTCGGGCGCAGAATCTGCAAATCACCCGTGAGCTGGAGCCACGGGGTGAGATGAAGGTTGTAGAACACTTCGAGCTGGTGCTCGACCCGGAGGCGACGCCCGCCGAGCGGCAGTAGACCGAGGTTGTCCTTCAAGTCGCTGCTCAGGTCGGTGTACGCGTACGCGATTCCGAACTCGTCTCGTTGTCGCTGCGCGAACAGGCCGTTGCCGCCGATACCGACGTCAAAGAACGTCGTGATCGGACTGGTGGCTTGATCCGCAAATGAGAGTTGCCCGAAGAACCCCCAACCATCTCTGCTGGATCTCTCCACGATGTACTGCCGGAGGGTGTAATTGACCGACCATGAACCTGCCTGAGGTTCGACCGGGTTGATCGGAGGGCCCGGAATGATGATCTGCCTGATGGCATCAAACGGCGTGTACTTCTTGGTTGTGATGGCGCCGCCAACCGTATGTTTGGCAGTCTTGCCGAAGTACTTGGCCGGAAAGTTGACGGCCGGCGCGAACGTCACACCGTCTGCAAACAGGTCCGACAGCCCGGTATCGGTCGAGTGGTCATTGGGATCGATGAGCGCGAAGGTAAAGAATGGTTCGCCTCCGCGGATGTAAGCCATGGTCACTGCATTCGTAATCAGCGGAACCTGGCGCAACACCGTCAAAGGACCGATTTGCGCGATATTAAAGAATCGCTCGGTGCCGCCACCCGCAAAGAAATCCTCGTCGATGAGATCGACAAGGTTGTAGCGCCCGAATGAGACGGCGACAAGCTTTCCTTCCTGCAGGTCGATCGGAAACAGCTTCGTGGCATTCACCGCAGTCAGGGAGAACACCGTTCCGTCAGCGCCCGGGATGATGGCGGCGGTGTTCACAGGACTGATCGTCCCGGTGCTCGTCAGCAAAGGTCCGCCGAAACGGGTCTCCGCCTTGATCTCCGCTGACCAATCGTTCCAACCCGCAAGCTTGCCAAGATCGAACGTGAGCTTGGCCTGCGCGGTGCCGTTGTACTCACGTGCGGTCTCGACGCCACCAGACGCAACGCCTTGATAAAACTGCGTCAGTGAGCTCGCCAGTTCGACGCCGTTGTTCTTCCATTTCGTTCGTGTGCCGTTCCAATCGCCGGTCAGCTCTTCCTGATGGAAGAAGTCCGGGGCGGGCGGCTGTGCCGGTTGCGCGACCCCGGCTTGGGCTCCCGTGATTTCTGCGTTCCGCGTCACGGTGGTCGCAGGCGCGTCCCCCGATCCACGAACGGGCGGCGAGATCGGCTCCTGGCCGTCGATCACCACTGTCTGCGCCAGGGCCGCCACACATACCATGCTCAGAAAAAACGCTCTCGGGCTGGTATTCATGGTGTGCTCGCTTCAACTGCCTTCTTGCCCGCGGCAGGCGCGCGACCGGCTCGCTCGCGCGTGACCCAGAGAGACGGTGTTTTGGGCGTCGAGTATCCGCTACTGTTTCGCCATGGCCACGCGGAGGCGCTCCTCGGGCGTGATCAGGTGATTGTTATCGTCCGCCGCGCTCCCTGCGTCGAACTCGACCCAATTCACCTGTCCCGAGAATTCGCTCCCGCCATCGTGCCCATAGTCGGTCGTCACGGGCGATCCGGCTTCGTGGCCCACGTCGCAGGACTCTTCTCCAAACGCGAACGGTTCGGTTTGCTCGATGCGGCCTTCACCGACCTTCTTGCCGTCGACAAAGAGCGAGACGGTACCGCCTTTGGCAATGCCGCCGCCGTCATACTCGAACTCCATGCGAACCTCATGTTGGCCTGGCGGGATAACGCTCGAACCCTCGACGTACGTCTGCTGCAGCCCGAAGAAGCTGTAGCAGTACTTCGGCTTGCCATTCCTCGCGTACAGGCTCCAACCGCCGGTATTGCCCCCGACGGCGGCAATGACGCCTTCCGCGCCAGACTTCGGGACCTGAATCTCGGCAGTGACCGCGTGCGACTTGTTCGCCATGTTCACCATCGCCAGCGACGGGACCCGCGTCAGTCCACCAAAGACAATCTGGCGATTCCCCGAGACCAGCTCCGGGCGTCCCGCGAGCTCGGAATCGCCTCGCTCGGCGAACCGGTCATCAAGGGGCAACACGTTGTACTTCACAGCTTCGATCAGCCAGAGCTGCTGCAGCTTGTGCAGCAAGTCAGGTTGTTCCTTCGACAGATCCCGCGCCTGTGACCAGTCTTTCGATGTGTCATACAGTTCCCAGACGTCGTCGTTGAAGGCGACGGTCTTGACTTGCCCGGTCTCCCAAGGCGTGCGGTGCTTGGTCACGGCCGTCCACCCTTTGTGGTAGATGCCGCGGTTGCCGAACATCTCGAAGTACTGAGTTTCACGGCGGTCGGCGGCAGCCGCATCGTTGAACGAATACGCCATGCTGACGCCTTCGATCGGCCGCTGCAGGACGCCGTTGACCATCAACGGTTGCGGCAGGCCTGCCACTTCGAGAATGGTCGGCGCCACGTCGATCACGTGATGAAACTGTGGGCGCGATTCACCCTTGCCTTTGATTCCCTTCGGCCAATGCACGATGGTTCCGTTGCGTGTGCCGCCCCAGTGTGACGCCACCTGCTTCGTCCATTGATAGGGCGTGTCCATGGCATGGGCCCAGCCAACCGCGTAATGGTTGTAGGCTTGCGGGGAGCCGAATTGGGCGATGCGCGGTATCAGGCTTTCGGCGGTTTCCAGGTGCCCGAACCCGCCGAGCGTCACCATCTCGTTGAACGTGCCCTGCAGCGACCCTTCCGCGGACGCGCCGTTGTCGCCGATGATCAGATAGATCACGGTGTCGTCGAGGATGTCGAGGTCGGCCAGCGCGTCGATGACCCGGCCGACATGGTGATCGGTCTGCTCCATGAACCCGGCATAGACTTCCATCTGCCGAGCCAGCACCGGCTTCATCTTGGAATCGACCGCGTCCCAGGCCGGGATTTCCGGATGGCGCTTGGTCAGCTCGCAGTCTTTGGGAATGACGCCGAGCTTCTTCTGGCGCGCAAACGTTTCTTCGCGCACCTTGTCCCAGCCCTGGTCGAACTTCCCCTTGTATTTGTCGGCCCACTCCTTGGGCACGTGATGCGGCGCGTGTGTGGCGCCAGGCGCGTAGTAGACGAAGAATGGCTTGTCTGGCGTCAGCGCCTTCTGCTGCCGTACCCAATTGATGGCGTGGTCTGCTAGATCTTCGTTGAGCGTGTAGCCTTGTTCGGGCGTCTTCTTGGGCTCCACCCGCGTCGTGCCCTCGAACAGGTTCGGATAGTACTGGTGGGTTTCGCCGCCAATGAAGCCATAGAAATACTGGAAACCTCCGCCGCCAGTGGGCCAGTGATCGAATGGCCCGACCGCGCTGCTTTCCCACACGGGCACTTCGTGACACTTGCCGAACTGGGCGGTGGAATAGCCATTGAGTTTCAATGTCTCTGCCAATGCGGCGCACGTGTTGGGCTTTATGGAGTTCTGTCCCGGAGCGGACGTCGCAAACTCCGTAATCGCACCCATGCCGACGGAGTGATGGTTCCGCCCGCTGAGCAGCGCGGCACGCGTCGGCGAACACAGCGCGGTCGTATGGAAGCGCGTGTACTTCAGCCCGTTGGCCGCCAGCTTCTCGAAGTTGGGCGTCTGACAAGGCCCGCCGAAGGCCGACGAGGAGCCGAAGCCCGCATCGTCGATCAGCACGACCAGAACGTTTGGGGCGCCTTGTGGCGGACGGATTTGACGGATCGGGGGGTACTTGGTGTCCGGATCTCTCGCGTCAAACGTCGTGAGTGCGATTGGTGTCACATCCGGAATCGGCAGCACACTGCGCGGGACAGTGTCCTGCCCCTCATTCGCTTCGTTGCTGCCTTTCGTAGGCTTTGCCGATGGTCTCCTGGCCATTGGATCTTTCTCCTCGGACATTGCTCGCCTTGTTCCCACGCCTGAGCGTGGGCGCCTTACTGCCGCGCCATCGCCAGCTGGAACCGCTCCTCCGCGCCGATCACGTGATCGACGTCCCTGGCCGCGGCATCGATGTCGATCTGCACCCACTTGATCGCCCCGCTGAACGCATTCCCACGTGGGCCGTAGTCAGGCGACACCGGCTCGCCGACGTCGCAGCCGATCTCCATCGTTTCGTCCATCGAGAAGAAGAACGCATGCGTGCGCTCGACGCGGCCTTCGGCGGCCGCCTTGCCGTCGACATAGAGCGTCGCGGTGCCGCCCTTGCCGAGGCCGCCGCCGTCATACGTGAACTCCATCCGCACCTGGTGGGGGCCGACCGGCAGCTTCTCGGTCGACGTCACGTCGAAGTGCCTGAGGCCGAGGAAGTTGTAGTGGTATCTCAGCCTCCCCTCATGCACGTAGAGGCTCCAGCCGCCAAAATTGCCGCCATGCGCCGCAATCACGCCCGTCGCGCCACCCTCCGGCACGTCGATGTCCGCGGTGACGGCGTGCGACTTGTTCTTGATGTTGATGACCGAGTTCTCGGAGATCCGGCGCATCCCGGGGAAGAACAGCTGGGTGTTGCCGCGCACGACTTGGGGGCGGCCTGAAATGTCCGGGTTCGTCCGCTCCGCCTTGCGATCGTCGAGCGGGAACACGTTGTACTTCGATGCCTCGAGGTCGAAGAGGCGCTTCAGCTCCGCGACCTTCTCGGGCATCTGCTTCGCGAGATCGTGTGCCTGCGACCAGTCCTTCGTTGTGTCGTAGAGCTCCCAGACATCGTCGGCAAGCGAGGGCTGCGCTCCGACCACCACCCAGGGCGGGTTCCCGTGCCGCGTGACCGCGCTCCAACCATTGTGGTAGATGCCGCGGTTGCAGACCATCTCGAAGTACTGCGTCTCGTGCCGTTCCCCCGCCTTCGGATCGTCGAACGAGTACGCCATGCTGACGCCGTGCAGCGGCTCCTGCATCACCCCATTCACGAAGGTGGGCGCCGGCAGCATTGCCGCTTCCAGGATGGTCGGCGCGACGTCGATCACGTGATGGAACTGCGAGCGGATCTCGCCTTTGGCCTTGAAGCCGTTCGGCCAGTGGACGATAGTCCCGTTGCGCGTGCCGCCGAAGTGCGACGCGACCTGCTTGGTCCACTGATACGGCGTGTCCATCGCGTGCGCCCAGCCGACGGCATAGTGGTTGTTCGCTTTTCGCGATCCGAGATCGTCGATGTGCTGGATCAACAAGCGGAAGGCTCGTTGGTCGGGCGCCTCGCCGGCCGTCTTGTCGTTGAATGCCCCGATCAACGAGCCTTCCGCTGACGCGCCGTTGTCGCCCACGATGTAGTAGATGAGCGTCTCGTCCAGGATTCCGAGGTCCGCGAGCGAGTCGATGATGCGGCCGACGTGGTGGTCCGCGTACTCCAGGAACGCGGCGTAGATCTCCATCTGCCGCACGAGCACTGGGCGGAGCCGCTCTTCCGTCTGTTCCCACGCGGGAATCTGTTCGGGCCGCTTCGTCAGCTCGCACTCAAGCGGAATGACGCCAAGCGCCTTCTGCCGTGCGAAGGTCTTCTCACGCACCCTGTCCCAACCCTGGTCGAACTTGCCCTTGTACTTCGCAATCCAGTCCCTGGGGACGTGGTGCGGCGCGTGGGTCGCGCCCGGGGCAAAGTACGTGAAAAACGGCTTGTCGGGCGCCATTGCCTTCTGCTGCCGGATCCAGCCGATCGCCTTGTCGGCCAGATCCGCCATCAGGTGATAGCCCTCGTCGGGCGTCCGCTCGGGTTCGACGGGCGTCGTCCCGTCGTAGAGCGCCGGGTAGTACTGATTGTTCTCACCGCCGATGAATCCGTAGAAGTGCTCGAAGCCGGAACCGGTCGGCCAGTGATGGAACGGGCCAATCGGTGTGGTCTCGAAGACCGGCACCTCGTGGCATTTCCCGAACTGCGCCGTCGAATAGCCGTTCAGTTTGAGAATCTCGGCCAGGGGTGCGCACGTGTTCGGGCGGAGCGAGTTGTAGCCGGGCGCCGACGTGGCGATCTCAGTGATGCCGCCCATACCGACCGCGTGATGGTTGCGGCCCGAGAGCAAGGCCGCGCGCGTGGGCGAGCAGAGCGCGGTCGTGTGGAAGCGGGTGTACTTCAGGCCTGCTGCGGCGAGCCGTTCGGCCGTCGGGGTCTGACACGGACCACCGAACGCGCTCGATGCGCCAAAGCCGACATCATCGAGCAGGATGATGAGCACGTTGGGGGCGCCGGTCGGCGGACGCAGCGGGCGGAGCGGCGGAAACTTCGTATCCGGATCCCTCGCGTCGTAGGTCGTCAGACTAACCGACTTGCGGTCCGGAATCGGCAGCACTTCCCGCGGGACGTCACCGAGGCTTGCCATCTCTTCCTCCGACTCTGGTGCGATGTCAGCGCTTCTCCTTGCGCATCGTGGTACTGGCCCCGCGATCACACCCTCTACACGACATACCGCGGACGAACGCTGCGTCCTTAGGCGCGCCGGCGCAGGCGTTTCAGCGGTTGCACCCAAAGCCTGACGACCGCTCGCGCGCCGGGCTATGCGGATTCGGCAGAAGAAACGATTTCGTCAGTCAGGGGAGCGACATGTGAAGCTTGTCCCTGATGGGCGCGGACAACAGCGTCTCCAGAGGCAACGCGAACCAAATCGCCGGCAAGATGTTTCCCCGACTCGCCGAACTGATGGGCGACCTGAACACGGCCGTGGCTCCGCAAGCACACCAACACGACGATCCGACCGCTTGTGTCGGCGCCCCTATGGGACGCTCGCCGGCTCTGACTTTGCACTTCCTTTCAACAAGAACGAAACACCTCTAAGAGCAAGAGAAGGAGGAGGTTATGACCGTTCGACCATTCATGTAGCGCAATCACGGCCGGGCTGTTGACATTCGGTGTGGCGGCGCTCGTTCAGACGAACGGACGGGCCCAGAGCGTCAACGATCTGGGGCCGCATAGCAGTCAGATCACGCTCGTCGGCTGTCTTCAGCACGAGTCCGACTATCGTGCTCAGGAAGGAAAAGGCGGCGCGCATGGCGGATTGAACGACGAGTACATTCTCGTGAACACGACGATCGGCTCCGTGCCGAGCGTGACGGAGGGGACGTGCTCGACCACGAACACGGGCGCAGCGGTCGAACTGACGGGCGGCGGTGAGCGTGGTCTCGACATCTCGTTGGTCGGCCGTTGGGTCGAGGTTTCCGGAAAGCTCAAGCACGCCAAGCTCGAGGAAGTGATCGGCACGTCCGGTACCGTCATTCAGAGGCCAACCGGAGGATTCAGTCCGTTCGGTCACGATCTCAAACTTCGTGAAGTGAACGTCGAGTCTTTCAGCGCGGTGCCAGTCGTCGTTCCACCACTCGCGGCCCGGGCTGAACCTGCACCTGCGATTGAGCCCGAACCGGCTCCACCGGCCCCACCGCAGGCCGTGCCCTACGCACCGCAAGAACAGCCGGCAGTCACGAAAGCTCCGGAGCAGTTGCCGCACACGGCGGGTCCGCTCCCACTGACCGGAACGATCGGCCTGATCTCGCTCGCAGGAGCTCTGGCTCTTCGTGCATTGGGTCGTCGGCGAGTTCTGGGACGTGGATAAGGGCCCAGGCGGCCATCGCGACCGACCCGTGAACGGCAAACGCAAAGCGGGGAAGGTCGCAGGGCGGGCCAAATTCATTTCGTGAATTGGCCCGCCCTATTTGCAACTGTGGGATTCACTATTTTGGGCGGCTCGATGAAACAGGTGAATCAGACAAGTTATGAGAAGTCACGCCGCATTTCAGTTCTTGTTTTCATTCCTCTTACGACGCCAGATCGCAGGGTCTGTGCCGAAAGTGCATAGCTCCCCATTCCGGAAAACAGCAGAATGCGAGCGACTACTCGCAGCTCACGCTGGACGGTCGAGGCCGCAGCGTTAGTCAAGGGGTGGTCGGACGCGGTTTTGGAGGGGGCGGCAGACGTGCCCGGAGGAGGCCCAGGCAGCCATGTCGAGTGTGGGAGCCAGATTGCAGCAGGCACGAATCGAAGCAGGTATTTCGCTTGCGGAGCTTACGAAGCGAACAAAGATTCAGGTCTGGATGCTCGAGGCGATCGAACGAGATGATTTAGCGCGGCTGCCACCCGGCATCTTCGGCCGTGGCTTCCTGTCTGCGTTTGCGCGCGAAGTCGGCGTCGATCCGGAAGCCATTCTGGCTGACTACGCCGCGTCCACGCAGCCCGACCTGCAGGAGGTCCAGCCGGCCCAGGCAGTCCAGCGAGATGAGTCGACGGCCTCTCCCACTGGTGTGGTCACACGACGCGTGCCCACGTTACCCATCTTGTTCGCCACGGCGATCGGTTGTGCGGCGTTCACCGCCCTAATCTGGTTCAATCTCCCCAGCCGCCACTCGGGGGTGCCCGAGGCGAATGCGGTCACGATCGGCGACCGCGATCACCTGCGCGTGTCAACAGATGTCGTGTCAACAACTGGCGCAGAGCCGAAGCCGGGCGAAGCGCCAACGTCGGATTCACCCGCTGCGGCGCCGGCTGTCGTCGCTAAGCCCGCTGTCGTCGAGGACGATTCGGCTCGGACCGACCGCCTCACGGTCGACATTGGGGCAGTGAAAAGCCTCTGGCTGGAAGCGGATGCCGATGGCCAGCGCCAGATCTACCGGCTGCTCAACCCCGGCGATCGGGAACATGTCCTGGCGCAGCGGGAGATCTCGCTGCGGGTGGGAGATGCATCCGCGCTCGCATTTTCGATCAACGGTGCCCCTGGCCGCGCGTTAGGTGGCCCTGGGGAGATTCGCGACATCCGCATCACCCCTGACAACTACAGCACATTCCTCGACGCCACCCCGTCGGGCGATGTCCCCATCGACAGATAGGGCTGCATTGTTCCGACCAGCGGGCCGCTGAAGTCATAAGAAGAGCTCGGCGTCATGCGACACCTGCGACACAGCTCCGGGTAAAGGAGGTCGCGGCGAAAACACCGATATACTTCGCCGACTACTCGAAATGTCGATTGCGTCCGGTACACGCTTCGGCCCGTACGAAGTCCTATCGACGCCAGGCGGTCCGGCTCGGTCCGGCTTCCGCGGTCTGCGCGCGCTTGGCCTTCCGTTCGTCTTCACCTCGGGCCTCGTCGCGTTCGCGTTCCTCGATTCCGTGCGACAGAACCCGTCGCTGTTCCGAGCGTTTCTTGGCGCCGCGGCGGTACTGCTCGTGTGGAATGCCGTGCTCCTGGCATCGGCACTACGCACGGGCCGCATGCTGACGCTGGAGATCGTCGTGCGGAAGCAGCACTATCTCCAGGCGTGTGCGCAGGGCTCGGTCCTCCTGTATTGGGGCTGGTACTGGCGTCCTGTGTACGACTCGGCCTACCTCATTGCCGCCCAGTTGCTGTTCGCATACGCCTTCGACATCCTCCTCAGCTGGTCACGACGCGACACCTGCACATTTGGGTTCGGCCCGTTCCCAGTCATTTTCAGCATCAACCTGTTCCTCTCGTTCAAGCCGGACTGGTTCTACCTGCAATTCCTCATGGTGGCGCTCGGTTTCGCTGCCAAAGAACTGATCCGCTGGGACAAGGAGGGCCGGCGCGCACACATCTTCAACCCCTCGTCGTTTCCACTCGCCGTGTTTTCGCTTGGCCTGATCGTCACGGGCAGGAGCGACCTCACGTGGGCCCAGGACATTGCGAGCACGCAGTTCTATCCGCCGCACATGTATTTGATGCTCTTTCTGATCGGCCTGCCGGGCCAGTATTTCTTCGGCGTGACCACGATGACGATGTCGGCGGTGGTGACGACCTACCTTTTCGGACTGCTGTACTACGCGGCAACAGGAATCTACTTCTTCTACGATTCGTATATCCCGATTGCGGTCTTCCTCGGCATGCACCTGCTGTTCACCGATCCGTCCACCTCGCCACGCACGGAGCTCGGGCGTGTGATCTTCGGCGCGCTGTACGGGCTCAGCACCATCGCTTTGTACGAGCTGCTCGGGAACGCGGGCTTGCCGACCTTTTACGACAAGCTTCTGCAGGTTCCGATCTTGAACCTCTCGATCACGCTGATCGACCATGCGGCGCGATCGAAGCTGCTGCGAGCCATCGATCCTGGAGCGCTCGCCCAATGGCTGGCGCCCCGCCAGCGACACCTGGCGTACGTGTCGGTGTGGACGATCGTGTTTGCGGTGATGAGCGCTGCGCAAGGAGTCGGCGACAGCCATCCTGGTCAGTGGCTGCCATTCTGGCAACAGGCCTGCAAGGATGAACGGGCGTACGCCTGCCCTTACCTCGAGAACGTTGTGTCGAACCGCTGCGACCGCGGATCGGGCTGGGCGTGTAACGAGCTCGGTCTTCTTCAGGCTCAACGCGAGCTCGATGATGCAGGCGCGGCGGAATCGATACAACGCGGGTGCGAGCTCGGGTTTTCGCCGGCGTGCGTGAACGCCAGCCGCGTGATCATCGCCGGCACGTTGGCGAGCGCGCCGCCGACGCTCGAGGACTACCCAATTATCCTGAGGGGCAGTAAAGGCCCGATCACCGAGCGGAGTCGAGCCGCCCTGGAAGCCCTCGCATGCCGCCAGGGCTGGCCCGGCACGTGCCAGCAACGTGGCCGCTAATTCTTGGGCGGCACCTTCTGGTTGTTGGGTGTCAATTCATACGGGGCGCCAGTGCCAGATGACCCGAGAAACATCTTGCGTCCATCGGAGAACGTGAGGTCACGGCCGTTAGCCCTCTTCAACCCGTCCTTCGCCTGATACCCGTCAACGACGACTTTCGTTCCCGGCAGCAGCGACTGCTTCGTAAAGCCCCGCCGGAATAGAACGTTGGGGGTCCCGGCCTCGAACGCCCAGTTTTCCACGGTCCCATCCGGCTTCTTCACATCGATGTGGAGCCACACATGCGGATTGACCCATTCCATCTTCGTGACCGTGCCCTCGAAATGGACCGGCTTTTTCGCGTCGAATTCAGCGGCAAATGCGTGGTGCGCCCGCAGCGACACCGCGGTTCCCGCGAAAAACAGACCCACGCCCATCACGACAACCGTTAGCTTCATTGACATCGAAACAGCCTCCTCAGCTTACTTTCCATACCATTCATAGAGGCGATCGCCGGGCGGAACCTTGCGCTTGATGTCGACGACGATGGTCTCGCCCTCCCAGTGCTTGACCAACTGCTGTTTGCGGAGATTTCCGTACAAGAACTCCTCGGCGAAGTCGATGCATGGGTAATCGAGGAGTTGAATGTTCGGCTCCAGGCGCCGATAGATAGGCATCGCGATTTTCCAGGGGCGCGTGAACACTTTCGGATCTTCGATCGTCGCTTCGTAACGAAGGGCATCGGGCGTGATTGGCGTGAACCGCTCAACGACATGCAATGCGTCGCTATGAAAGTTTCCGGCTCTGTCGAACCAGGTCTTGTCGTTGAAGTGCGTCACGTCGACGACGAGCGTGTCCCCTTCCCAGCGGCCGACCGAGTGGCCCATCCACGTGTCGTCGGGCGGGCCTTCGACTTTATCCAGGTGGATTGCGCGGGCAGCATTCGAAAACGTGTAGGCCATCTCGATCTTCGTTGAGCTCTGGACGATCTGAAACGGATAAGGCATGTACATCGCGCGGGGAATTCCCGGCAGATAGCACTTGAGCTCCGGATCGCGGTCGATCCAGTGGGCGGCGTTCTCCTGTTTTCTGGTCAGGGCCGCCGGCGTGTAAGGAATCTGCGCATCGCCCTGCACGACGCCGAGCGATCCGGGAACTCCCGCAGCCGCCCCGAGCGCGAGGACCGGTGCTGCAGGCACCTCGGCGTAGGCATATGGATAGACGCCCCGTTGCGTCACGGCTCCCGGACGCGCCTGATGGGCCTGCAGATCCCAGTTCGCCTCGTTGTTGGCCTGCCACACTCCGCTGAGGTTGGGCTTGCCGTCCGATGTGCGTGCCGTTCGCGATACCTGACCCGTGGTCCGTGTCATCGACACCGTGACGACGGCGCTCACAGTGGCTGCGGCAATGCCTGTCGCAATGAGCGAGCTTTTGAACCGGTTTCGCATGGGAGTCCTAATTTCCTGTCAACGCATCCACGCCGCCTTCGGCGCCGAAATCCGTGGCCGAGTCCTTTGTCGCCGGATTGGGGCCGCGCCCCTTGGCGAAGGCGGCCTCTTCTGCGCGCGTGCCAATGAGCAACGCCGGCAAGCCGTAGTTCCCTTCATGACACCGGGGCTCGTAGTAAATCCTGTTCGCCTGCTCGTCCTGCCTGGTCATTTCATGCTTGACGGTCCACGGCTTCGTCCACGTCGTCGGATCCTCGATCGTGACTGAATACTCGAGCGTCTTCGCGTCGGGGCGCGTCCAGCGCTCGACGAGGTGCAGGTTCTCGCGCGCGCCCATGAAGTCGCTCTTGGGAGAGAAATTGGTGACGTCGACGACGAGCGTGTTGCCCTCCCAGTGGCCCCGCGAATCCCCGAACCGCTCGCGGATGGATTGTGGAAGATGCGGCCCGCCGTTCAGGGGGATGGTGCGCTGCCATCCCTGCCCCTGGCCCACGTCGTAGAAGATCGACACGGCATCAGGAGACTGTACGATCCGGCGGTAGCCACCAAAATCGGGCAGCACCGCGGCCATGCATCGCTCCGTCATGCTGCGGTCCTCCGGATTGTCGGACCGATTGAGTCGTCCCGTGTTGTAGAAGGACGGGATCTCGGCTCGTCTCGGCGACGGTGGTCCGTACTTCCCGCCGGCACACGCGGCCTCGTGATTCTTGCAGGTTTGCGTGGCTTGGAGGAGCGCGAGCCGGAACTCACGATCCGCGTCGCTTCGCTGTTTCGCCGCAGGCGTCACGGGAGGAATTCGTCCATCTGCCGGATCGACGACCAGCGATGTTCGTTTCCCGGTGTGCTTGATTGACTGGAACACGGCGTTGTACGCGCCGGCTACGTCGCGTTCAGTCCCGATTTCCACGCGTTGGTCTCGACGAAGAATCCCCGCTCGCTGGTTGTCCAGTTCAGCGCGTTCCTGTTCGGTGAACAGTTCTTTGCCGGCGTACTTCGCCTGTCGCTGCAAGGGCGTCTGAAACTCGTCGGTCCAAATGCCCTGCAAGTCCGGGTCGCCCCACGCGGTCTTGGTCGCAGAGCCCGTAGCGGCAGAGGTTTGACCAGCGACTCCGACTGGCGCCACCTTCACCAGGACAATGACGGCGAGGATCAGCGCGCCCACACCGAGCACCGCGAGCAGTCGTCTCCTCATCTCATACCTCCCGTGCTGGTTCCAGCTACTGGCCCGTCTGATAGCGAAGAGATGCGTTTCAGCACGTTTCCTACACCCAGGGCGGGCTCATGTCAAGGATGAGTGTACGATTGGCGCGCGAGCGGCAAAGCCCTGGTCGGATACGAAACGGCCAGGACATTGGCGAACATCGTGACGAGGAGTAGCATTCCGTCGGAGCCGCCATGGATGAAACTCGACGCGGTTTTCTGAGAGTTGCGATGACCGCCGCAGGGGCAGCAGCGACGCCCGTACCTTCTGAGGCCCAGGACCAACGCACTGCGCATCAGGCAGTGCCGTCGGACCTCACGTTGCGCGTGAAGTCGCTTGAATCGCTGCTCGTCGAAAAGGGTCTGGTCGATCGAAAGGCCCTCGATGCCCTGATCGACACTTACGAACACAAGATCGGTCCCCGCAACGGTGCGCGCGTGGTCGCGCGCGCCTGGGTTGATCCCGCCTACAAGCAACGGTTGCTGACCGACGCCGACGCCGCACTCGCGGAGCTCGGGTACGGCGGCCTGCAGGGCGAACACATGGTCGCGGTTGAGAACAGCGCCAGAGTGCACAACCTTGTCGTGTGCACGCTCTGCTCCTGTTATCCGTGGCCGGTGCTCGGACTGCCGCCGGTCTGGTACAAGTCCGCCCCGTACCGCTCACGGTCCGTGATCGATCCGCGGGGCGTCCTGCGCGAGTTCGGTCTCGAGCTTCCTCAGGACGTCGAGGTGCGCGTGTGGGACAGCACCGCGGAATTGCGGTACATGGTGGTGCCGGAGCGGCCGCCGGGCACCGAGACGCTGAGCGAAGAACAGCTTGCCGCGCTCGTCACGCGCGATGCGATGGTCGGTGTCGGCAAGATCTCGGCGACGCCGGCGGGAGCACAGCCATGAACAGCGTCCATGACATGGGCGGCATGCACGGCATGGGCCCCATCCAGCAGGAAAAGAACGAGCCTGTCTTCCATGCGCGCTGGGAAGCGCGAGTCTTCGCACTGAACCGGGCCGTGGGAGCATGGGGCAAGTGGAACATCGACGCGTCACGGCACCAGAAGGAACAGATTCCCGCGGCCGAGTACCTGCGGATGTCCTACTACGAGAAATTCTTGGTGGGGATGACCGAGTTGCTCGTCAAGAGCGGGTTGGTCAGCGCGGCGGAGGTCCAGAGCGGAAAGCCGGCGCGCGGTTCGAAGAAAGTGACGGCCGCCCTGACCGCTGACAAGGTGCCCGTCTGGGTCGCGAAGGGAGCGCCCGCGAGCCGGAATACGCCAGCCGCGCCGAAGTTCCGCGTAGGCCAGCGCATTCGCACCCGCAACATAAATCCGGCCGGCCATACACGGTTGCCCCGCTACGCGCGCGGAAAGTTCGGTACGATCGAACGCGATCACGGCGTTTTCGTGTTCCCCGACTCCAACGCCCACTTTGCCGGAGAGAACCCGCAGCACGTGTACTCGGTGCGCTTCGACGCGCGCGAGCTATGGGGCGCACAAGCCAGTCCGCAGGATGCCGTTTACGTGAACCTGTGGGACGACCACCTTGAGCCGGCCTGATTCTGTCCTGGAGCAGGCGAGTCTCGCCGCGCTGCCGCGCTTGCCGCAGGATGACGGCGGACCGGTGTTTGCCGAGCCGTGGCAGGCGAACGCGTTCGCGCTGGCGGTCAAGCTCTCTGAGCAAGGCCATTTCACGTGGAAGGAATGGGCGACCGCCCTTGCCGATGATCTGAAGGCGGCAGCCGATCGCGGCGAACCAGACGACGGCTCGCGCTACTACGATCATTGGCTCGCGACACTCGAGCGGCTCGTCGTGGCCAAGGGGCTCACCGATCAGGAAGCACTCGAGGCGCGCAAGGAAGCGTGGACCGAGGCCTACCGAAATACTCCGCATGGCACCGCTGTGGAGCTTGCGCAATCCAGGCCTCATGCCGGCTGGATGCTCCTTGGGCTCGCGTCCGCGGTCGCAGGGTACTGGATCGTTCAACAGACGAAGGCCGGCCCGTTGGCGGAATGGCAGACAGGATTTGCCGCGAGTGCCAGCTTCGGGTCGCTCCTCGGCATACGCCACGCCCTCGAGCCGGATCATCTCGCCGCGGTGTCGACTTTGATGACCGGCGAGCGCAGCAGCGCGAAAGCCGCGTGGCTCGGCGCCTGTTGGGGACTGGGGCATACGCTGACGTTGCTCGCCGCCGGCATTGTCCTCGTCCTATTGCGCGCTGACATGCCGGCATTGGCGTCGGACGTGTTCGAGCTCGGCGTGGTCCTGATGCTGGTCGGTTTCGGCGTCCGCGCGATGTACCAAGGTGCGTGGCGAGGTCCTGCACGACCGACCCACTCCCACGCCAATCCACGACCGTCACAAACAGGCCGGTGGCAGATCGCACGGCGTCCACTCGTCGTCGGCGCGGTACATGGGCTCGCGGGGAGCGGCGCCCTCACGGCGCTCGTCGTGACCACGCTCCCGTCTACAGTGGCGCGTCTCGGCTATCTCGCGCTGTTTGGCGTGGGAACGACGGTCGGGATGGCTGCGCTGTCGGGCCTGCTCGGCTGGCCGCTCGCACGTCTTGGCACCAACAGTGCGGTCGCGCGCGCCCTCGCGATCGCCGTCGGTTCGGTCTCAACCGTCCTCGGCCTGCTCTGGGGCTACCCTCTCATCGAGCGGTTCTAAACACCTTTCTTGGTTTGACATACCGGTACGGCATCACGGTGTCCAGCAGCCGCCTCTCCTCGTCCCGTCCACCGTGCGGCTCCGCGGCCGGCGTAGACGCGAATCCGACGCAGCCCGATCTACTGCGCGTGCGCCAGCAGCGCTTCCACCTCGTGTCGCAGCGCCTCGTCGGCACCGCAGGCCGTCGCCACGAACGCAGCCCGCTCGCGGGAATGGCGGTGCAACGCGGCGTCGCACAGCTCTTCACACGCCGCCGCTCGGGGTCTGTCACCGCTCTTCTCTACTTGGTTGGTACGAGGCGCTTCAGCTCTTCCGTCCAGTTCTGGACGACAACGAGACGAGAACGAGCGTCTGCCGTAGCGGCAGGTTTAATCATGATGAAACGACGCCCATCAGGCGACACGTCAAAATTGGCCGGAAGAGAGGTTTTGTATTCACCTTCGAAAAGAAGCCGTGGAGCCCTGGCGCTGAACGCTGGCACAAGCTGCACGTCGGCTACCATCAACCGGTTCTCGCTACGGTAGAACAGCTCGCGGCCACTGGGAGCCCAGACGGGCTCAGCACCGCCTTCGGTGGAGATTTGCCACTTGGGCCCGGGTCCCGGAAATGGCCGCACCTGAACCTCACCCCGTCCCGATTCGTCGGAGTAATACGCCAGCCAACGGCCATCAGGCGAGAAGGCGCGCCCGCCGTCGTTAAACGGTGTGCGAAGGAAAAGCTGCGGTTTCCGGTCGGCGGCCGAAAGCGTCCAGATATCCCAACCTGAATCAGGACGGAATTCCGAAAACATCAATGTCTTGCCGTCGGGAGCCCACCCCTCGGGAACTTGGTTGAAGGGACCGGTTGTGAGTCGCTCCGCGGCTGCACTGCCGTCTACAGGCAACCAGTAGATGTTCGGCGTCACGCCGGCGCGACTCGAACTGAACGCAATCCGAGCTCCATCAGGCGTCCACACCGGCCGGTTGTTGTTACCCTCGAACGTCAAGCGAGTGAAGGTCGCCCGGCGGAAGTCATACACCCACACGTCACTTCCATCGGCACGGAAAGCGGAAAGCGCGACCTTCTGTCCGTCCGGCGAGAGCCGTGGGTGCAGATAAAGGCCAGGCGGGATCTTGGTGGGTTCCTCGCGGAGTTGCCGATCGACCCACACTACAACAGTCTCTTGCGCTTGCGCGCCTCTCCACGGTATATACGCCATTGTGCCGTTGGCGGCGATCGCCGCATCCACTGCCCCTTGTGCAGTCGTCGCGACATGTTCCAGCACGGTTACCGGCGTGCCAACGGCTTCGAGCCGATCGAGGTCGAAGGCCACCGCGCGCAGCTTGTCGCCGGCGCCGTACACCAGGTGCCCCGTTGGCACATAGTGCGCGTGGCTGCCGCCGCGCACGAGCACCTTATACGTTCCCGTCTCCAGCTCGAGCACCGCGATCTGTGCGTTATCGAGTCCCCCGGTGGCTGCGGTGATCGTATCGAGTCCCGCTGCGGTGATCGTGAAGAGCGCCGCTTGCCCGCCCGGCAGGAACTCCGGCCAGAGGTGATCGCTCTCGCCGCGCTCGCGGTTGGGTTTCGTGAGCACCGTGGGATCGCCTCCTGCGGCGGACACGCGCAGCAGACCGGTTGCCGGCGCGTTTGTGGCGTAGACGATCGTCCCGTCCGGTCCCCATGTCGCCCCGCGCGGTGCCTCGGCCGGTGAGGACCCATCGGTCCGCGTGATGGTCAGCGGTGGGCCACCCGCCATGGCGACCTTCTTGAGCAACGAATTGCCGTCGAAAAACCCGACCCATTGGCCGTCGGGCGACACGAACACGCCACGCGGCGCGCCAAGGCCGCTCAGTACGTCCGGCTCGAGCTGCTCGAGCGCACGCACGAGCAGCTGGTTGGCGCCGCGATAGATGATGCGCGAACCGTCGGGCGTGATAGCGAGGTCGCGATCGACGCCGCCGATGGTCAACGCTGTCGCGCCCGATGTGGTGACCTCGGTGCGGAACACGCCCGGCGAGGCCGGACGCATGGTCCACCACACCGCTGCGCCGACGATGGCACCAGTCACGACGACGGCTGCCGCGTTGGACAGGACAACGTTCCGGCGCGAGGACCGGGCCCACTCTCGACGCGCATCGGTGGCACCGTGCGACACCGATATGTCCGCCAGACTTGCCGTGTTGTCGAGCACGAAGAGCGCCGTCGTCGCTTCGATCTTCCGCTTCCGGGGATCCTTCGTCAGGCAAATGCGCAGCAGCGTGCGCACAGGGAGCGCGACATCAGGCGGCACCGCGTCCCAGTCGGGATCGAGTCGGACGACGGCGCCGAGTACTTCCGTCAGATCCTCGCCGTCGAACGCGCGCTTGCCGGTGAGCATCTCGTAGAGCACGCAGCCGAACGCCCACATGTCCGTACGCTTGTCGATCTGCTGGCCGCGCGCCTGCTCCGGGCTCATGTATGCCGCCGTGCCCAAGATCACTCCCTCGCGCGTCCCACCAATGCTGATCGACGGCGACTGCGACAGATCGGAACCAGAGGCGTCGCCTGCCGCCGCTTTGGCCAAGCCAAAGTCGAGCACCTTGACCGCCCCGTCGGGCGTAATCTTGATGTTGCCGGGCTTGAGATCGCGGTGGACGATCCCTTTCTCGTGCGCCGCCTCGAGCGCGTCTGCGATCTGGCGCGCGACGGTGAGCGCTTCCTGAATCGGCAAGGGACCCACCGCCAAACGCTCGGCCAGCGTTTCCCCCTCCACCAGTTCCAGCACGAGCGCCCGCACGCCCGCCTGCCCTGAGCCTGCCGAAGCGTCGGCCTCTTCCAATCCGTAGATCGCCCCAATGTGCGGATGGTTCAGCGTCGCCAGTACCCGCGCTTCGCGTTCGAAGCGCGCGAGGCGGTCGGCGTCCGAGGTAAATGCGGCGGGCAGCACCTTGACGGCCACATCGCGTCCGAGCTTCGTATCGCGCGCGCGATAGACCTCGCCCATGCCGCCGGCGCCGATCAATTCCGTAACGCGATATGGACCGATCACGGTGCCGGATAACAGCCGCGGCGTGTGCGTGAGAGACGCATCCACCGGGATCGCAGGGACCGGAGCGCCGTCCGCATGCGCGGAAAGCATCGCGTCGATTTCCTCGCGCAGCGGGCGATCGCCGGCGCATGCCTGATCGAGATAGCTTGTCCGCGCTGACGCCTCGCGCGCCAGCGCGGCGTGGAAGGCCTGGGTGACCTGCCGCCAGCGCTCAGGCGTCATGCCGTCGCTCACCGCGCAGCTCCTTCAGCAACCACGCCCGCGCCGCCTGCCAGTCGCGCTCGGCCGTCGCCATGGAGATCCCGAGCGCCTCGCCCGCCTCGGCGAGCGACAACCCGCCGAAGAAACGAAGCTCGACCAGCTGACTCCGGCGAGGATCGAACGCCGCCAGCCTCGTCAGCACCGTGTCCAGCGCAAGCACATCGACATCAAGGGGCGGTGTCGCCCTGACACCGTCATCGAGCGTGACCCGGGCCCACTGGCCCGATCGCTTGGCCATCCGATGCGCGCGGGCGCGATCGACCAGCAGGCGCCGCATCATCTGGGACGCCACCCCGAAGAACTGCCCCCGGTTCTGCCACACCATCCGGCGCTGATCCACGAGCCGTATGTAGGCCTCGTGCACGAGCGCCGTCGGCTGCAACGAGTGCCCTCGGCGTTCGCGCCTTAGCTGCCGGGCCGCCCGGTCGCGCAGCTCGCGATACACCACAGCCATGAGCTGGTCGAGGGCGGCTGTATCCCCCCCGGTCCACGCCTGGAGCAGCGCCGTGACGTCGTGACTGGACGCGGTCACTGGCCTCGGGACCGCCCCATCCTGCTCCCCCGGCCGCACGGCGTCAAGGCGATGAGCAAGTTTTCTCCCGGTCCTCGCGTCAGCCCGGTGGAGGCCATTCGGCGCCGCCGGATGCGGCTTCCGGCCCTTGCCGGAAGATCGATGAACGGCCTCCGGAAGGGAGGAGGCCATGTGGCGTCACCGAGTTCTTGCCTGCGCGCTGGTGACGGGAATGCTGCCTGGGCGCGCCGGTGCGCAAACGCCGATTGTGTTCGGATTCCTGGAGGGCGCAACCCGAGTCTACGTGCAGCGCGCGGTCGAAGGCGCTGCCGTCCGGCTCGGACGCCCCGCCTGTCAGGACCTGCTGACTGACTTTTCCGATGCATCCGGCCAACCGCTGTCCACGACGCTCGCGGCGAGCGGGAGGACCCCGGCTGGGGCCTTGGCTCAATTACGGTTCATCGAGGATAGAGACGCGCCGCAATGCCTCGCGGGCGTGACGCTGGCGTTCACACAGATCGGCTCTCGGGTCATTCGCGTCTGTGGCCGGCAATTCAAAGATCGGTTTCTCGGGAATCGCAGGATCACTGAGTTCATCATGATTCACGAGTTCCTGCACACGCTCGGACTCGGCGAGAATCCGCCCACCAGCGAGGCGATCACCAAACAGGTTGAGTTCAGATGCGGGGTTTGAATCCCGGACAAGGAGAATCATCATGCAACTTCACGACACCGCCACTGGGGAGTGTAATCAGGTCAGCCCGAGAGTACGGTCCATGCGCCGGGCGGGAGCCGTCGCGATGGCGACCGGCCTTGCGGTCATTGTTGGCCTGAGCCTCTCGGGCACGGCGACGGCGGCGAACGAGGACGGCCCTCGAGAGTGCACCAACCGTACGCTCCGTGGCGACTATGGCATCCTCGTCTCCGGCATCCGCGGACTCGGCCCCGGGATTACTGAGTCATTCGTCGGCACCGCCCTCCGCACATATGACGGCGATGGTCAATTCACGCAGATAGACAACGGGCACGGTGAGATTACGGGCTTTCGGAAGGACGTGCCGGCGTACGGCACGTACGAAGTCCACGCCGATTGCTCGGGCACCTCACTCATCTACTTTCCAGGGGCTCCGTCTCCCGTCGAGACCGCCTTCGTGATCGTCGCCCACGGTGACGAATTGAAAGATGCCGTGATGGCGCCGGCGCGGAACATTGTAACGGCGTCCCTGTGGCGCGTTGGTCGGTAGGTAATAGCCTGGACCATCCGCGATGTTGAGTCCGCAACGCCTCCGTGTGGCGCAGACGTTCCCCTGGTCTAGTGGGGTCTTTTTGCCACCACTCGGAGGCCCGTCGCGTTACCTTCCGTCTGGTCGTCCAACGCGGGCGAACGGGTGGCCGGCATTCGCGGTATCTACTACTTTTCGATTCCTTTTCCATCATGAACATCAGGTCTGTCAACGACTGCGGACCCGTAAGGCCACATATGTCCTTCGGCGTTACGGCATCAAACGCGGCGACACAGGTTTTGACATGCAGGTGCAGCATCGATCACCGGAAGAATGGCCGCTGACATTACGGTGCGGCATCAATACCGGTGATACAGGTTTTGACATACTGGTGCAGCATCGATCGCCGAAAAAACGGGCGCTGACATCTCCATGCTGCATCAGACACGGCAAACGGCACGATGAAACTACCCCGCGCCGACGCACACGTCAAAAGTGAGTGCTAAAGCCGTCAAATGACGGCTCTGCCTCCATAGCGGACGGTGCCGTAAGCGGCGGACCTGCCGAAGTGCGGTAGCAGGTGACCCTCATCAGATCCCACGCTCGCTTTGCAGTCCGGGTAAACCTCTATACCATTGCCGCGCGTGCACCCGGATCTCGAACAAGCCATCGAATTCCACGACGCCATCATGGCGGAGAGCGGCAAAGCCCTGGTCGGATACGAAACGGCCAAGGCACTGGCGAACATCGTGCTCCTCTCAGAAATTCCGACGACCTACGACAAGAACGAACAGCGGCAGGTCAATGCGGGAAACCTTCTCCTCCGGGGCGTCCCCGGCGTCGGCAAGACATTCTTCGGCGTGATCCTGGCCGCCATCAGCAACGCGAAGTTCGCGAGACTGCAGGGACGGGCCGATCTCCAGCCGAGCGAGGTGGTGGGGTTTCAGATGATCAACCCGGCCACGGGGGCGTTGGTCACTGAATTCGGCCCCCTCGCGTCGGCTGAAATCATCCTGCTCGACGAGATCAATCGCATCCCTCTGAAATCGCAAAGCGCGTTCCTCGAGGGTCTGCAGGATCGCACCGTGACGGTCGGCAAGGAGACGTACGAACTGCCGGCGTTCAGTTTCGCGATAGCGACGATGAACCCCATCGAGCTTGGCCAGGGAACGTTCCCGCTGTCGGAAGCGGCCACCGATCGCTTCGCGATCATGGTGAACATCGGGTACCTTCCGCCCGAAGAGGAGGTCAAACTGGTGAACTTTGACTTCAAGCGGGTGCGCCTGAACGTGCTGATGTCGAAGGAACGGATCATCCAGCTTCGAGTCGCGATCGGCGAGCACGTCTTTCTGCACGCCCGTCTCGGGCAATACATCCAGCGGCTCGTGGCCGCGACGCGTCCGTACAATCCGGACACCGATTGGCTGCAGCATTCCCCGTCGGAGATGGTTGAGCGCGGCGTCGACCTCGGCGCATCTCCGAGGGCCATCATCTGCTGGGGGCGGCTCGCGAAAGTGTGGGCGCTGCTCGTGAGGCATCGTACCGAGGTCTATCCCGAAGACATTCAGGACCTGGCTCCCTACATCCTGAGCCACCGGATCTGGTTGGGCCCGCACGCAGCGAGTCACGGCCTGACGACGGATCTCGTGATCAAAGACATTGTTGAGCGAGTGCCCGTTCCGTGATCACGCGCGCGCTTGACCATGCAAAATCGCTGGGATACCCTCGCCGCAAAACGAACCGGAACTCCACGCGTGCTGCAGCTCGGGATCAGGTATGCCTTCTAACGCGCCTTTCACCTCGACCGGCCACGGAGTCACGGAGCCACGGAGCAAGAACATGAAATTCCTCCGTGTCTTCGTGTCTCCGTGGCTACGTGGAAGTGAAAACCGCAGTCAGGGCTTGCTCCTCGGGGTGGTGCTGGTGCTGCTGTCAGCCGATCTCGCGTTCGCGCAAGCCGACCTCACCGGCTCCTGGCGCCCGCTGGCGCGCAACGAAGACGGAAGCGGAATGGTTGGCGACGCTGCCGGTCTTCCGATCACGCAGAGCTCCCGATGGAGAGCCGATAGCTGGTCGCCGGAGGATTTCGATGTGGTGGAATGGGCGTGCCGGCCGCACGCCTGGGACTACTCATTGGAAACGATCCTGACCGACATGCGTATCTGGACGGACACGAACAGGGAGACACAGCAGATCGTCGCCTACCACGGTCACGTCAACATGCAGGAGCAGGAAGTGACCATCTGGATGGACGGCCGGCCGCATCCATCCGCGAACGCGCTCCACACCTGGAGCGGTTTTTCAACGGGAGAATGGGACGGCGACGAGCTGGTCGTGACGACCACGCACCTGAAGGAGGCGTACATCCGTCGTTCGGGCCTGATGCGAAGCGATCAGGCGACGGTCCGCACGCGGTGGAGGCGGATGGGTGAGTACCTCCAGGCGACCGTGATTATTTACGACCCTCTCTACCTGGCGGAACCCTACATTCGCAGCTCGATGATGTGGGTCAACAATCCCTCGCTCGTGATGAGGCCGTATCCCTGCGAGGAGGCAACAGAGTTGGCGCTACCCAAGGGGAAAGTGCCGCACTTTCTCCCTGGAAAGAGCCCGCTGCCGGGATTGAATCCGAAGATCACCGACCGGTTCGGCACGCCGTTCGAGGCGAGGCAGGGTGGACCCGAGACCATGTATCCCGAGTACATCGCGAAGATGAAAACGTTCGCGCGGCCGGCGGCGTTGGCCCCACCGGGAGCGACAGAAACTTTTCGCTGACAGGCAACTCCCAACCTCCAACTCCCTTGGGAATTGGAAATTGGGAGTTTTGTACCGATCCTGTTACTGCCAGGCCCAACCGGGCTGCGGCCGCTCACCGGCGCACCGAAGCCAGCATGCGCGGTGCTCGGGACGTGCGGGCGGCCGTCGCCGACTCCATTTCACGGGGCGCCGCCGCTCGACGAGCTCGAGGCCGTCGTCGCCGAAGGCGGGGGACACTGCGGCGGACCCGCATACCGGCACTCCGATGCGGTGAGGATCTGCTCCACCACAATGTCCGTGAACGCTTCCACGAACGGGCGTCCGCCAGTGAGCAGATTCTCGCGCGTCATGTAGTCGAGATGGATGTCGGCGTGGGCGCCTATGTTCTCGATGTAATGAGATCGAGGGTAACCCTCGACGGCGACCGGAGCGATGCGAGTCACCAGGGAATTCGTGTTGGATGCCGTCGACTCCGAGTAGAACCCGGCCGGCCAGGTGCTGATCGACCCGCCGGCCCCGTTCGTGCGCGTCCCCACGAGCGCGCCCCGACGGTTGTCCTGGAGCATCGCTGCGAAGATGTCGCCCGCGGAAATGGTGAAGTCATCGACGAGCAGGATCAGCGGCTTGGTATAGGCCAACACCTTGCCTTGTGCATCCGTCGCCGGCTCGTTGCCATGCATCTGGTTGCTGCACGCTGGAAGCGGGTTCGTGAGGGCGCCCTTCTCGCGGTAGGCTCGCTGGAGCTCCTCGAGCCAGGCCGTGTAGATTTCAACGAGCGCCGTCTGACCCGCGCGGCGCGCCGCCTCGAGCGCCGCATTGATGCCGTTGATCCGGTCGAGCGTGACGCGAATTTCCTCGCCGAAGAAGAAGAACGGATACGGGATGAGGTACGACGCCGCCGTCAACATATAGCATCCGCCGCCCGTGTTGCGCGTGACGTCCACTACGAGCGCGTCCGTGTTCTCCTTGAAAAACGCAACCTCGGCCCGAAGCTCCGCGAGAGCGGACGCTTGGGAGGCGGGGGCGAAGTTGGGGAGCCGCAGGACCCCGATCCGGAAGCCGCCGGCCTCGTAAATGCCGGAGAAATGGAACTCGGAGGCCGTCCGTCCAAGCCGCTGAACGAAGTTCGCGGGCAGGCCTGCTCTGAACACTGGATTGCGCGCGCCCAGGCCGAGCACGTACCGTCGAAGTGATGCCTCGCTTCCGCCCGAGTCCGTGTCGTACGTGAGCAGGTGATCGTCCTGTGGCAGCCGGAAGTTGGTCAGCTCCAGCCATGGGTCGTAATACGAAGGCAGTGACTCGGACTCGGACGCCGCGGCCGCGAGGCTTTTGGTTGCGCCGCCGTGCCCAGGAGAAGTCACGGGACCGATCCACCTCACAGGCACACCCCTCTTCTCCCAGGGAATGACATACGTTTCCTCTTGACCCCAAGCGCGTTCGATCACGACGATGGCCTCGTCCGGAAGATCGATCACGCTAGGAATCCGTGACTGCGGCCGGAACGTCAGGAAGTCGGCAAGTGTGCGGTCCGTCGCGAGCGGGCTGCCCCTCTTCAGGAACTGTGAGAAATACTCGATCCACTCCTCGCTCCGCCCGCCGTCCACGGACACCAGGGCGTCCCCGATCTCAAACGGATACTGCGCCAGTGGCAGACGGGTGCGGTTGATTGCCTCGATCACCACGCGGCCGTCGTAGATATCGACCCCGAATCCGAGGTCCGCGACGAAGCTGGACGGCATGGCGAAGGAAGTGTGCGTGTCATGAAGGCTCGCGACGTACTTGAGCAGGATCTCGAAAAATGTCAGGTCGTCTTTAGACTGCCTGATCCACGTGAGCCAAGGTCGCAGGTCGAAGAGGTCGAATCCGAACAGCTCCTTTTTCCACTCATAAGGCGCATACCGCTTCGCGTAAAGCGCGGCGAGATTCTCGAAGTCGTGAACCTTCTGTTTCTTGGTCAGCTGCGCCGCTGCGGGGACTGTCATGACGGAAGCAATCACCGCCACCAGCACGAGCCGCCGCAACAGGTTAGCGAGCAGGGGATTCCACGGCATAAACGCCCCCTTTCTCGTGGTAAGCCGGTATTGAATGTTCGACAAGTCCGCGTGAGCCGCGGCGTTCGGCAGGGGTTCGCGGCGAAGGACTTGCGTCGCTGCGGTGCGGAAGGATAGCACGAACATCACCGACCGAGGTGTATCCTCAGCGTGATGAAGGCGCTCTGGCTCCTTCTTGGCCTTCCCGCGGCATTGCTGCTTGTCGTCTTTGCAGTTGACTCGATCTGGGGTGGAGGCCATCCGTCACTGAGCGCGTTGCTCTTGTTCTGGGGCCTGTATCCCACATTGACGTTATTCCTCTCTCGAGCGCTATCGGGCTCCGAGTTCCCGTCACCGCTCCTGATGCTTCTTGGCTTTCTGGAATACCCCTTGGTTGGTGTCGGACTCGCCTCATTGATGGCCAAATTCCAGGGCCGGGTTGCTGGTGCGCGTACCGCGGTGGTCGTGCTCCTCATCTACATCAGCGCGCAATTCACCACTCATCTCTTGTTGAACCTGCAATCGGTCAATTTGCGGCTGATGGCCGCTGCCAACCCGGCCGTTTCGATGGCTGCTGTCGATCGGATTCGTGAGTCAGGCGACGCCGCCGCGGTTCCAGCGCTCCAGCAGAAGTTGGTCGAGGACTTCGAGCGGCAGGGAAAGATCGAAGCCGGCCTGCTCGACACGCTGACCGTGCTAGGCGGCGCCAGGGGTTGGCAGGACCTGCTGGACAGTGGCCGTCTCGGCGTGACGGGCTCCGCTGCTCGCGCCTGGCGCTTCATCGTCGAGAACGTGCGGGCGATGGCCAATCCGCTGTTTGCAGAGGCGCGTGGTGGGGTCAAAAACCCTGACTTCCGTGATGAGGACATTGCGCGACTCTTTGACTCACTCGCGCTCGAACTGGCCGAACGGCTGCAGGCTGCTCCCGACAGTGAAGCGTCGCTTACGCTCCTCTCGGTGATGAAGGAACGGCCCGATCTCTGTCGGAAGTACTTCGAGTTCGTCCCGATCGGACTCCGCGACGCCACGCCGCAGGCGGCCGTCGATCTCGTCCGCAGTCTCACTCTGATGAAGGCTGGCCCATCGGCCGACTTCAAATATGACTTTCAAGCGACGATTACGACTAGCGAGATGTCGCGGTTCGCCCAGGAACGCGACGCGGTCGCGGAAGAATGGATCGCGTGGGCGAAGTCGAACACCCCATGCCGGTGATCGGGCACGCGCCTTTCCGCGTGAACTGCGCGAGTGCTGAGGTCAGACGGCGCGTCTCGAAGCAACGGTCACGATTCGACGCCGACGCTACCGATCATCCGATGCCATGATTACGCTCACGCGTGGCATGTCATCACACTGAGATGCCCATGTCACAGGACCAAACACCGGACGACTTTGACTGGGTGATCGCTCAGTCGAAATGCAGCGCGGCATCGATGTTTGCGCGGTTGCAGACGGGCGTGAAAGAGGATGTCCGGCGACGGAACGGCCTCGGCCGGTTAGGCCGGGACGACGGGTGGACCTTCGAGTTCCACGTCGACGGCGAGGAATTCGAGGTCTCGCGCGTCGAGGCGTCGGGAGTTACGGAGTCCATCGACTCCACCCTCGCGCTCGTCAGATTCGAGCGCGCCGGACGTCGCATTCACGTCCACGGCGACGGCGTTGACGTCGAATTCACTGCGGTCGTCTCACTCGACGTGGCCGGGGTGTGTCGGCTCGTGGTGGGCGAGGCGATGTACTCGGAGTGGGAGATCAGAAGAATGGCGCTCGAGCAGCTGTTCTTCGAAGAGGAAGAGGTTTCAGACTGAGGTAACAACGCCCAACTTCCAATCCCCAATTCCCAAGGAGCTTGTTAGTCACCGATCGCCTTGGGAGTTGGGAGTTGGAGTTTGGGAGTTGATTCCTTCTACTGCCAGGCCGAGTAGACGGGCTTTCCGATTAAGTACGCCGGGTTCGCGCCGGCGCGCGGCCGGAACTTCTGGAAACGCCCGGCGTCGACCTCTGCCACGTAGAAGTTGCCTTCCTGATCGGTGCTCATGCCGTGCACGCCCCATAACGTGCCTGGGAAATCAGCGACGGTTCCCCACGCATACAGTAAATGCCCGTCGAGGTCGTACTTCAGCATTTTGTGGGTGTTGCGATCGAAGGCCGCCACAGTGCGATCCGCGCCGATCTGCACGAAGTGAAGGCTCGAGGGACTGACGGCGATCTTCCACTCGGAAAGGTATTTGCCATCCGCGTCGAAGATCTGGATGCGGTGGTTGTCGCGATCGTTGACGAACACACGCCCCGTCGGGATGTCGACGGCGACACCGTGCACGTTGTTCATGTAGCCGGGTCGCGTTTCCTTTCCTGATTCGCCTGCCTTGCCGAAATCCAGCAGGAACTTGCCCTGCGCGTCGAACTTCGCGACGCGTGTGCCGTTGTACCCGTCGGCCACGTAGAAGCTCCCGTCGGGAATCCACGCGATGAACGTCGGCCGGTTGAAGTGCGTGCCGTCGGCTCCGGGGACCCTCGGCGTGCCGATGGTCTGGACGAGTTGCTTGCCGTCGTTCGTGAACTTGTAGATCGCGTGGGTGTGGTCATCGACGATCCACACGTGTTTCTGCGGGTCGTACGGGCTGACGTAGACGGAGTGCGGACGTCTGAACATGTTGTCCCACTGCGTCCACTGTTCGATGATGTTGCCTTGCGCGTCGACCACGACGAGCGCGTGCTCCCAGCGGGCGTCGACGCCGAGCTCTTTGTACGGAGGCGACGCGCCTCGCCACTGCTCCATCCCCTTCTCGGGATCCTGGCCCGACCCTCCTGCTCCCGGAGGCGCCGCGGTATTCGCGTTGCGCCACGGCAGTCCGGCGATTGGGAACTGCACGTTCGGGCCGACCTCGCCGAACAGTCTCGTCCTCGGACGCGGGATACTCGGCAGTTCTCCGCTATTGAGCAGATACACGCGATTCGGGCTCTCGGCGAAGATGCCCCTGGCCCCTCCATAGGTCCACTTCTCGTGTCCGGGAAGCGTGCTGAGATCTTTCGGCCACCCCTCGACGACCTCGTACGGGCCGGAGATATCCTGCGCGCCGATGGCATCCGGCACAGAGGCAAACCCCGAACTCGTAGACGCACTCGCGGCTTCTCTTACGGACGGCATGAACCGGCCGCCCAACGGAACGCCGGCGGCCAGACCGACCGCCAGCGCCAACACCATCGTTACTGTCTTGCTCATGACACTCCTCCCCGCCAGCGGACTATATAGCAGGACCCACGCGGGATCTCGACGCGTTCAAGCCGTGCTACCATCCGCGACCGCTGGAGGTCGGCATGCGTCATCGACTCGCCGTGCTGCTCACGATTGGGGCTGTCCTCAGCGGTTCGGTCGCGTCCGCTCAGGCCCCTGACCTGTCGGGCAACTGGATCCGCGGCGCGCGCATCGCCTTTGGACCGTGGGACTTCACCGAGGCGGGTCAACGAAAGTTCGAATCCTACGATTTCAAGAAGGACGACCCGGCCTACGGGTGCATCGGCGCGAGCTGGACGCGAGTCTGGCTGAATCCGAACGTCCTCGTCCGCATTACACAAGCTGCCGGCCAGGTCCGTCTGCAATATGAATGGATGGACATTGATCGGCGTATTCCGGTGATCGACTCCACCGCGGCAAATCCGAAGCGGTCGGCGATCATTCCGAAGATGCCGGCACTCGGACATTCCGCCGCCTGGTATGACGGTGACTCGTTGGTCATCGACACGGTTGATGTCGCGCCTGGCTACGTGTCGACGATGGAAGAGTGGGCTGGCATGCCGCAGAGCAGGCGCATGCACACGGTGGAGCGGCTGCATCGCTCGGGAGACGTCCTCACCATCGAGACGACGCACGTTGACCCGACCTACTACCGGAAGCCGCTGGTCGTGACGATCGAGTACCGCAAGACCGATTGGGAGCTGATGGAGTACGGGTGCACACCAGAGGATGCGGCGATCGTCGCGCCACGCTGATCTGGAGGCCGCTATGAATCTCAAAACTGTCGCGGTCGAATTGGCGCTCGTCGCCGTCGCAGCCGCCGAAGGCGTCAGCGCGCACCATTCCGTGCCCGTCAACTTCGATCAGTCACGCACGGTCACCATCGAAGGCGTGCTGACCGAAATCGCGTGGCGGAATCCGCACGCGCGTTTCCGGATGAACGTCATGGGTCAGGACGGTTCAACGATTGAATGGCTCGTCGAGATGGGTGCCACCAATACCATGAAGCGCGCGGGCTTCCCGATGGAGCGCTTCAAGATCGGCGACCACATCACCATCATCGGGCACCCCGGCCGCCGCGACCGCAGCGTGCTTCTGCGTGAAACGATTCTCGCCGACGGGACCCGAATGAATCCGGAGATGCGGCCCGATCCTGTCGGCAGCGCGAACTAGAGGGACCCGGCGCTCACGTGGGTTCGTGATTTGGCAACGGGCCGCGACGTACTACACCAACTCGAAAGGTGAGACGTTCTGCCCCGAACTAGGGCACACTGTGGCATTCGATTGGGCGCGTCTTAACACCCTCTACGGCACGCCGCAGACCTTTGCGGCGAAGGTTGCACAGTCGGTCGATAAGCTGGTGCGCGAGCGGTGGCTGACGGAATCGGACGGCCGAAAGATCAAGGCGGACGTGCTCGTCCCCGCCACGGCGTCACGCTGACCAGGTTTGACATTCGAAGGTCGAATGCGGAAATCAACTCACTCACGTTTTGAGGAGGCACGATGATGAGCCGTTCGAACATCGCCCGTTTGCTTCGTTACCGGCCGGCAACCGCCATCCGAGCCTTGCTCCTGGTGACGGCTGTTGCCGGGAGTCTTGTGGCCGGATACGTGGTGTTCGGCGTGAGCGGATGGGTGGCCGCGACGCCGGCGACCGCGCAGACCGTCGCTTTCCCTGGAACGGCCAGTCTGTCAGGAACAGTCACGTCGACTGCCCCGTTCAAAGCCGCGCAGGTCTCCGTGCGCAACGTGGACAAGCGGATTCTGTACATGGTGTACACGAATGCGGGACAGTTTCGAGCGACGCCGTTGTTTCCTGGAAACTACGAAATCAGCGTCGCGACGAAAGGCTTCGAGTCCGACGTTCAGAAGGTGGTCCTGAAGGCCGGAGACAATCCGAAACTGACCCTCTCGCTCCGCTCGTCTACCGGGGCCTCAGCGCGTACGCTGATCAACGCGCTCGAGACCGAAGCGAGCACGGACACGCTGGTGCGGGAGGAGCAGAGCTACGACGAGGTGTACCCACCGGGACCGGGGCGCGAGGTGGCCGAACGAACGTGCATGGTCTGCCACGGCGAAAACTTCCTCTCTTCCAGACCGGGAGGCGTGGCCGCCTGGAACACTCGCATCGATTTCATGCAGGGCAAAACGCTCTTCGACCGCCCTGCCGGCGCGTATGCCGAAGGGCTCCTCAGCTTCAGGGCCTCGGCGCTGCGTTTCTCGCGGGAGGATCGTGAGGTCCTGCTGGCGTACCTGGTGAAGAACTTTGGTAATGACAAGAAGCCTCGCGCCGTCCGGATCGATCAGGAAATGGCCGTCGACGAAGCGAAGCTCGGCAAGGCGATGTACGTCGAGTATTACCTGACTCCGGACGCAGCAGGCGAGGCGACGAATTCGCCGGAATTCAACACGCTCAAGGGTACATTTGTCGGCAGGCGTGTCGGTCAGGACGTGCGCTTCGACAAGGACGGCAACGTCTGGCTGACAGATCGCGGGTATCCACATCGATTGGTGAAACTGGATCCGCGCACGGGCGTGCAAAAGGCGTTCGTCCTGCCAGACCCCAAGAACGGCATTCACGAGGTGAACATCGATCGGAGCGGCATGATCTGGCTGCCGGAACACTCGGGCGTGCAGTCATCGAACACGAAGCGTCTGCTTGGATTCAATCCGAAGACGGAGAAATTCGAGCATCTCATTCCACTCGATCCCGACAACGTCGTCAGAAATCCGATCAAGTGGACGCAGTCGCTGGCCTTCGATTCCAAGGACAACATTTACGTCGGCTGGATCATGGGCGGTGCGCTGAGCAAGTACGACCGGGAGACCCGGAAGGTATCCGTATTTCCACTCCCGACCCACAACGCCATCGTGTACGGCGTCGTCGCGGACCGGAACGATAACATCTGGATGGCGCTGTGGGACTCGGGCAACATCGTGAAGTTCGATACGCGCAACAACGAGTGGACCACCTTTACGCCACCGACGTACCCCGGACACGTCCGACGGCTGAATGTGGATGCGCAAAACAACATCTGGTTCGGCATCTGGTCGGCAGGGAAGCGCCCTGGGAAGCTGGTCAAGCTGGACCAGACCGTCGGCAAGATGACCGAGTACACCATTCCACGGCAGAACGCGCAGCCGTACGACGTGGCTCAGGACGCGGAGGGCAACATCTGGAGCGCCGATGCCGGCGGAAGCCATGCGGCGTTGTGGAAGTTCAATCCTCGAGACGCGACGTTTACGTGGTACCCGAAACCGCAGAAGACGGCGGACACGCCGAAAATACAGGTCACGAAGGACGGGGCGATCTGGTATTCACCGCGAGGGAGCCAGAACGCGCCCGCCATCGGCGTGTTGTATCCCGACATGGAGAAGATCGCGAACCTGGGTGCGTACTATCTGAATGGCCCGCCCGGGAATGTGTTCAAGCCTTGAGCGCTTTCTACGATCCCTTGCTGTAGGTCAGCGTCGCGTTGGTGGAGGGTCCCGGTTGCTCGGTCGCCCGAACAATGGTCAACCCTCCGCCGCTGAGGCTCAACACGTCCCTCAACTGGTTCAGGGCCGTGTTCCACGTGAAGAGGATCAGTTTGTTTCCGTCCCAGCGTGCCTTCGTCCTCCACTTGACGATCGCCGTGGAACCAGACTGAGTCGACGACGGAGCCTCCCAGATCGTGTCGCTGCCATCCAGCTTGTACACAACGGTCAGCTGGCCGCCATATTGCGCGCTCGCGACCGTGATCTCGCTCGCGCTCTGTTTGACGACGATCGTCGGCGACGGGACGCCCCAGCCTGCCGAGCCTGGATAGTTTGCAGGGGTGCTCGCAGTGAACTTCCAGCTTCCCGAGAAGTCCGGCTTTGCCTGGGCCCGGGCAACCCCGGGGAGTGCGAGGGCGAGCGCCGTCGACAACAGTACGACTCGCTTCATCATGTTCATGTCCTCGTTCAATAAACCACGAAGGACTCGAAGAACACGAAGTAAAGATGAATTCTTCGTGACCATCGTGTTCTTCGTGGTTGATATTGAGGCGCGAGGCGAGCCTGAAAGGCTCGCCCCGCACATATCAATCCGCTAGTTGCTCCCGGCGCCGGCCATCGGCATGAGCGGGCGGCCCCACACCAGGTTCGCGGGATTCGCGCCCGGCTTCGGGCGGTACTTCTGCGTGCGTCCCCCGAAGACCTCGGAGAGATAGAGGTTGCCGTCCGAGTCGGCAGAGATCTGATGCATCGCCCACGTATACCCGGGTCTGGTGCCAAACTGCCCGAACGAGTACTCGACGTGCCCGGAGAGATCGAACTTGACGATCTTGTCGGTGAGGCTGTCGACGGCCCAAACGTGCTCGTCGGCGCTCATCAACATGCTGTGCGGTGCGATGCCCGGCCACTCCTCGAGGAACTTGCCATTCACGTCGAACACCTGGATGCGGCGGTTCCCCCGGTCGGAGACAAAGACGCGCGCCGGTGATCCGCCGACGGCGATCCCGTGCGGCGTGTTGAACTGGCCTGGTCCCGTGCCGCGGGTGCCCCATTTCAGCAGCGGCTTTCCGGTCTTGTCGAACTTCACCACGCGCGTGTTTCCGTAGCCGTCTGCGACGAAGAAGGTGCCGTCCGGCAGCCAGTCGATCATGGTCGGGCGACGGAAGCGCGTGAGGTCGTCGTTCTCGCCGAATTCATCCAGCACGCCGATCGTCTGCACCAGCGTCTTGCCGTCGTGCGTGAACCGGAAGATCACGTGTCGCATGTCGTCGACCACCCAGACGTGTCGCTCCGGGTCGTACGGGCTGATGTAGACCTGGTGCGGCCCGCGGCCCCATTCGAAAAGCTTGTCCCACTGATTCCACGCCTCGATCAACTTCCCGTTGCCGTCGACCACGACGATGCAGTTCACCATGTTGGCGATCGGCTGCGTCGCCGCCATCTGGTTGAAGAATCCCCAATTGCCGGGAAAATTATTCGGGACGCTCGCCGGAAGCTTCAGCTCGCCGCGGTTTGCCAGATAGATTCGATTCGGTGACTCCGCGAACACACCACCTTGCGAGCCCCAGATGTAGCCCGGCTTCGGGTACGGATGGGCCCATTGCGGCCAGTTTGGATCGGGGATCTCGTATTGCCCGGCGATGTCGCCAACTCCGCCCTTGGCAGCAATGAAGTCGCCACTTCTCTGCTGGAGCGAAGCGGGAGGGCTGACCAATGTGAAGCCGAACACGACGACCAACCAGGCGGTCAGGGAAAGGATAAGCTTGCGCATTCGGACCCTCCTCGGCGGTGTGAGAACTGGAGTTTAGCCCAAGCTTTTCAAGTGAAGAAGATTTTCTTGACCGTCCGTCAAGGCGCATGCTATAGACCGCGGACCACCGTTCATCACCTGCAAGTTGTAGAGCACGGTGCCAATAGGGAATCAGGGGGGTTTTGAGATGCGCGCCCGAGTTCTCGTGCCGTTGGCTGCTGTGACACTCGTGATGGTGTTCGGGCTCTGCGCGCAGGTGCGCGCCGGTCAGACCCCGTCCGGTACGAAATCGTTCGATCCGACGACCACCAATACAGACGCGGCCATCAAAGCGGCGACCGACGCGGCAAGAGCCGCGGCCGCGGCCGCTAATTGGACCCCGCCCCGTACTCCGTGGGGCGATCCTGATCTCCAGGGATATTACCTAAGCCTCAGTTATACGCCTCTCGAACGTCCCGCTGACGTCCAGGGAAAGGCGTTTTATACGGAGTCGGAAGCGATCGCCGCGTTCAGGAAAGCGGTCGAGGCCGACGCTGAAGTCGATCCGCGCACCGTTCATTACGATTGGAAAGAGTACGGGATGGACGCCTGGCAAAGCCCGGTCAGGCCGAACCTGCGTACGGCGCTGATTATCGATCCGGCAGATGGGAAGATTCCCGCCTTGACGCCGGAGGCGCAGAGGCGAGTGGCCGCCGCACGGAGGGATAGAGGCGACACCGTGTCGACCCGCGGTCTGTACGAGCGTTGCGTGACTGGGAACCAGGGACCTCCACGCGTGCCTGGCAACCACGATGCCGAATCCCAGATCATCCAGGCACCCGGATATGTGATCCTGCTCCTCCAGTCGAACAGCGACGTTCGCATCATTCCTCTCGATGGCCGTCCCCACCTCCCATCCGGCGTCCGCCAGTGGTTGGGGGACGCCCGCGGTCGCTGGGAGGGCAATACGCTGGTCATCGAGACCACTAATTTTCACCCCGAGCGGGAATGGCGCGGATCTGCGGGAAATTTGCACCTGGTTGAACGTCTGAGGCGCGTGGATCCAAAGACGATTGAGTACACTTTCACGGTTACCGACCCGACGACCTGGACGAGACCGTGGACAGCGGAAGTCCACTGGCCGAAGATCGAGCCGGGGATGTACGAGTTCGCCTGCCACGAACAGAACTATGGCCTCATCAACGTCGTGAAGGGCCAGCAGATTCGCGCACGCGAAGCTGCGGCGCAGGGCGGACAACCCGTGCGAGAGACGCCAGACGCGAACCGTTGAGGGTCGTAACGGACTTTTTGTGAGTGCTGCTCGTTGTCAACCAGGAAGGGAGCCGATGGGACCTGTGCGGATTGCGTCGTGGGTGGTGTGGGGCCTCGTATTCTTGTTTCTGCCGGTTACCGCATGGGCGCAGAGCAGCGTAACTGGAGTCGTCCGCGACACATCCGGTGGCGTGCTCCCCGGGGTCACCGTCGAAGCGGCCAGCCCAGCCTTGATCGAGAAGGTTCGTTCGGTTGTGACCGACGCTCAGGGCCTCTTCCGCATCGTCGATCTCCGTCCAGGGCCCTACACCGTTACCTTCAGCCTGGCGGGTTTCACCCCAGTCAGGCGCACCGGCATTGAGCTGCGGGCAGAATTCACGGCCACCGTGGACGTCGAGCTTGGAGTCGGTACGCTCGCGGAAACGATTACCGTGTCGGGCGAGGCTCCGCTCGTCGACACTCGGAGCGCTCGCGCGCAAACGCAGTACGCGGCCGAGACCCTGGAGTCGCTCCCGGGTAACGGACGCCTCTCGACATTGATCGCGGTCCTGCCCGGGGCGGTGTTGAACAACGAAGGCGACCGCGCGTCGGGCGCGTTGAGCGACCGATCGCAGACCCGTTTCGCGATCCATGGCGCACCGAACGCGCAGCCGGTCATCGACGGCATGAATACCGAGATGGCCGCCTCGAATACCGGCGTGTTCGTCTGGAATGGCGCCACCTTTCAGGAAGTGGTGGCCGAGACGAGCGGAATAGGAGCGGACCGCGATACTGGCGGTGTGCAGCTCAACATGATCCCGAAGGACGGCGGCAACGTGTTCTCGGGGTTGGCCAACATTGCGTACACCGGCCCGGACCTGCAGAGCAACAACATCGGCGACGCACTGATCGCCCGCGGCCTCAATAGCGCGACCCAGGGGTTGGCGTCGATCAAGAAGTTCGTCGAGGCCTCGGGCGGGCTGGGTGGACCGATCAAGGAGAACAGGCTGTGGTTCTTCGGCGCGGCTCGAAAGAGTGTCACGCAACAGTACGCCGCGGGCATCTACTGGAATGCGGTCAAGCAGCCAGAAAGCATGCTGTACGTGCCGGACCTCAGTCGGCCCGCCCATAGCAACGACTTTTACCGGGACTACAGTCTTCGCCTCACGTTGCAGGCCGCCGAGAAACACAAGGTCGTGGTCTCCGGATCGTTCCAACACAACTGCAATTGCGTGTACGCGTTGTTCCGGCCGCAGGGCGGGCCCCTGGTCACTCCTGAAGCGGCCACCGAGCACGAGTACGAACCGGACTTCAACCTGACCAGCACGTGGACGTATCCGGTGACGAACCGGATGCTCATCACGGTTGCGGGCGGAGCGAACCACATCTTGCAGCAGAACAAGCGTGGTGAAGGTGTCGACGTCAACAGCATCCAGGTCACGGAACAGTCGCTGGACTTGAAGTACGGCGCGGCGTACGCACCCACGGCCGGTGGCGCGTCCTATTCGACCCTCCCCCGCCGGCAATACCACCAGCAGTTCGCGGTCACGTATGTCACCGGGTCGCACAACTTCAAGAGCGGCCTGAACGTCCGCGAGGTCAGGACCGGCGACAACGACAAATTCGGCTCGGATCTGTTCATGGCCAATCGGGCGATCAGCTACACGTTCAACAACCAGCGTCCAGTGTCGCTGCAGCTCATGGCGTCGCCGAGTCATTTCGAAGAATCGGCGAACGACATCGCCCTCTACGCGCAGGATCAGTGGACGATCCGGCGAATGACGGTCAACCTCGGGCTTCGCTACAACGACGTGGACATGTCGAGTCCGGAGCTCGTGTCACCCGCCGGATTTTTCGTGGGCGAGCGGCGCATCCCGGCGGCAAAGCACATCCCGCACTGGCGGAATCTCAGCCCGCGCCTCGGCGGCGCCTACGATCTGTTTGGCACTGGCAAGACCGCCATCAAGGGTTCCATTGGCCGCTATCCCGACATCATCCGCGTTTCACCGGCCAATCCCGTAAGTCTGTTCTCGCTCACCACGAACCGGTCGTGGAACGACACCACGTTCGGAGCCGGTGACCGCCGAAGCGGCAACTTTGCTCCCGATTGTGAGTTGCTGAACCCGGTCGCCAACGGCGAATGCGGACCGTGGTCGGATCAGAACTTCGGCCGACAGCGGCTGTCGACCCGCAACGCGCCCGATTCGCTGCAGGGCTTCAACGACCAGTTCCACAACTGGCAGGCGTCGGTCAACGTCCAGCACGAGCTCACGCAGGGCCTCGCGCTGAACGCCGGATACTTCCGTACCTGGTACCGCGGCTACCTGGTCATGAACAACGAGGCTGTTCCGGCCAGCGGCTACGACTCCTACTGCATCACGGCGCCTAGCGATTCCCGGCTACCCGGCGGCGGCGGAAATCGGATTTGCGGCCTGTACGATATCAAACCCGAATTCTTCGGCCGGGTCGACAATCTCGTGACCCAGTCGTCGAACTACGGCGACGGGCAGAAGCAGGTGTACAACGGCCTCGATCTGTCGCTCAGCGGACGATTCGGGCAGGGCGCGCAATTCTCCGGCGGCCTCAGCGTGGGCCGCACGGTCACCGACAACTGCTATGTCAACGACAATGCCTCGCTGATCGCGCTCGGACCGACTGGCGCTCCAACGACCACTCCAGCGCAGGTGTTCCTCAACGTGCCCGCGTTGCCGGCGACGTCGGCGGCGCCGAGAAACGCGGAGTTCTGCCACGTGGCGCCGCCATGGTTGTCAGGCACGCAGTTCAAGTTCCTGGCGGTGTATCCGCTGCCATGGGATCTCGAGACCAGCGCGATATTCCAGAACAGTCCCGGCATCCCTCTCACCGCGAGCTACGTGATCACCAACGCGCAGATCAGGGACGCGATTGGCCGCAACCTGGCGGCGTGCCCGAGCCAGGCGATCGCCACGTGCACGGCGACGGTGCGAACCGAGTTGATTCCGCCGAACACGATGTTCGAGCCGCGTCTCACACAGGTGGACGTGCGGCTGTCGCGTGTGTTCCGGCTCGGAGGGACGAAACGGCTGCGAGGCAGCCTGGATGTTTACAACATCTTCAACGCGAGCAGCGTGCTCAGCGTGACGCCCACGTACGGTACGTCGTGGCTGAACGCTGCGCAGGTTTTAAGTCCACGGTTGTTGAGAGTCGGCGCGCAGCTCGATTTCTGAGCGTCAAGCGCGTAAAGGGTGGAGGGACATGATGCGCATTGGGTTGAGGACGTTGACAGCGGTTTCGGCGGTCATCGCCGTGGTGGCTGTATTCTGGGCGGCGGCAGTCCCCGGCCAGGGCCAGGCGCCGGCAGCAGGGCGGACGGAGGATGGCAAGCCGAACCTGAACGGGATCTGGCAGGCCTTCACGACGGCCAATTGGGACATAGAGGCGCATCATGCCGACGCGGGACCTCGATCTGACATCATGGGCGCCTGGGGGGCACAGCCTGGAGGGATGAGTATCGTCGAGGGTGGTACCATTCCCTATAAGCCCGAAGCGCTGAAGGTGAAGCAGGAGAAGTTCAAGAATCGGATGAACGTCAAGGTCACCAACGATCCGCATCGGTTTGACACCGGCGATCCGGAGCTCCAGTGCTACCGCCCGGGGGTGCCGCGCGCGAACTATATGCCGTTTCCGTTTCAGATTTTTCAGAACCGGGAACAGATCCTGATGGTGTACGAATACAAAGGCGCCATCCGGACGATCTTCATGGACAAGCATCAGGAGGCGCCGGTCGACTCCTGGATGGGATGGTCCAACGGCCGCTGGGAAGGGGATTCGCTGGTGGTTGACGTGAAAGGCTTCAACGGCAACACGTGGTTCGATCGGGCGGGGAATTTCGCCACCGATACGCTCCATGTGGTGGAACGGTGGACGCCCAGGGGCGCCAACCATCTCAATTACGAAGCTACCATCGAAGACCCGGCCGTCTTCACACGGCCGTGGAAGGTCAGTTTCCCGGTCTATCGTCGCCTGGAGCCGGGCGTCCAACTGCTCGAGTTCAACTGCGTGCCGTTCGTGGAAGAGATGATGTACACGCCGCTTGGGCTCTATAATCCCCCTAATCGATCTGCACGGTGAACTGAGGAGTGATGCACATGCGGAATCGGATGCTTCTGATATCGAGCGCTCTTATCCTTGTGATGGTGGTTGCCGCGTCGATGGCGGTGCTGGTTGCGCAAGCCCCGTCTGGCACCAAGGCGCTCCCGTCGACGACCACCGACACGGAGGCGGCGGTCAAGGCGGCCGCGGACGCCTTCAAAGCG
>Ga0208185_1000080_pt1 | contig 59513 bp, 49 predicted proteins | sample EasRivMeERMLT700_FD_187532 | JGI IMG/M metagenome (GOLD analysis project Ga0208185, IMG submission 187532) | Soil microbial communities from meander-bound floodplain in the East River, Colorado, USA - East River MetaG ERMLT700 (SPAdes) (version 2) | ecosystem: Environmental > Terrestrial > Soil... | reverse complement strand
GGCCTTCCGGGACAAACCGCCGATGACGGAACTCCTGTCGGCGATGCCGGTGCGGGTCATCATGAATCCGGACGCAGGCCTGCTTGGCGCCGCCGTCGCGGCAGAAGAGTTGGTCAGGTCCGGCTAAAGCCGGACACTACCGATCTTCGGTAGCGTCGGCCTTCAGGCGGACTTCAGGCGGACCTAGTTGCGCATCGCTTCGAGTGCGCGCACGCCTGAGCGCATGCCAATAAGCCAGGTCGCGATGCTGATCACCGCAGCCACCACGAATGAGGCGCCCATGATCACCAGCCGGGTCGGGCCGAGCGGGATGTGGCGCAGCTTGAGCATCAAGTAGGTCGTCGACGGCCAGCCGAGAAGTACGATCGTGACGATGATCAGCAGCACGGCGAGGATCATGAACATGACGCCGCCATACGAGCCGGCCACCTGGCTGGGATCGACGGTGAACCTTGGATAGCGCGCGCCTAGGCCTGTCGCCAGCCCCACCAACGCAAAGCTCAGAAACACGATCGCGCACGCCGCGACGACCTTCAGGACCGGATCGACGCCAAGCAGTTCGTTGGCCCCCATCGTCAGGCCCTCTGTCAGCACAAGGACGGGCACGAGGCCGGTCCAGAACTTCGACCAGAGAAAATCGTGCATCGAGACTGGCGAGGTACGGATGAGCCAGAATGCCGCGCCTTCGGCAGACACGGCTGGAAAGACAAACCGCACGGCCACCGTTGCCATCACGAAGCCGGCCATGCCGAGGTTCACGAACGCGTAGACGTTCTTGATGAACCCGCTCATGTACGGAATGCGGCCCAGGTCGAGCACGCGGAAGTTGTAGAGATAAATCAGCACGAGCGCGAGCAGCAGCAGAAGCTGCGACCACTGGCTGACATCGCGCAGGAAGATCTTCAGGTCCTTCACGAGCAGCTGCCGCCGCACCGGCGATAGCGGCAGCAGGCGCGCGATGATGTCGAGACCGCGCAGCTTGGTGAAACGCGCCTTGGGTGCTTCCTGCGACCGGCTGTATCCGGCGAAGTGCCACCGCTCGTCTGCGGCCCTCAGCCCCACGCAGAACGCGAGCGCCGTCGTCCAGAGCGCACCCGTGTGGAGGAGGTCCCAGCCACCCTTCAGGCTTGCGAAGAGCATCTCGCCCGCCCAGAACGACGGGAGCAGCGGCGTCACCGGCGATTGCAGCGTGGCGAAGAACCCTGTGACGTCCGGCAACGACTCGACGCGCATCAGCTGCTCGGGACGGATCATCCGCAACAGGATGACGATGCTCCCGGCGAAGAGGAGGCCCATCAGCATCAGCAGGTCGCGCGCCCGGCGCGCTGGGAACACATTGACGAGCAGCAGCGTGCACGCCGTCCCGACCGCGACGGGGATCACGGCGAACGGAACGATCGTCAGCACTGACGTCAGGTAGAAGCCGATCGGCGCGCAGCGCGCCAGACCGACGCCCATCAGGACGGGCGCCAGAAAGACCACGACCATCCACGACGATTGCACGACCGTGCGCACGAACCGGGCGTAGAACAGACGCCGCGACGCAACCGGCGCCGCCAGCAGCAGCCGCAGATCCTCAGACAGGAAGAACGTCGACAGCGCCGTGACGATACCGCTGAAGGTGAGGAAGGCAAGGAACGTCATGAACAGCCACGACAGGCCGAGCCGCAGCAGGTAGTCGCCAAGCTCGTCGTAGTCGTCGAGCTGCCACGTGAGCCAGAACGCGCCCCCGAACAACGCTGCGAGCACGAACAGGCCCACGCCGCCAAACAAAAGTCCCCGCATCAAATCGCCCCGCTCGCGCCGCCGTGCGCGATTACGCGATGACCAGATGTGCGGCAACAGCAGATACGAGAACGCGCCCTTCATACGACTTCGTCGAGCTCCTGAAGCGCGCTTCCGCCAGTCAGCCTGAGGAACACGGACGTCAAATGGTCGTCGCCGGCGCCCGCCAGCCCCCGCACCTCATCGACCGTGCCCTGCGCAATGATGCGCCCCTTGAGAATGATGCTGATCCGCTGACACATCTCCTGCGCAACTTCGAGGGTGTGGGTGCTCATCAGGATCGCGACGCCGTGTTCGCTCATCCGGCGGAAGACGTCTTTGATCAACCTGGCGCCGCGCGGATCGAGACCAACCATCGGCTCGTCGACCGCAACCGCCTGCGGCCTGTGCAGGAATGCCGCGCACATGACGAGCCGCTGCTTCATGCCGTGTGAGAAGCTTTCGACCAGCTCGTTCTCCCAGCGGCGCAGCTCGAAAAGATCCAGCATCTCCTGCACGCGCTCGGTGACGCCGTCGCCATCGAGGCCGTAGAGACCTGCGTGGAACCGCAGGAACTCGCCCGCGGTGAGCTTCTCGTAGATGAAGGGCCGGTCGGGAATGAATCCAAGCGAGGCCTTTGCCAGCTCGGGTTCCGTGGCGATGTCGTGGCCGTTGACCACCACGCGTCCCGAGGTCGGCTTCAGCAGCCCGGCAATCATGCGCAGCGTCGTCGTCTTTCCGGCACCATTCGGGCCGAGGAAGCCGTGAATCTCACCCGGCTTGACGTCGAGCGAAATGCCGTCAACCGCGGTGAACTTGCCGTACTGCTTGACGAGATCGTGAATGGCAATCATCGGCGTGATGGGCTCCACCAGCAGCAGCCGCCGGTGCGGCGCTGCGGTACGTCGAGCGAAATGGGCGACAGGTCCGACGGCCGACCGACCAGGATTGGCGTGGAATTCTCGGCGAGCTTCATCTCGAGAACCGTCATCTTCAGCCGCCCGATCAACGGCAGGATGGCGGCCTGCTTGTCGAGACCTCCGCGGGCGAGCCGCAGGTGTGTCGCGTCCGCGGGAAACTCGTTCAGCGTCGGGTCGACGGGCAGCCACAAGCCGCGGCCGGATCCCTCGTCGATGTACACCTCGGGCCACGCGTGGTAGTAGAACGCGCCGGTGACGCCGCGCACGTACACGAGACCAACCGCGATGCGCGCCGGGATCCCAATCGATCGCGCCATTGCGACGTACAGCGCCGTGTGCTCGTTACAGTCGCCGACCTTGGTCCTGAGCACTTCGCGCGCCGACGGGAGGCTCACGGTCGGCTTCTTGTCGAGCAGCGCGTTCACGTAGCGCGTCAGTTTCTCGGCGCGCGCACGCGCGCCGTTGATGCCCGCCACGGCCTTCTCGGCCTCAGCGCGGATCTCGGGTGCGTCGCTCTCAATCAACGGCTCGGGGCCGAGGTACTGCTCGATATCCGGATCCGCAGGACCCGCCTGCAGGCTTTGCGGGTCGATCAATTCGACCGTCGAACCACTCACGGTCTGGCCGGCCCCCTGTACATCGATGCTCGTCAGGTCGGCACCATCGAGCTCGAGGCGAAGCAGTCGCACGTCACGAGGTTCGTCGATGCGCTGCCGCATGGCGGGCACAACAGCCGCGGCCTGGAGCAGGTCGGTCTGCACACGGCCCGACACCCCCAATGATTGAGCGCGGTCCTGTGACTCCCGCACCGTCATGAGACCAAGCGGACTTTCCTCGCGCACCACGTCGCCCGTGTCGGTCACCCACGACGTCGTATGCAGACCCTGGTACTCCATCTCGACCCGGAACGCGGGAATCGGACGCTCGCCGGTATTGCGCACGACCTCGCGCTGTCCAATCTGCACGGTGACCGGGGCGTTGCGCAGCGTCGCCGGATCGAAGATCGTCCACTGCTGGCGCGAACCAGCCGTCAGGTGACCGCCAGCCAGCAACCTGGAAAAATTCAACGAGAGGACCGGCACGTCCGGGAGATCACGCTCTTCCGTCCTTGTGCTACCGCCAGACGTAATGCCGATGACCAGCCGGGCGCCACGCCCACCCTCCGGCATCGGGTCGACACGGCCGCGCACGATGACGGCACCAGTGCCCGGATCGAGTGAGAATTCGAAGGAACGCAACCCGAAGTTCGAATCGACGCGCGCCGCCGTATGGATCGCCGCGGCGGTGGTTGCCCCGAGCAATGACATCTGCATTCGGCCATCCTCCTGCAGCTCGAACCCATCGTCGGTCGGGACCGTCTGGCTGACCGTGAAGCCGATCTTCTCCCCACGGTAGTACACCCCGCGCCACGCCGCGTCCGAGCCGTACCGCGCGAGATCGGTGGCGAGGTTCGCGGATGAGGCGTGCAGGTACGACTTGTTGACGAGGACCGCCATCGAGGCGGCCCACGCGATGAGAATCACGATTGAGACAGGCCGCGTGACCGAACGCGGCAGCGGTTTCAGAATTGACATGGATCGAGTGGAGGCCCCGCCGGTGTATCGGCGCCAATCGCGGCGCTGGACAGTGGAGGGGTGGGTCTTGAGACCCGCCCCTACACGCTCGCTTTACCGCAATGCCCACGCGAAGAATCGCTCGGTGTAATACAGGGCAATCTGTCCGCTGAGCCCGCTCGGCAGCGCGTCAAACGCATGCTCAGCCCACGGGATCTCCAGCAGGACTGACGTCGCACCGTTCTCCTGCAGCCGGTCGTTCAGCTCCCTGCCGAAACGTGCCTCGACAATGTGATCGCGGGCGCCGTAGATCAGGAGCGTCGGCGGGACGCGCGAGAGCGCGTACGTGACCGGCGAGGCAGCGTGGTACAGCGCCGACACTGTTTCCGGAGTGCCTCCGAGGTAGGTCTCGAGAATGGCGCGGGTGTCGAGCGGGTCGGGGCGAGGGGGCCGGCGCCAGCCTTCGACAAGATCGACGGGCCCGTAGTAACTGGCCACCGCCCGGACGAGGGGCATGCCTGCCTGGTAGGCCGCGACGAGCGCCAGTTGCGCACCTGCGGAACGGCCGATGACGGCGATGCGGCTCCGATCACCTTCGTACTCGGCCGCGTGGGCGACTACCCAACCGAGCGCCGCGCGGACGTCCTGGATTTGAGCCGGCCACTTCCATTCGGGCGCATGTCGATAGTCGAGCGCAATGACGAGATAGCCCTTCGACGCGAAGTAGCCCGCGAAGGTCGGATTGTCTTCGGGGGATCCACGCTGCCAGGCGCCGCCATACAGCTGCAACAGGATCGGATGAGGGCCAGCTGACACAGGGCGGTACACATCGACGGTGAGCGGAACACCGTTCGGCTTTGCAAATTCGACCCCTCGCCGGATCAGCACGTCACCGAGGCTGATTCCGCGCGCGAAGTCAGTGGCCGATATCCGATGCGGCCGAAGCGTCGCACTGGCACCTGCCGGAATCTGACGCTCGTAGTCCTTGCCCAGGCCCTGCTCCATCGCACTGTCGAATCTCGCAAGCGCGAAGGGAGCACGTATCAGCGGATACGCGCTCAGGACCGCCGATGCCGCGGCAAGGCTGAAGACCACTCGCGCCGTGACATCAACGCCGGTCGTGCGGAAAGCAATCGCGCACAGGATCAGCGACACGAGCAGGAGCCATGGGCTGAGCTCGGGCGCGCCAACCGCAAGCGGCAGCAGGCTCGCGTGCGGCGGTGGAAGCACGATCCAGATCGAGATGAAGCAGAGGGCGGTCGATGCGATCAGCAGCCCCACAGTCATGACTGGGAAGGTCGTGCGCGGCACTACTCAGCCACGCTGAAGCGCGTCAACGCAAACTTCGCATCCTGATCGATCCATTGCTCACCGCCGCTGAACCCGGCGGCGATGCCTTCCTCCAGCACCTGCGCCGGCTCATACTTGTGCGAGCTCTCGGTCCAGATCGCTTCACCTTCATTCAAGTCGAACTCGATCGGTACTGCCGGGATGGTGACCCGCTGGGCTCTGACGCTGACCAGATGCACCTCGACACGTCGCTCCGAGGCATTCCATGTCGCGTGGTGGGTGAACCCGTCGAGATTGAAGTTTCCACCGAGCTCGTCGTTGATCCTCCGAAGCAGATTCCGGTTGAACACCGCGGTGACCTTGAGCGGATCGTCGTACGCGAGCAGCAACTCACGCTCCGGTTTGACGAGGTCGGCGCCAAGGAGCAGCGCGTCACCAGGACGCAACGAACGCCGGATGCGCGCGAGCAAATCGCGCGACACGGTGGGCGTGAAATTCCCGATGTTGGATCCGAGAAACAGCATCACGAGCGATCCCTCGCGAGGCCGCTGCTGTGCCGCCAGGACGATTCCCTGTTCATAGGGCACATGGTGCGCGAGCACGGCGCGCATCCCGATCGCCTCGAGGCGATAGCGCGCCATATCGAGCGCGGCCTGCGAAATGTCGATCAGCTGAATGAGCGGGAACCGCTCACCTGCCGCGCTCGCCAGCAGCGCGATTTTTTCTCCGCTGCCGCACCCGAGCTCGGCGAGGCTGACCGGCCGCCGGAGCGGACGGAAAATCTCGCGGGAGTAGCGAACGAGCATCGACGATTCCGCGCGCGTGATCCGGTACCACGGCAATCGGCAGATCGCTTCGAACAGCGCTGAGCCGAGCTCGTCGTACAGGTACTTGGACGGAATCTGCCGTGGCTGCCGGCGGAGGGTGTCGGCAAGGTCGGCGGCAAATGCAGCGGTGAACGCGGCGCGATCGTCGAGAGCGGGCGTCGGCTGCATTAGGCGTCCTGCGCGCAGCGGAACGTGGCGTAGACGTAGGGATATCGCGGCCGGAACCAATTGCGAAAGCCGGGCCTCACGAGCCCCCGCGCAGTCATCGGTGACGCACCCTTGAGCACGAAATGCTGACCATCGAAGAAATCGGCAGAGTATTCAGGGTACGAGGGAAGGGGCGTGAAGCCATCGAACGGCGCGAAGACATCCGAGGTCCACTCCCATCCGTTGCCGACGAGGTCCTGAACACCGAATGCGCTGGCACCGCCCGGAAAGGCACCGACCGGCAGCGGATCAAAGCGGGCGAAGTCGAAGTTGCCGTGTTCCGCCGCGCGATCGAGCGTCTCGCCCCAGGGGAACCGGCGGTCGCGTCCCGCAGGGGTCGCGAATGCCGCGCGATGAAACTCTGCTTCGGTCATCAACCGCCTCTCACGCCATCGCGCGTAGGCGTGAGCCTCCGCCCACGTGACGTACACGGGCCAGTCTGGCGGCAGCGGCACACGCTCGAACATGGCGAGCCAGTGCCACCCGGCGCTATCGCGCTCCCAGAACGCCGGGTGCATGACGCGCTCCTCCTGCACCCAGGCCCAGTCTTCCTCACGCCACCAGCGGGGATCACCATAGCCGCCGGCGTCGACAAACGCCATGAAATCGGCATTGGTGACGTTGAGGACGTCAACCTCAAATGCCCGAACGTCGACGCGATGCGCAGGGAGCTCGTTGTCCCAGGCGAATGTCCTGGCGTCGACGCGGGTCCCAAGCGGCGCGGTGCCCTCCGGGATCCTGACGCGCCCTGCTCGCGGCGAACCCGCCGACAGCCGTGGAGGCAGCGTGAGATAGTGCTCCGGTTTCGACTTCGATCGATACGGGAGCCGATGCCACATGTAGGCGAGCGTTTCCTGGTGCATCTCTTCGTGTTCGACGATCGCCCATACTGCCTGCGCGTCGCGCAGCAACGGATGATCGTCCCGCACCAGGTCGCCGCCGGCGATAGCGTCCTCGAGGAGTGCGTCCGCCGCGCGGGCGTACGCGAGGACGACATCGCGGCCGGGCCAGGCCGGGTTGCCGCGCGCGACGGCCGCCGCTTCCGCCTCGGGATCAATGCCGCGAGCGAAGATCGTTTCCAGGTGATCGTCCACACCGGGACGGCCAAGCCCTTTCTTGATCAATGTGTTGACCGCGAATGCGGGGAGATGGCCTTCGTAGAACACGATGGGATTGCGCAGCGCGATCGGCTTCTCGAAATAGGCCGCCGGATCGAGCAGGTCGAACAGCGCACGAGTCCGTGCGCGCGCGCGGCGGAACCGATCGAGGGCCGCGGACCGATTGAACGCTGGAGGTGCTGTCGAGATACTTCGGAGCATACGTCACTGAGACGCCAATTGCGTGCCGCGCGTCGCAGTGCCAGACTCAGGTACAATTCTGCGCGGCCACGCCGGTGCTCATCACGCTCAACGGGGAATCCTTCGAGCTCGACCAGCCGTTGTCGGTCGAAGAATTGCTGCAGAGGCTCGCGATCGATCCGCGGCGCGTCGCCGTCGAGCACAATCTCGTGATTCTCAAGCGCCACGCGTTCGCCGCCACGCTCGTCGGCGATGGCGACCGCGTGGAGATCGTGAACTTCGTCGGCGGCGGCTAGCGGAGACGGCCACCCAGACACAGAAACACAGAGGCGCGTTGTGGCAATTGATACCCCTTTCACGATCGCGGGCCGCACGTTCAGGTCGCGGCTGATCGTCGGCACCGGCAAGTACTCGTCGCACGCCGTCATGGCGCAGGCGCACGAGGCCTCGGGCGCCGACATGGTGACGGTCGCGGTGCGGCGCGTGAACATCTCCGATCGCACACGCGAGTCACTGCTCGACTACATCGACACGGCGCGGATGTTCATCCTCCCGAACACCGCAGGGTGCTATTCCGCCGACGAAGCCGTCCGCACCGCGCGGCTCGGGCGCGAGGCAGGCCTGTCGCACTGGGTCAAGCTCGAGGTCATCGGCGACGAGCGCACGCTCTTCCCCGACAACGAGGCGCTGATCGAAGCAACCCGCGTGCTCGTCAAAGAAGGCTTTGTCGTGCTGCCCTACACCAACGACGATCCGATCGCGTGCCGGAAGCTCGAGGATGCGGGCGCGGCGGCGGTCATGCCGCTCGGCGCGCCGATCGGCTCGGGCCTCGGCATCCAGAACGTCAACAACATCCGCATCATCCGCGAGTTCTCGCGCGTCCCGGTCATCGTCGACGCAGGGGTCGGCACGGCGTCGGATGCGGCGCTGGCCATGGAGCTCGGCGCCGATGGGGTGCTGATGAACACCGCGATTGCCGGCGCCCGGGAACCGGTCGCCATGGCCGACGCGATGAAGCACGCCGTCATCGCGGGCCGGCTCGCGCACCTCGCCGGACGCATTCCGAAGAAGATGTACGCGACGGCGAGCAGCCCGGCTGAAGGTCTCGTCGGCCGCTGATCCGATGTCCGACCGTACGGGACCGCAGCCTTCGCCGATTCCGCAACCCGATCGCCACCAGATCGAGCGCCTCAACAGCCTGTATCAAATCATCGATGCGCCGGCTGGAGGCGGGCTGAAGTCCCGGCTGGCGTCGACGGCGCGGCGCCTCCTGGGACGAGTGCTGTCACGCCAGCAGGAGTTCAACGCCGCGTTGGTCGATCACCTCAATCGCGACGCAGCCGTCGCGGTCGAGGCCCACGAGGCCAGCCTCAGGACGATCGAGTGGATTGGCGGCGCGATCAACCAGTGGGACGGAATCCGCCGGCATACCGAAAGCCTGCTAGCGCGCGACCGGCGCAACGACACCTCGATTGCCGCGCTTGCGGCACAGCACGACGAGCTACGCTCCGCCGTCAGCGTGCTGCAGCAGGCGGCACAGAACCTGAAACGCGAGGTCTCCAGGCTGGCAGCGGGTGCGCCGCCAGCTTCCAATTCCCAACTCCCAACTCCCAAGGCGAACGCCGCACCTGGCAGCGCCGCCGACACAGTCCCTGGCAACCAGTTCGATGACCTCGACAGCCACAAGTACGTCGGCTTCGAGGATCAGTTCCGTGGCTCGCCCGAAGATATCCAGCGGCGAGTCGCCGAGTATCTGCCGATGTTCCTGGGAATCGGGGATCAGGGATCGGGGATCAAAGCGAGCGACGTCCTCGACGTCGGCTGCGGCCGCGGCGAGTTCCTCGAGTTGCTCCGCGACCAGGGCATCACCGCCCGCGGCATCGATGTGAACCCCGCGATGGTGGACGTGTGCTGCGCGCACGGGCTCGATGCGGTCACCGCTGACGCGCTCACGTACCTGCGCGGCCTGCCGGACGGATCGTTAGGGGGATTGTTTGCGGCCCAGGTCGTCGAGCATCTCGAACCGCGCTACCTGATGCAGCTGCTCGATGCGGCGTTCGACAAGCTGCGTCCGGGGGCGCCGATCGTGCTCGAGACGATCAATCCCGCCTGCTGGTTCGCGTTCTTCGAAAGCTACATCCGCGACCTGACGCACGTGCGTCCCGTCCATCCAGACACATTGAAGTACCTGCTCATCGCCACGGGCTTTCAGCACGTGGAGATTCGGTATCGGGCGCCCTATCCGGAGAGCGATAAATTGCAGTCGCTTGCAGCGCAGCCGCCAGCCGGCTTTGAGAATCTGGTCGCCACGCTGAACGAGAACGTCGAAAAGATCAACCGCCTGCTGTTCACCTACCTCGATTACGCAGCCATCGGAAAACGGGCGTAATTAAGCAAGACAGCCGTCTCGTCTACAACCGAAAGATGTTCTCGCCGGCCATGCCCTTGAGCGCGTTGCGTGTGTCGACGACCAGCGGAAACCGCTTGGGCATATCGGCATAGGTGAACACTGCGTGATTGGTGCAGATCACCGCACAGTCGACTTTTTTGGCGGCGTCGCGCTCGGGCACCGACTTGAGCGTGAGCCCGCCGTGGTCGAGCGTGGGCACATGCGGGTCGGTGTAGCTGAGCACGGCTCCACGGCGGTGCAGCAGCTCGATGACGTCGAGCGCGGGCGACTCGCGCATGTCGCTGACGTCTTTCTTGTAGGCCACGCCAAACACGTGAATGCGCGATCCGTTGATCGATTTCTTCTGCGAATTGAGCGCCTCGCCAACCCGCTCGACGACGAAGGCGGGCATCGAGCCGTTGACATGGCCGGCGAGCTCGATGAAGCGGCACTCGAAGCCGTTCTGCCGCGCCTTCCATGACAGATAGAACGGATCGATCGGAATGCAGTGGCCACCGAGACCAGGCCCCGGGTAGAACGGCATGAACCCGAACGGCTTGGTGCTGGCCGCCTCGATCACTTCCCATACGTCGATGTTCATCCGGTGCGACATCAACGCGATCTCATTGACCAAGCCGATGTTCACGGCGCGGAAAGTGTTCTCCAGCAGCTTCACCATCTCGGCGACCTGCGTCGAGCTCACCGGCACGATTGTGCTGATGATCGACCCGTACAGCTCCGCTGCCAGCTCGGTGCTCGCCTCGTTGACCCCCCCGACCACCTTCGGGATGCTGCGCGTCGTGTGCGTGACGTTCCCCGGATCGACGCGCTCCGGCGAAAACGCGAGATGGAAGTCCTTCCCCGCTTTGAGACCGCTCTCCTCAAGCGCGGGCTGGACGACTTCGTCCGTCGTGCCGGGGTAGGTCGTGGACTCGAGAATCACGAGCTGTCCGGCGCGCAGCTGGGCGCGCACGGCGTCGACCGCGAGCACGACGTAGGAGAGGTCCGGGTCGCGCGTCTTCCGGAGCGGCGTCGGCACGCAGATGTCGATCGCGTCCATGTCGTGGAGACGGGACATGTCGGCGGTCGCCGACAACTTACCCGCCTTCGACGCCGCGGAGACATCCTCGCTGCTCACGTCGCCGATGTAGCTGTGGCCCTTGTTGATGGCGTCGACCTTGGCGAGATCGACATCGAAGCCGGTGACTTCAAAGCCCGCTTTTGAAAACTCCACGGCGAGCGGCAGGCCGACATACCCGAGACCGATGATGCCGATCCGGGCCTGGCGGTTTCGTATCTTGTCCTTGAGATCCAAGTTCTCTCCGATGTTTTACCGAGCGAGGCCGGCACGCGCCGACGGCGAAAGCCGCGCGAGATCGGCTTCAACCATCATCGCGACGAGCTGTTCGAAGGTGACCGACGGCGTCCAGCCGAGTACGCGCTTGCCCTTGCTGGCATCGCCAATCAGGTGATCCACTTCCGCCGGACGCAGGAACGCTGGGTCGATCCGCACGTACCGTTGCCAGTCGAGCCCGGCATGACCGAACGCCGTTTCCACCAGCTCGCGCACCGAATGAGCGACGCCGGTTGCAATCACGAAGTCGTCCGCCGCTTCCTGCTGCAGCATCAGCCACATCGCGCGCACGTAATCGCCCGCAAAGCCCCAGTCGCGGCACGCGTCGAGATTGCCGAGCGCGAGGTGATCGGCGAGTCCCAGCTTTATCCGGGCGACACCATCGGTGACCTTCCGCGTCACGAACTCGAGGCCGCGGCGCGGCGACTCGTGATTGAACAGGATCCCCGAGCTCGCAAATATGCCGTAGCTCTCGCGGTAGTTCACGGTGATGTAGTGCGCAAAGACCTTCGACACGCCGTACGGACTGCGCGGATAAAACGGCGTCATCTCGGTTTGCGGCACCTCACGGACCCGCCCGTACATCTCGCTCGATGACGCCTGGTAGATGCGGATGGCAGGGTCGACCTGGCGGATCGCCTCGAGCACGCGAGTCACGCCTTGCGAGTTGAACTCCCCCGTCAGCAGCGGCTGATCCCACGACGCCGGCACGAACGACATCGCCCCGAGGTTGTAGAACTCGTGGGGCCGCACGTCCTGGACGATGCGCATCAGCGACAGCTGGTCGAGCAGGTCACCGGGACGCAGCGTGATGCGGTCGAGGATGTGCTCGATGCGCCACAGGTTGGGTGAGCTCGATCGGCGGACAATACCCGTGACCTCGTACCCCTTTTCAACCAGCAACTCGGCAAGGTACGAGCCGTCCTGGCCGGTAATACCAGTGATAACTGCGCGTTTAGCCATCGGTCCTTTCATTCTATGCTGCGGGACCGCCACGCGCCCCGAGCCAGCGCTGCAAGGCATCCTGCCAGGCGGGCATCGCAAAACCTGCGGCAGCCAGCTTCCGGTTGGACAGCGCGCAGAAGCGCGGCCGCGCGGCCGCCAGCGACACTTCATCCATCGTGACGAGCTTCAGGCGCGGAGTGACGCCCAGGATGCGGGCGACTTCGAGCGCTACCTCCCGCCAGGTGCCGTAGCCAGAGTTCACGCAGTGGTACATCCCTGGCGCAGCTTCGGAATCGACGAGATGTCGAGTGCCGTCCGCGACGTCCGAGATGTAGCTCGGCGACACTGTGCGGTCGGTGAAGACCGTGACCTCACGACCCGCCTCGAGACCTGCCACGATTCCGTCGAGCGTGCCTCGCCGGCCGGTCCAGTCCGCAGGGGATCCGAAGAGGCTTTCGACTCGTAGCACATACGCGCGCTGCGCCTCGAGTGCCAACCATTCACCAACGAGCTTCGACGAGGCATAGACGCTGCGCGGCCCGGGTGCCGCGGCTTCGTCATACGGCTCGGTGGCCGTGCCGTCGAACACGAAATCGGATCCGTAGTGCACCAACGCCGCCCCGCACGATTCAGCAGCCCGGGCCAGGCTGCGTAGGGCAAACGCATTGACAGCGAACGCCTGAGTAGCGCTGCGCTCGGCGTCATCCACCTGGTTGAACGCCGCGCAGTTGACGATCAGGTCCGGACGAGCGTTCCCGATCTCCCGTTGCACCGCCTCGCCGTCCGTCACGTCAAGCGTCGCATGCGTATGCGCAATCACCTCACGACCTGAAAAGACACGGATGATCGAGGCCGCAAGCTGTCCGGACGCGCCCGTCACGAGGACCCGCGAGACGTTCACGCGACGCGCTCAGCGATGCTTGCCACCACGTATTCTTGCTGTTCGCGTGTCAGCTCGGGATAGATCGGGAGCGCGAGTACGTCGGACGCCGCGGCGTCGGCATTCGGAAATGCGTCGAGCGCGTGCCCCAGGTTTGCAAAGCACTGCTGTCGATGGAACGGAACCGGGTAATACACCTCCGTTCCGACGCCTCTCGTCGCCAGATGCGCGCGCACGGCGTCACGATCGGGCACGCGGATCACGAACTGGTGGTACACATGCGTTCGCCCAGGAGGTTCCACGGGAAGCCCGATGAGGCCGGCGAGACCCGCCTTCGTGAACAGTTCGCGGTAGCGTGCGGCGTTTGCGCGCCGTTTCGAGTTCCATTCGCTCAGGTGAGGAAGCTTCACGCGCAGGACCGCCGCCTGGAGCGCGTCGAGCCTGAAATTGCCGCCAATCTCCCGGTGGACGTATTTCGGATGCGCGCCGTGATTTCGAAGCAGTCGCACGTGGTCGGCGATTGCCGCGTCGGTCGTCGTCACGAGACCGCCGTCGCCAAACCCGCCAAGGTTCTTCGTCGGAAAAAACGAAAAGCACCCGATGGTCCCGAGCGTCCCAGAGGCACGACCATGATAGGTGGCGCCGATCGCCTGCGCAGCATCCTCGATGATGTGAACGCCAGGACCCGCCACCGCCTTGAGCGCATCGACGTCGGCACAGAGACCGTACAAATGGACCGGCATAATTGCCCTGGTGCGCGGCGTGATCGCGGTGCGCACACGGTCGATGTCCAGCATCAGTGTTTCGGGATCGACGTCGACAAACACTGGTCGCGCGCCCAGGCGCGCCACCGACCCGGCCGTCGCGAAGAACGAGAACGTCGGCGTGATCACCTCGTCGCCCTGACCGATGCCCAGAGCCATCAACGCGACGAGCAGCGCGTCGGTCCCCGACGATACCGCGATGGCATGTGGAACGCCGATGACAGCCGCCACCTCCGATTCCAACCGTTCCACCTCCGGTCCCATAATGAACTGTTGCGAATCGCAGACGCGCGTGACAGCGGACAGGATGTCCTCGCGTATCGACGCGTACTGGAGCTGGAGATCAAGTAACGGAACCTGCATCTGTTCGTCGGTGTGAACCTGCGGCGCGCGCACAATCGACGATCGTACTTCATGACCTGGTGATGCACAACGCAGGGCCGGATGGAACGGCCCGCCTTGGCTGAGCGATGGAACAGATCGATACGGCGGTCATCGGAGGGGGCGTCGTCGGACTTGCCGCGGCCCTGGCCCTGGCGCGACGGGGGCGCAGCGTGTGCGTCCTCGAAAGGGAGCCGCGCCCCGGCATGGGCACCAGCACGCACAACAGCCAGGTGATTCACGCGGGCATCTACTATCCGCCCGGGTCGCTCAAGGCGAGACACTGCGTGGAAGGCGCGCGTTTGCTATACGAATTCTGCGCGGCGCATGGCGTGCCGCACCGCCGCTGCGGGAAGCTGATCGTCGCGCACGACGACACGGAAATCCCGGCGCTTGAAGGATTGCGTGCCAAAGGGATCGCGAATGGCGTTCAAGGCCTCGAGGTGGTGGACGCCGCGTACGTCCGCGCACGCGAGCCGAACGTCCAGGCCGTGGCCGCGCTCATCTCGCCGAATACGGGGATTCTCGAAGCGGAAGCACTTGTCAGGACGCTCGCGCGCCTCGGCGCAGAACAAGGTGTCTTCCTGTTGCCCGGAACAGAGCTGACAGGCGCCGAACAGCGCGACCGCTCGATCGAAATCGCGACTGCGTCGGAGCGGATCGACGCTCGTTCCGTCGTCAACGCGGCCGGCCTCTATGCCGACGAGATCTCTACGGCACTCGGAGGATCGTCATTTCGCATCTTTCCGTGCCGGGGTGAATACGCGGAACTCGTGCCGTCGAAACGCGCGCTGGTCAACGGCCTCGTCTATCCGCTTCCCCACACCCACAGCCTCGGCACGCACTTGAGCAAGACGATTCACGGCAACGTGACACTCGGACCGACCACGCGATTTCAGAGTCGCAAGGACGACTACGAAGACGCGCGTCTTCCTGTTGATGCCTTTCTCGACCCGGCGCGGCGGCTCCTTCCCTCATTGCAACTCTCGGATCTCCGCCTTGGCGGCAGCGGTATCCGTCCCAAGCTTCATGGACCCGAGACGACATTCGCTGACTTTCTGATTGGCAGAGACGAAGCGTGTCCACGACTGATCCAGGCCGCGGGAATTGAATCACCGGGACTCACCGCCTGTCTCGCCATCGGGGAGCAGGTGGCGCGGCTGGTCGACGAACTGCTGCAGTAACGCGATCGATGACGTTCCAGAGCAGGGTACTTCGAACGTGCCCTGTCACAGCTCCGCCGTCGTCGGTACCAACCTGGAGTATTCATCGAAGCGGCAATTATCGGGCCGGCCGGTTTGCGCGATCCTGGCCGACGATTTTCAGAGACGCAGGCAGGAACGATTCGCTTCCGCTACCTCACGGAAGTTGTGGGCTGACCAGGGCGGGGAGGGAGTTTTCAAGAAGGTTCAGAAGCAGGCACGACGTGCGCGGACGCTGACAATCAACGCGCGATCGGGTGCTGGCCGCGGCGATGAAGATCACCGGAATCCATCCGTAACCACCTGAAGCCAGCACCGCGTATTCAGAATGGCGCGCGCGAGCGCGCGCTTCGGGTTCAGCGGCGCCGGCGCCACGTGCGTCGCGTAGTACAGATACGCACTCCTGTGGAACGCGCGGATCGCGAACGTCCGCGCGGTGCGGCTCGACTGGCCTACGCGATGGATGGCGGTCGCGGGCGGCACATACCGCACGTGATGACCGCGCAATCTCAACCGCCGGCATAGGTCCGCATCCTCCCAGTACAGGAAAAACCGCTCGTCGAAGCCGCCCACCTGTTCGAGCGCCGTCCGACGAGCGAGCATGCACGCGCCAGACAGCCAGTCCACCACCACGCTCTGTTCCCCGCTCCGGATGGCCTCTTCTGCGACGACGTTGCGCTTCGCGACCGGGAGGAACGGCACGAGCCTGCCCAGCAGCGCCGTGCGCCCGAAAAGGCCGGTCAACATGTCGGGATCGCCACGCGCGCTTCCCTGCACCGATCCGTCCGGGTTGAGAATCCGCGGTCCGACGATCGCGCAGTCCGGGCGCGCGTCGAGGACGCTACGCAGCGTAGCGACCGCCCCCGCGACCAGCCTGCAGTCGGGATTCATGATGAGGACGAGCGGTGCCGTCGATGCGGCAAGCCCCTGGTTGACGCCGCGCGAGAAGCCGACATTTGCCGTGTTCTGCACGAGCTTCACCATCGGCGCATAGTCGGCGACCGATGCCCCGCTCCCATCACTCGAGGCGTTGTCGACGACGAACGCTTCCCACGAACGGCCGACCATCTCATCGGCGATCGATCGAAGGGCCCGCGCGAGCTCGCCACCGGCGTTGTAGTTCACGAGGATCGCCGCGATCTCGGGGGGATTCATGGCGCCCCCGCCGCCAGTCGCCCATCGAAGCGCTTCTCGCGCAACTTCGTGGAGAGCCAGCGCGTATCGAGCAGTGGAGCGATAGCGGCAGCGCCGACGCGGCGGCCGCGCTGAATCGCGGCGCGCTTTCCGAGCATCCGCGGCAGCCCCGCAAACGCCGCGGCCTTGGCGCGGATGTACGGACGCAGCATGCCGATACGCGCGAAATGCACTGCCGCCGCGATGTCATAGACCACGTGGCCGGGTAGCGTCCGAACCAGGAGACTCGCCGGCGTGTCCTTCACGTACACCCATTCCAGGTTGCGCTGTCCGTGGAACACGGAGAACGGACTCACGGTGCCGAGCGTCGCACTGCCGACGTGGCGGACGACCGCGTTGGCGACATAGCGACAGCGGTATCCGCGAAGCCTCGCGCGATACGAGAGGTCGACGTCCTCGTGCGACGCAAAGAACTCTTCGTCGAAGCCGCCAAGCTCGTCGAACACCGCTTTCGGCATCAGGCAGGCGGCGCCGCAGACGCCGAAGACCTCTTCGGTCACGGCCGCGGCCGATGCGGACTCACCATGGTGCCGCTTGAACGCGCCACCCCACCGCAGAAGGCCGTCGCCCGCGCTGTCGATCACCTCGGGGTCGTGCATGTAGACGATGCGCGACGTCGTGAGCACGTAGCCGGCGCCCTCGTCGACGCCGCTGAGCAACGCGCGCAGCCATCCGGGATCCGCCGAGGTGTCGTTGTTGAGCAGCGCGACGTAGCGCCCGCGAGCATGCCGGACGCCCGCATTGTTCCCCCCGGCGAAGCCCAGGTTCTCCGGAAGCTGCACGAGCCTGACCCATGGAAATCGCTCGCGCACGAACTCCCCCGTGCCATCGGAAGAACCGTTGTCAACGAGGATCGTTTCGCTCGCCACGCCGGTCTGAGCCGCCACGCCCGCGAGGCACGGCTCGAGGTGTTGCCGCCCGTTCCACGACACGATCACAATCGAGACGTCAGGCTGCACGGATCGCCTCTCGATAGACCTCAAGCGTCAGCCGCGCCGTGCGCTGCCACGTGAAGGTAGCCGCGCGCGCGAGCCCGCGCGCGCGCAGGTCGTCACGCAGCGACTCGTCGTTAACCACGCGGATGATCGCGTCCCGCCATGCGGATACATCATGAGGGTCGAGCAGCAAGCCGGCGCCGCCGAGCACCTCAGGGATCGACGCTTCGTGCGAGGCCAGCACCGGCGTGCCGCTGGCCATCGCCTCGATCAGCGGCAACCCAAATCCTTCGTACAGGGACGGGTACACCAACGCCATGGCGCCGCGGTAGAGCGCGCGGAGCCGGTCCTCGTCGACTACGCCAAGCACGACAACCGCGTCGGGCGCCCCTGCCTCCGCAGCCATCGCGCACAAGCCGTCGCTGACGCCCCGGTCGACGCCAGCCACCACGAGCGACAGCGCGGCAACTGCGCCGAAATGACGGCGCGCGGCCAGCATCGCATCGACGAGCATCGGCAAGTTGCGCCGCTGGTGCAGGTCGCCGACGTGCAGGAGAAACGGCGTCGTCACATTTGCCGGCAGGTCCGGCGCCAGGTTCGGGTCTCCCGCCCCGAACGTCGCGTGTACCCCGAGCGGGGTGACCGTGATCCGCGATCGCTCGACGCCATACGCGGACGCAATCTCCGACGCGGAAAACGCCGAGACGGTCAACACGCGCGCCGCGGCGGTTGCGCTGCGCCGGTAAAAGTACCGCCGCAGCCAGTCGCGCCGGTACGGATACCACTCCGGATGAATTTCGTAGCTGACGTCGTGGATCGTGAGCACGACGGGAACGCCGGCCCAGAAAGGGGCGGTGTAGGCGGGGGCGTGAATGAGATCGACGCGTGCGCGCGACGCGGTGCGCGGCAGCCCGACCAGCGCCCAGCCGGCGTTACTGCGGGGATGGGCCGACTCGGACACGCGCTCGATGCCGGCGGGAATGCACTCCCGCCTGCCCCCGAGCGCGATGATCTCGATCGGCTCTCCGAGCGACCGGAGCGCGCGAACCAGCTCGATCGAATAGCGGCGGATGCCGGCGGCGGGGGAGCTGAAGCCGTGACCGTCGAATCCGATGCGGAGCGTGCTCGTGTAACTCAAAATGCAAAATGCAAAATGCAAACAGAATGCGTTTGCGGCGTCAGCGTTTGCATTTTGACTTTTGCATTTTGCATTACTGGATGCTCATGTGCAGCCGCCGCACGGGACGATCGAGATCGGTGCACACCTCGCGAATCCGGTGTTCAATCTGACCGTTGATCAGCGGGCTGCTGAGGATGACTTCGTCCACAGAGTAGCGGCGCATCGTCGTGTCCAGCTGCTCCAGGGTGCCGCGGACGGGCACACCCAGGATCCAGCGGTGCGCTTTCATCGGGTCGTCGTCGATGAACGCAACGGGGTTCATGTGCCATTGGGGGTTGGCCCGCATCTCGCGCACGATCATCTGGCCGTACGCCCCGGCGCCATACACGAGCACGCGGCGGCTCCGCTTGCTGCGCGACGCGGCGATGAGGCTCATGCTCCGAAACGATGCCCGCGTGCCGATGATCGCTACCGTGAGCAGCAATGCATCCAGCATGAACACCACGCGTGAGAAACCCTCGAGCCGGTAGAAGTATGCTGCCGCCAGCACCGACAAGAGGGAACCCATCACCACACCGCGAAGGACGACGCTGACGTCACGAAGACCGAACGTTTCCCACGACCGCTGATACAGCCCGGAGCCGTACAGCGAAGCGAGCTTGCAGCCGAGCACAACCGGAAGCGACGCCGTGAAGTATGGCAGGAAGTGATCGAGACTCTCGCCTTCGAACCGCAAGCGGTACGCAAAGTAGTAGCACGCCGCGATCAGCACCAGATCGAGCATCACTTCGCCGGCGTGCCAGCGGAACGTCAGGTCTTTGAGCAGCGGAGCAAACGACGAGCTCTCGAGCGCGGTGAAATCCTGCGCGTTGTACGCGGGTACACGCGCGAGGTAGATGCCAATGAGCGTGACCACAACAGCCAGAAGCGCGGCCAGCGGAAACATCTGCTCGATGCCGCCGTTGACCAGCGCCCACGCCACGCATCCGCCGATGATGGCGAGGAGATACAGGATCCGCACCGCGCTCCGCTCGGAGAAGCCAAGCGACACGAGGCGGTGCGACACGTGGTCCGTGCCGCCTCGCGTGGCGCTTCGGCCCGCGAACCTCCGAAGGACGAGCACGAAACCGGTATCGAACAGCGGGACCACGAGAATCAGCACCACCAGCACGGACGTCCACGGAAACACGGTACGCTCCTGCAGCACCGGCATCAGCGATGCGCCGGCAAGTACAGCCCCGACAAAGAGGCTCCCACAGTCGCCCATGAAGAGCCGCGCGGGTGGACGGTTCCAGTACAGAAACCCAAGCAGCGCCCCGCACAAGGCGACGAGCAACAGCGCGATAGGCGCGCCGAGCCACGGGGCGAGCAGCCATGCCATGAATCCCGCCGCAATCAACGCCACGCCGGCGGCGAGACCATCCATGTTGTCGAGCAGGTTGAAGGCGTGGCACACACCGGCAAACCAGATCGTCGCGACCAGCGTATGGGTCCATGGCAGCGCCGTGCCGGGACTTCTCGTCAGCGAAAACACCAGAAAGGCGCCGATGATGAGCGACGCGACGAGCTTGGCGAGCGGCGACAGCTGGAACCGATCGTCGAGGACGCCGACGACGAACATCGCGATCGCGGCGAGCGGGATCGGCAGCCACGCGGCGGGAGGAATCACCGCGTGCGCCTGGCCGACGATGACTCCGGACCCCAGCACCGCCGCAGCCGCGATCGCGACACCCCCCATCGTCGGCGTCGGCTCGCTGTGCCAGCGATCGGCGCGAGGCGGCACGACCGCGCCGATCGCCGGTGCCGTCCGGCGGACGAGCGCGCACAGCGCCACGCACGCCAGCATCGACATCAGAAATGCGAGGGAAGAGTAAATCACTGAACCGCGGACGGTTCTGGCGCCGCGATGATGGCCGGGGTCCTGCTGGCCTTGTCGCGCAGAACGAAGGGCCCTTGTGCAAGGATGCCGTCGCAGATCGTATCCAGGCCGTGTGAGGCGCCAGGCAGTAACTGCTGCAGCCGCTCGAGCTTCAGCCGGTAGATCGGATAGCCCGCTTTGGGCTCGATGAACGGCAGCGGGATCATGCGATTGAAGAAGAAGTGGTACGCATAGCGCCTCGCTCGCGAGAGCTGCGGCGGTGAGAGGCGTTCGGCGAACGGCAGCAGCGAGAGCAGCCGGAAATACTCGTCAGGCGTGCTCGCATCCAGCGTGATCCCCTTGTTGCGGATCCACGCTTCGCCGGCGACGATCACTGGCAGCCCGACGCTCGTCAGCTCTACGCCCATCTTGGTGCCGTAGATGATGGCAGAGTTACAGAGCGACATCAGCGCATATGTGCCGAGGCCGCTTTCGGGGGGGACGACGATGATGTTGGACGCGAGGCGCGGGAGGCGCTTGCGAAGCTCGGCGAGGATCGGCTGGCGCGACGGCGGGAAGCCGCTGATTTCCGCGGGGTGGACCCGGATCAGCAGCTGCAAATCCGGCCGCGTGGCGAAGTACTCGCACGTCTGCACGAGCCACTCGAGCATGTTGGGGAACGCGTTGGCCGGATAGTGAAGCTGCGCGTCCCACGCAACGTTGGTGAGCAGGCCGATGGCGGGCTTCGACGGGTCGAGGCCGATCTTCCTGGCGATCTCTTGCGGGTCCTGCTTCGTAGGGCGATGGAAGACGATCCAGTCGAACATCCCCTCGCGACGGCTCGCGAGGTACTGCATCAGCTCGCGCTCCCGTGACGCCGAGAGGTCGAGATGTTCCCAGTGTTCGCGCGGCTCGCTCAGGAGCGTGTGATGGTAGGTGTGGCCGTGGCTGAAGATGAACCGCCGCTTGCGGTAGGCAACGTTCCAGTTGGACACGCGCACGCCCTCGTGGCGCGCAACCTCGCCGACAATTCCCCACGGCACGTAGATGCCGTGCGTGAAGACCGCCGACGAGAATTGCACCTCGCGCATCAGGCGACGCGTGGCAGACGCCGTCAGCAACGCCGATTCCAGGTAGCGGCGCAGGATCGGTTCCGCGTGGGGCTCTTGGTCCAATGAACCGGTCGCAAAAAATCGCAGTGCACCGGCGTGCGCATGCTCGCCGATCGCCAGTCCGTCCAGGACGAAGTCTTCGATCTGATCCAGCGGCAATGACGATGCGATGCGGCTTGCCTCGGCACGATCGGCGGGCGTCAACGAGTCGCCCATGAGGTGCACCTTCAGCCCGAGCTGCTGATAGACACGCTCGGCGGGCCACCGGCAGTCGCGGCATAGATCGCGCGAAGGGCCGTGATCAACGAAATGGCGAAGATTCGGATACAGCGACGCCTCGCATTCGGCGCAGGCGGTCATGGTGCCGTCGCACAGCAGCGCGTGCACTTCCGCGCCACGGAACGTCAACGCGGCCGCAAGCGCGCTCTCGAGCGTCACAGCATGCGCATATGACCCAATCGCGGTTGCCATCAGCACCCGCGGCCCGCCCTGTGCCGCGTTGCGGGCCGAGTCCCACAAACCCCGATCCGCAGCCAATGCCTGCCGCCAGTCCGGGTAGGCGTTCCGCCGGGCGTAATACCACCGGCGCGCAAGCCGGCTCGCCCGCCAGAGCGCCGGGAAGTGCCGGATGAAGTGCCTCATGCGCGGACGGGATCAGCGGGCATCGACGGTACATGGGGGCCGGCTTGAGCGGGCTCTTCGATGAGCCGCAGGAACTCAGACGGCGGCGGCAGTTCGGCGAATACGCGCCAGGGGTGATATGCCGACAACTCTTCGACGGTGAAGCCGCCCGTGGCAACCGCGATTGTGCGGGCGTTGATCGGCGCCGCGCACTCGATGTCGTGCGGCGTATCGCCAATCACGAAGATCCGATCGGCCGTCACCGGACCGCTGCGGCGCGCCAGTTCCAGCGCGCGCTTCGCGATCGTCGACCGGTTTCCCTGATCCTCGGCGAACCCTCCGTCGGGAAAGTATTTCAACAGGTCGTAGTGTGTCAGCTTTGCCCGCGCGCCCGCGCGCGTGTTGCCGGTCAACAGGTACGAACGGATGTCCGTCCTCGCGCGCAGCGCCTCGAGAATCTCGCGCACATTGGGCAGCACGTGCCCTTGCTTCAAGGGAAGCGTCGAGGGCAGCAGCTCCTCATAGCGTGTCACCATCCGCTTGAGCACGTCGCCGGTCGTGGGGACGCCCAGCAACTCGAAGGTTCGCGCCGCGATCTGGTAGTCCGTCAGCCCGGGCACGCGAATCGACGACAACTGGAATTCCTTCCCCGTTGTCTCGCGAACGGCCCCTTCCCAGGCGGGCACACCGGCCTTGCCGGTCGTGAGCAGTGTCCCGTCGATATCCCAAAACAGAATAGTCATTGAAAAGTGTGCTGCCGCATGGCGGCGCTGAACTGCCGGACGAGCCCGGCGATGTCGAGCCCGTGATATGCGAGCACTTCGTCGTTGGTGCCGCACTCGGGCAGCTCGGTGACGCCGATGCGCGAGACGCGCGCCGCCGGATCGAGGCCGAGCTCCGCGACCGCCGCGCCGAGCATCTCCCCCTGCCCGCCGTGGAGGTAGTGGTTATCGAGCGTGATGATCGCGCGGCAAGGGCCGATCGTTTCCTTCAGCCACGCAGCATCCACTCGATTGAGCCACGGCAGGTTGACGATGCGCAGCCGAGAGCCGGTCGTCTGCTCAATCTCTTCGGCAGCGTGCCAGGCGTTGGACAACATCCACGGTCCGTACCCGAAGACCACGGCGTCGTTTCCCGGGCGGACGATCCATCCCTTGCCGGGCTCGACGCGAACGCTCGACGGGTACGAGAACGGCAGCGGCCATTTCACCGACACGAGTCGCAGGTAGGCGCTCTCCGTCGCGTCGTTCACGAGGTACTCGAACACCGCCTGCACCTCGGCTTCCGCCGCGGGTTCAGCCATCAGCAGGTTCGGCACAGCGCTCAGCGCGCTGATGTCGCGGACTGACTGGTGCGAGTGGCCGGGGCCGCCAGGCAGGACGCCTGCAAGCGACCCGACGTAGATCGCCTTCGACCCCTCGCTGCACTGGTTGTAGATCTGCTCGTTCGGCCGCGTAGAGAGGAAGCACGCGAACGAATGCGCGACTGGAAGCACACCGCGGCGCGCCATGCCGCACGCCATCGACGCCATGTCCTGTTCCGCAATCCCGCATTCGATGAAGCGCTGCGGATACTTCGCGGCGAACTCGAGCAGACCGCAATCCTTGATCAGGTCCGCGTCGAGCACGACCAGCCGGGGATGGCGATCGGCCTGCTGCACGAGCGCCTTCCCGTACGCCGCCACGAGGTTCTGCGTGTCACGCGGCTCGCGGCGCGGATTGCGCGTTCGCGTTTCTGTCTTCAGCGAACCGAGCCCGAGACCAGCACACGCGCGCTCGGCGATCGCCAGCAGTTGCTGGAAGCCATCGAGGTACTGCTGTTCGGGCGGCGCGCCTGAGTGGAACAGGTACAGATCGCTCGCCTTCAGCGCGGCGGGACCTTCCATGAACGAGACACCTCGACCTTTTACCGTGTCCGCGATGATGACTTTCGGGCGATCCGTAACGGCGTCAAGCGCGCGGAACGTGCGCTCGAGCGCGCGCACGTCGTGGCCGTCGCAGCGGCTCACGTGCCAGCCGAAGGCGCTCAGCTTGGCCTGGATGTCGCCGAGGTCACTGACTTTCCTGACCCACGTGTCCGACTGGATCTTGTTGTGGTCGATAATCGCGACGATCTCACCGAGCCCCATGTTCGCCGCGGAGCCGAGCGACTCCCAGAACTGCCCCTCCTGCAGCTCACCATCGCCCGTCAGCACGAAAATGCGGCGCGGCCTGCCGGCCAGACGGTTCGCCAGCGCCATCCCCTTCGCCTTCGAGATTCCCATGCCGAGCGACCCGGTGTTCGCCTGGATGTACGGCGTCTCGACGTGCGGATGTCCGGGAAGTCCGCCAAGCCGCCGAAGCTGATGGAGCTTATCGGCAGGAAGCAGGCCGAGGCCGATCAGGACCGCATAGAGGGCCGGCGCGTCGTGACCTTTTGATGAAAAGAAGACATCGCAGTCGTCGGGCCCCTTTCCGAGGTCGCGCAATTCGTTGAGAAACAGCCAGCTCATGATCTCGATCGAGCTGAAACTCGTCCCGATGTGACCCGACCATGCGCCTGCGATCATGTACAGCGTATTGATCCGCGCGAGCGCCGCGAATGCCTCCGCACGCGCGGCCGCATCAGCCTTGGCACCCACGACCCGTGTGAACTCCGACACGGGCACGTAGCGAAGGTCTAGACTTTCGCCTTGGTCTGTCTGTAAATCACCCATTCGTCAATTCAATTCCCAAGACCCAAATCCCAACTCCCAAGGCCCCGAAGCGAGGCTTCTTGGGAGTTGGGCGTTGGAGGTTGGGAGTTGTCACGCTCGCACCGCGCCGTACGGCTCCTGCGCGACGCGCGGTAACGTGACCGTGCCATCCACGAGCAGGCGCTCGGCAATCATCCAGTCGTGCGGGTCGTTGACATCGAACCCCTCGTAGCCTTGCGTGATGAACGGCACCAGCACGTCGCCGGCGATCGTCCGTTTCTCCGAGACGACACGCGTCCAAGCGATCTCCAGTGACGCATTCTGCACATAAATCGGCGGCAGCGCCTGGTACGGCATGCTGTGCCACGGCGGCGCGGCCGGATCCGACGGCTGTAGCAGTGGAACCATCCGATCGCCCTGCACAACCCACATCTTGGCGGGATGCTGCCCGCATTTCTCGACGGCGCGCAGCGAATCCACGCTGTCCTGCGCCGTAAAGCGTTCCCAAGCCCGGCGGATCGTGTCCGCGGTGCGAAACGGACTCGTCGGTCGGAGCAGCGAGAAACAATCCCAGCTGCGGCCTCGGCGCTTCAGCTCTCCGAGCGTGTACTGCACCCACTCGATGTCCGGCGACCTGTCGCCTGCAAACTCCTCCGGCCTCAGAAACGGCACTTCGGCGCCATAGTGGCGCGCGATCGCCGCGGTCTCGTCGGAGTCGGTTGACACTATCACTGCGTCGAACACGCCGCTCTCGATGGCTGGCGCGATCGTGTACGCCAGCATCGGATGACCTTGCAGCAGACGGACGTTCTTTCCGGGGATCCGCTTGGAACCTCGTCGTGCGGGGACAAGGGCGACGGCGCTCGGAGATCGTGGTGTTCGCACTTCTGCCTTCTACGTGCTCAGTTCGTGTTCATGTTCGGTTCGCGGTTCGACGTTCATTGTTCGAAGCGAACGCGGAACCAGGAACCGCGAACGCTGAACCGAACATGAACACACAGAGAAGCGAGAACCACGAAGTGTGAAGGCGTCATACAGCCTGCGGATTGTGATTGATGTAAACGGTCTTGAGATCCGAGTACACGTCGAGCGCCTGCGTCCCCGCCTCGCGCCAGCCGTTGCCCGAGTGACGAAGGCCGCCGAACGGCAGGTGTGGTTCGCTGCCATAGGTACCGCCATTCACGACAGCCACGCCCGACTGGATCCGGCCGATGAACGTCATGGCCCGGTTGATGTTCTGCGTGTGAATCGAGGCCGTCAGGCCGAAGGGCGAGTCGTTGGCCAGCGTAATCGCCTCCTCGAAATCCTTGACCCGGTAGAGACAGGTGATCGGCCCGAACAGCTCGCTGCGCGTGATGTCATCGTTCGGCCCGACATGCTCCACGATTGTCGGCGCGACGAAGTAGCCGTCCCCGTAGCTCGTGCCCGTCAACCGCTCGCCGCCGGTGAGCACTGCCGCCCCCGACTGCTTCGCGCGCTCCACGGCCGCAAGCATGTTGGTCATCTGCTCCTGGTTGATGACCGGTCCGTAGTCATCGGTGTCGCCCGTCCCCACCTTCAGCTTCCTGGTGGCTTCGACGAGCATCGACTTGAACTGGTCGTACACGGCGTCGAACACGATGATGCGACTCCCGGCCGCGCACCGCTGACCGGCGTTGCTGAACGCCGATCCCACGGTCCACGTCACGGCATTCTGCAAATCCGCATCATCACAAACAATCAACGGATTCTTGCCGCCGAGCTCGAGGCAGACCTTCGCAAGCCGACGGCCCGCAGTCTCGGCGATCCAGCGGCCGACCTCGCACGAGCCGGTGAAGCTGATGACCGACACCTCGGGATGCTGGACGAGCGGCGCACCCGCCTCCTCACCGAATCCGTGAAGCGTCGTGTAGACGCCGTCGGGAACCCCTGCCTCGCGCGCGAGGATCCCGAACGCCCACGCTGAGAGCGGCGTATCCTCGGCCGCCTTCAGAATCGCCGCATTGCCGCACAGCAGGGCGGGGAACGCCTTCCAGGCCACATTGGCGATCGGCGTGTTCGCCGCAATGATGAGGCCCGCGACGCCAAGCGGCTGGCGAACAACCATTGCGGACTTGTTCGGCACCGCGCTGGTTGTCGTCTGGCCGTAGAAGCGGCGGCCTTCGCCGGCGACAAAGAAGCCCATCTCGATCGCGGCGTCGGTCTCACCCAGCGCGTCCTTTCTGGACTTGCCGGTTTCCATTGCGACGAGCGCCGCGATCGCGTCGCGGTGCTCGCGCATCAGCAGCGCAATCTGCCGCAGGATGTCTCCGCGCTTGACCACCGTCAGCGCGGCCCACGCCGGCTGCGCCGCCTTCGCCTTCGTGACCGCGAGCTCCACGTCCGCGGCGGTGGATCGCGCAACCTCGCACAGCGCTCGGCCGGTCGCCGGATCCATCTTGCGGAACGTGCGTCCGTCCACAGACGGCATCTCGTCGCTACCGATCTGATTCGAGATTGTGGCTGGGATGGACGACAGGTCGATCGAGCTACTCCTTGACGCTGAAGTCGTGATCATCGTCAAACCCCAAAACCCAAATCCCAAAACCCAAAACCCAAGCAAACCCGACAGACATTCGGATTCACCACGCCGTGAAGCCTCCGTCGACGCGAAGCTCGTGACCCGTGACGTACGATGACGCAGGCGAAGCGAGGAACACGAGAGGCCCTTTCAGATCGTCCGCCTGCGCCATCCGCCCGAGCGGCACCCGCGCGCCGTACTTCGACCTGAACTGGTCGTCCTGGCCGCCCAGTACGCCGCCGGGAGACAACGTGTTCACGCGAATCCCCTGCCGGCCCCACAGCGTCGAAAAGTATTTCGTCATATTGACCACCGCCGCCTTCGATGCGCCGTAGGCCGGCGACTTGAGAAACGGCGCATCCCCGGGCAGGTGATCGTAGAACCGCTGATCGGGCGACACCGATGCGTACAGCGAGCCGATGTTGATGATCGAGCCGTGTCCGCGCGCCGCCATCTGTCCGCCAAACACCTGGGTCACCTGGAAGGTGCCGAGGAGGTTGACCTCTATCATCTTCCGGAATTGTTCGATTGGAAGATCGTCGATGATCGATCGATTGCCGCCCGCGTCGGGCGGCTGATCGACGCCAGCGTTGTTGACGAGCACGCTGGCGGCGCCCATGCGGCTTGCCACGGCCGCCGCCGCGCGTTCAATCGACTCGCGCCTGGTGATGTCGCAATCGAACCGCTCGAGCGTGAGCGGCGACCGCTCCGCGAGCGCGAGGAACGCCGCCGAGACCGGGGCGCCCGGTAATTCAAGCGCCGCAACGCGGGCACCGGCGTCGAGCAGCGCCTCGACCCATATGGGTCCAAGCCTGCCGCACGCACCGGTGACGACTGCGATCTGGTGATCGAGGCTGAAGCGTCCGCTCACGAGCGGGCGAGCTCGGCGTCGGGCTTGCTCAGCACCTCGAAGGTGAGGAAATCGTCCTGCATCAGCGGCTTGAGCGTCACGCGGCCGATCACCTTGTTCAACTCGTACGGTGGAATGCCGCCAGCGGGCGACTTCATCACGATGTCATTCGCGCCAATCACGTGGCCGGCCGGAAGATCGCGCGCGACGACGAGGCTCTTGCCCATCTTGATGATTGGCGCCTTCTCGCTGTCGAAAATCTTCTTCATGCCATTGCCAAGCGCCTTGTACGTGCGATCGAGGTCGCGCACCATCTTGCGCAAGCCGACCGGCTCGAGGGAGAACGCGTGGTCGGTCCCCTTCATCGCACGATTCAGCGTGAAGTGTTTCTCGACAATACGCGCGCCGAGCATGTAAGCGGCCACCGGCATCGCAATGCCGTTGTCGTGGCTGGAGAAGCCGATCGCCGCGCCCGGGAACCGCGCGCGGTACGTGTCGATGACGCGCAGGTCGAGCTCCTCGAACGCTGCCGGATACCCGGCGGTGCACTGCAGGATGGCCAGCTGCGGATTGACTGGCATGATCGTGTCGTACGCGCGCTGCACGTCCTCGATCACGGCGCCGCCGGTGGAGATGACCATCGGCTTGCCAAACCTCGCGACATGCTTCAGCAGCGGCGTGCTCTTGAGATCGCCGGACGCGATCTTGTAGGCGGGGACGTCCAGCTGCCGCAGGAAATCGGCGCTGGCGACATCGAACGCGGTCGAGAAGAAATCGACATCGAGCTCGCGCGCGTACGCCTGCAGCGCGCGGTACTCCTTGAGGCCGAACTCGAGGAACTCGCGGTGCTCGCCGTAGGTCGACCCGAAGCTGTTTTCGTTGTCGTACGGCTTGTTGTACGCCGCTCGCGTGTAGAGGCCACGGTTATCGCGCTTCTGCAGCTTGACCGCGTTGGCGCCGGCCAGCTTCGCCTCGCGGAACAGCTCTCGGGCCTTCTCGAGGCTGCCCTGGTGGTTGTGGCCGATTTCGGCAATCACATAGCACTTGGTGTGGTCGCCGATCTCGTGGGTGCCGATTCTGATAGTCCCTGCCAATGGCGTGTCTCCCCACGGCGCCCCCGTAAAGGGGCGCCCTACACATGTAGGGCGGGGGCTTTGCGCCCCGCCTATATCTGAACGACGGGACGCAGCTGCGCGACGAGCTGGTCCCACCCGTAGTCCGCGTGCGCGATCTCGCGCGCCGCGCGGCCAATTGTTTCCGCCTCCGCCGCCTCTGGCAGGCGATCGCACCGGTTGATGTCGATCACGTTCCTCATGTGGACGAGGCCCTCGGGCGAGTGATCGTCGAGGTTCGTAACGACGGCGCACCCGACTTCCATCGCCGCGTTAACCGTGGTGTTGTTCGCGCGCAACCCCTTCTCGAAGAATGCCGCGACGAATGTGCAGTCGACCAGATGATTGAAGACCGCCGTGTCCGACAGGTAGCCCATGAAATATACCTGCCGGTTGAAAATCGACTGCAGCTCCTCGAACCGGACGACGAACGAATCGTCAAAGCTCGTGTTCTCGTGAAGCGCCGTCGAGACGTAGACCGAGTAGGTCTTGCCCGTTGCGTCCAGCAGATCCCGGAGCCGCCGATAGAGGGGCACGCGAATCTTGTGCGCCATGCCGAAGGTGAACACGGACAGCTCGGTCCTGTCGAAACGCTCTGGATTGAGCAGCGTTCCCGGGCAGAATAGCTCGACGATATCGGGACGCGCCGGCTTCAGCTGTTCGGACAGCTCGCGATTTCCGCAGCAGACCCTGGCCGCCGCCGCCAGCATCCGCTTCTCGAGCGCACTGTTGTCGAACGCGTGCAGGAAGAGCTCGAACTCGCCGGCGTGACGATCAATCCACGTATCGAGCGCAAGCGCATGTTCCGCCGAGAACTCGGACATCTTCAGCGACAAGAGTGGTCGCTTGTAACCGTTCAGGTCCACCGTGCCGATCCCGACGACGGGCACATCGAGACGCCGCGCGAGAATCGCGTTGAACTTCGCGATGCCGCACGTCCATGGATTCAGGTGATACCCGGCGATACAGTCGATCAAAAACAGGCCTCAGGGCTCAGGGACCGAACCTTGGCAAAACCTCGGCTCCTGTCGCCAGTCAGAGCGTCAAGTTGAGGGAAACCCGCTCGAGCCCAGCCGTGCGGGCGAACGGAAGTCGTCATTCTACTGCAGCTTGGCGGGTTCTGGCTGGCCCGCGACCGCTTCGATCAGATACGCTGGGCGTCGCCGTGCCTCATCGAGCGCGCGCCACACGTACTCGCCGACGATCCCCAGCGCCAGCAGCTGAAGCCCTGCCAGTCCGATGAGCACCGACAGCACGAACAGCAGACCTGCGAGCAGGGTCGGAAGAAGGATGAGCGACACGATCAGGATGACCAGCGCGATCGCGATGAGCGAGGCGCCGCCGTACGCACAGAGCCGGATCGGAAAGTCGGAGAACGACGTCACTGAATCGATGACAAGCGTGATCTTTCGCGCCAGGGTCCATCCTGACTGTCCCGCCGCCCGCGGCTGTTTGTCGTACTCGACGGAGTCCTGGCGGAAGCCGAGCCACGTGATGAGCGCGAGCACGCTGACGTTGCGCTCCGGGAATCGGCGGAACGCCTCGATCACCGCGCGATCGATGAGGAAGAAGTCGGCGCCGCGCGCCGGCATCTCCTTCATGCCGACCACGTGCCTCATGATCCAGTAGTAGAACGCGGCGAATCCCGCGTGCGACTTCCGGCCCGGCTGTGCGCGACGGACTGCCCACACCACCTGCGCCCCCCTGCGCCACTTGTCGAGCATCGCCGTAAGCGTCTCCGGCGGGTCCTGGAGATCCGCCGCCATCATGACCGCGGCGGCCCCATCCACGTGATGGAGCCCGCACGTAATCGCGACGTGTGAGCCCGAGTTGCGTGCAAGCCTGAGCCCGCGCACACGCGCATCGCGCAATGTGAGGCCTTCGATCACCGCGAATGTTTCGTCGCGCGAGTGATCATCGACGATGATCCACTCCCACTCGCCGCCGATCGCGCCCATCGTCTCGACGAGGCGGGCGTACAGCGCCGGCAGATTGGTCGCCTCGTTGAACGCGGGAGTCAGGATGGAGAGCATGAGGATGAGCGATTAGCGATCGGTGAATGGTGATTGGAATCGCCAATCACGAATCACAAACCACGAATGGTCGTTTCCAGCGTCGTGATCACCCTATCCTGATCCGCCTCGGTCAATTGATGGTAGAGCGGCAGGACGATCGCCGTTTCCTGCGCTTCTTCGCCGTGGCGCAGGCAGGCGCAGCCGCCAGGGCCTCCGCATTCACAGGCGGCGATCGATACGCCGCAATACCAGGTGCCCGGTGGATACGACGCTTCCCGGTGGACGTTCATAGCGCCCCTGCGGGTGGCGATGCCGGCATCAAGCATCCGCTGCATCACGGTGCGCTGGTCGATCCACGCGCCGACGCGCACCGCATAACTCTGCCAGTTGGTGCGTGCCCACTGCGGCTCGCGCGGGACGATGATGCCGTCGATCGACCGCAGGCGCTGCTCGTAGCGGGCGGCAAGCTCACGTCGCCTTGCCACGATCGCCGGGAGCCGCTGAAGCTGTTCGCGGCCTATGGCCCCCTGAATGTCCGTCATCCGGTAGTTGTAGCCGACCACCGGATACCCCTCGAAGATCACCTGGTCCGACGCGTGCCGAACGGCATCCGGGACGCTCATGCCGTGCTGCCGCAGGAGTCGGAATGTGCGATCGAGCTCGGGGTTGCTCGTCGTCAGCATGCCGCCGTCGCCGGTCGAGAGCAGCTTGCGAGGATGGAACGAGAAGCACGCGACGTCGCCGCGCGGCCTGCCGATCCGCTCCCACTCGCCCTGCCAGTTGATCTCGCTGCCGATCGCGCAGGCGGCGTCCTCGACAACCGGCACTCCGCGACGCTTCGCGATCGAGATCAGCGCCGCGAGATCGCACGGCAATCCGAGTTGGTGAACGGCCAGGATCGCCTTCGTGCGGGGAGAAATTGCCGCCTCGACCAGCGCGGGATCGATGTTGAACGTCGCCAGCTCGACGTCGACAAACACTGGCGTGGCGCCGCAGTAACGGATCGCGTTCGTGGTGGCAATGAACGAGTGGCTGACGGTGATGACCTCGTCACCGGCGCCCACGCCCAGCGACAGCAGCGCCAGATGGAGGGCCGTCGTGCAGCTGGAGACGGCACACGCGTGATCGGCGTCGACCGCGGCGGCAAACTCGCGCTCGAAGGCGGCAACCTCTGGCCCTTGCGTGACCCAGCCGGACAGGATGGCACGGCGCGCCGCCTCGGCTTCACGATCGTCCATCCAGGGACGCGCCACCGGAATCGTCGTGTGAACGGTCACTGCGCTAACGGCTTCACATCCCAGTTGCGAACGACCTCGTCCTGCAACAGCTCCTCGGGTGATACGCCTTGCGCTCGATACCACTCGAGCAGCCGCGACAGCCCTTCAGCAAGCGGAACGAGCACCTCGTAGCCGAGCAGGGTGCGAGCTGTCGACATATCGGCGCACAGCCGCAACACGTCCCCTGGACGCCCCTCGTCGTGGACGATTTCGGCATCCGCACGCCCAGCGATTTGCGCGACCGCGCGGGCAAGATTGTTGACGGTTACTTCGGCGCCGCTCCCGAGGTTTATCGTGCGACCGATCGCCGCGGCTTCCGTGCCCGCGAGGATGATGCCGCGCGCCGAGTCGGACACGTACGTAAAGTCGCGGGTCTGCGTGCCGTCACCAAAGATCACCATCGGCTTCCCCGCCAGGCATCGCAGCAGGAACTTCGGTATCACTTCACCACTGTCCCCTTCGTGATGGCTCCGTGGCCCGTAGGTATTGAACGGACGCACTACCACCGTGGGATATCCGTAACTCCGGTGGAAGGCGCGCGCGTACGCCTCACCCGCGAGCTTTGAACCGCCGTACACGGTGCAAGGAAACGTCGGGTGATCCTCGTTCAAGGGCGCCCACTGCGCGGTGCCGTACACCTCGGAGCTCGAAATGTAGACGAACTTCGGAACGCCGGCTCCGCGGCTGGCGCCGAGGAGCCGCAAGGTGCCGGCGGCGTTCACCTCGTGGTTCTCGAGCGGCGAATGCAAAGCGTGCCGGACGCCGAGGCACGCGAGGTGATAGACCACGTCGGCTTCGCGCAAAAGCGCAGCGTACGCGGCGAGGTCGCGGATGTCGTATTCGAGCAGCGTGACCCGATCGGCTGGAAGGCCAGCGAGATTGTCGCGCCTCCCGTTCACCAGATTGTCGATGACGACCACGCGCGCGCCGCGCTCCGCCAGCTGGCGAACCAGTTCCGAGCCGATGAACCCGGCCCCGCCCGTCACAACGGTGATCCCTCGGGCGCTCACATGATCCTCACTCTGACCGTTTCGGCCGCCACAGCGTGATGGTCCACACAGGCTGGGAACGAAGGGCGCGTCACGATCGGGAGACCCACCCTTCCGCACGGTCGAACACGTCGATCTGATCGAGCAGCGCGAGATCCAACGTAGTGAAGCGCGCGGCCTCCATTGAGGCGTACGCGTGGCGCGCCGCATACAGGTGTGATGTGAGGAAATGATCGTCGGCGTATACCGCGAGAGTTTCGGTGCCAAGCATTGGCGCCAGCCATGCCAGGCTTCCACACGTTCCGACAAACCGCGACGCCCGGCGGATCACCTCGGTCTGCACGCCCAGGTTGTTCTGCGGGGTCATCCAGCGATCGAGCGTGATCAGGCCGGGAATGTTCTGAAACACGTAGTCTTCATGCTCATCGACCGCGAGGTTCGTGTTCAGCGTCACGATCGGATACCGCCGGCTGATTCGCTCGACCAATGCGCGTAGCAGCTCGCGGTGGCGAGGTGTATCCATCAACGCGCGACCCGTGTAGAACTTCACCGCGACGAACTCGTTCGGCAGCGGTGGAAGGCCCACCGGCGCGATCGTCGTCACGGGCGAGTACTCCGTGTAATCGAGCACGCTCTGCAGCGAATCATTGCCGAGCCAGAACTGCCGCATCAGCCGGAACATCGTCGAGGGATGACAGACGCTCGCGCCGTCGACGGCCAGATGCGCGCGGGTGCGAGCGAGGATCTCCTCATCGAAGGCGGAGAGTTCCAGCTGCTTCTGGTCAGTGTCACGGCGCCGGGCGTCGTTGCGCGCCGCAAATTCCTGAGGTGTAAACAGTTCGAACTGTTCAACGTACTGTGACGCGATGCCTCCGTACCAGGCGGACACGCCGCCGCGCGACATCGCGACGATCCGATCGGGATCGAGATCGTAGTGCCTGACGAACCACCGGACGAACGGCACCCAGTACAGCGTCTCGTATCCGACCTCCGAGAGCCACGGCCCGAGGAAGATTCGATTGTTGCCGCGCGCCGCCGAGCGCAACGTTCGCCGCACCGCCACGTCGCGCGCGATCGCGGGCCATGTCCGGCGGGTCAGGCGGTCCCAGTATCTCGACGTGCGGATGACGCCCGAGTAGGCGGTGTGCGCTGCGTCGAGGCCGCGATCGCCGCCGGACTTCACTTGTGCTCGCGCGTGCTTGCCCGATTCTCGCACGTCCTTCGCCCGACGGCGGGTCCAATGGCGGCCACGTCGGTACAGTTTCGCCGTGCGGTTCCAGAGAACACGCGCGAGATTCTGCGCCGCGATAGGAAGGCTCATGCTGGCCGTGAAGGCTCGTGGCCGTCGCGCCACCGCAAAAACCTCGCGGGTACGCCTGCCACAACGGCAAACGGATCGACATCCCGCGAGACCACTGCGCCTGCGCCAACGACCGCGCCTTTGCCAACGGTCACGCCCGGAAGAATCACGGCGTTGACCCCGATATCGGCCCAGGCGCCGATCCGGACGGGCTTGATCTCCAGGTCCGTCTGGATGATAGGCACGTGAGGCGGATGACCGGTGTGCTCCGATCCGAGGGCCTTCGCTCCGGGCCCCCATCCGACGTACTCCTCGATCACGAGGTCCCGAGCATCGAGATAACTCTGGGGGCCAAGCCACACGTGATCGCTTATGACGCATCGTCCCTCGAACCGGCCCTGGATGAAGGCCTGCTCACCGATGAACACGCCATCGCCGATCTCGAATGTCTCCAGATGGGTGGCGATCGCCCCGCGCCCCACTTTGACTCCGTGGCCGAAACTCCTGGCAAGGGCGCGCCACACGGCCCGGCGCATCCGCGCGTCCAGATCAGTCTCCCCGATCGCGTGATGCGACGCGAGCTGCAGCAACGCATCGCGCGAATGCGATCGCCGGAGATCGTCGCTGAGCGTCAGCTCGGCGTCAGGGTCGCGCTCGACGGGCTTCACCCCGTGAATCGCCGGAACAATGCGCGCGCCGGGTGATGTCATCGTTGAAGGAGGAGATCAGACGCGCACCGCGGCGGACACGCCGGCCGCCACCGTCTCGACCTGATCGCGCGTCATCTCTGGAAACAGCGGCAGCGACAAGACTTCGCGCGCCGCAGCTTCTGCATGCGGAAAATCGCCAGCGCCGTAGCCGAGATCCGCGTGAGCGGGCTGCAGATGTACGGGTATCGGGTAATGGATGCCCGTTTGTATGCCGTGCCTCCCGAGCGCATCGCGTAACCGCTCACGGTCGTCGGTGCGCACGACATACACGTGATAGACGTGCCGGCAGCCCGGCCGCGCCTCCGGCAGGCGGACGATTTCCCGGTCCAGCGTCTCCCCGTACCAGGAGGCGACCTGGCGCCGCTTCTTCGTCCATGCCTCGAGGTGGCGCAGCTTGACGCGAAGGATCGCGCCCTGAATGCCGTCCATTCGATAGTTGAAGCCTTTCCAGCGGTGCACGTACCGGGTCTCCTGCCCCCAGTCACGGAGCGCCCGGCAGGTCGCGGAGACGTCCGCGCGCAACGTGACAACCGCCCCGCCCTCGCCGTACGCGCCGAGGTTCTTGCCCGGGTAGAAGCTGAAACCTGCCACCTCCGCGAGCGATCCGCATCGACGGCCGTGGTACTCCGAACCGTGCGCCTGCGACGCGTCTTCGATGACCGTCAGGTTGTGGCGGCGCGCGATGTCGACGATCGGATCCATGTCGGCAGGCTGGCCGTACAGATGCACGGGCATAATGGCGCGGGTCCGGGGAGTGATGGCCGCTTCGATCTTCGCCGGGTCGATCGTGAAGTACTCGGGTTCGATGTCGACGAACACCGGCCGCGCACCGGTGTAGCAGATAGCCGAGACGGTCGCGACGAAGGTGAACGGAACAGTAATGACCTCGTCGCCGGCGCCGATGCCCGAGGCCAGCAACGCGAGATGCAGGGCGCTCGTGCCGGAGTTCACGCCCACGCACTCCGATGCCTGGCAGTACCCGGCGAAGTCCCGCTCGAAGCCGGCGACCTCATCCCCGAGGACGAACTGGGTGCTCTCGAGCACGCGCCCGATCGCGGCGTCGATCTCGCTCCTGATGGTGCGGAGCTGGGACCGAAGGTCGACCAACGGAATCATGAATAAGTGCCGGCGTTACGTGCCAGACGGGGCGGATATCGCCGCGGCGATCGGGATCGGGCGGCCCTGTCGCGCCATCGATTGCGTCGCGGCTTCTAGGAGCCGCACCACCCGAAGACCGGCATGGCCGTCGCTGCGGGGCGTCGCCCTCTTGTCGATGCACTCGATGAAGTGCTTCGCCTCGGTGTGCAGCGCCTCGGCAATGCCCAGCTGCGGCGCCCACATGTCGCCCGCCCGGTAGCCAACCATCATCTGGTACACGTTCTCGGGGCTCGGGTTCACCGAGATCCCCCGGTCGTAGACCTTGATCTTCTCACTGGCTTCGAGGTCGTCGAAGACGATCATCCGCCGGCTGCCGCCGAGCAGCGTGCGCCGCACCTTGACGGGTGCGAGCCAGTTCACGTGCACATGCGCGATCAGGCGGCCTTCGAAGAACATCGTCATGTAGGCAATGTTCTCCGGCGTCCCGGGAACGTGCGAGAGTCCGGTCGCGGAAACCGCCACCGGGGAACGCGCCAGCACGAAATCCATGATCGAGAGATCGTGAACGGCGAGATCCCAGAGCACGTTGACATCGTGCTGAAAGAGACCGAGATTGATGCGCACCGAGTCGAAGTAATAGATGTCGCCGAGGTCTCCGGCGTCCACCAGTTCGCGAATCTTGGCGACCGCGTTCGTGTAGACGAACGTATGGTCGACCATCAGGACGAGTCCCCGCCGCTCCGCTTCGTCGATCAGCAGCTGGCTTTGCTCCGACGTCGCGGTCATCGGCTTTTCGACCAGCACGTGCTTGCCCGCGCGAAGCGCGGACATCGCGAGGTCGAAATGCGAGAAGACGGGCGTGGCGATCGCCACGGCGTCCACGGCTGTATCGGCGATCAGATCGCGGTAGTCCGTCGACACCTTCGTTGACGGATAGCGCAGCGTCACCTGCGCGAGGCGTTCGGGCCGCGTCTCGCTGACGAACCCGACGCGCGCCCCGGCGGTTTCCACGAAATTGCGAACGAGGTTCGGGCCCCAGTATCCGTAACCAATCACGCCGACATTGATCACCGCGACTCCCTTGCGCGGACGCGTGCCGGCACACCGGCCACGACCTCATCGTCGGGAACGTCGCGGGTGACGACGGCGCCCGCGCCCACCATGGCCCGCGCGCCAATCGTGACGCCGCACATGATGACGGCACCGCTGCCGATCGATGCACCCCTGCGTACGCGCGTCGGTACCACCTGCCAGTCCGACTCGGTCTGGAGCCCGCCGGCCGCCGTTGCGCGCGGAAAACGATCGTTGATGAACATCACACCATGACCGATGAACACTTCGTCTTCGATCGACACGCCTTCGCACACGAATGTATGCGATGAAATCTTGCACAGCCGTCCGATCGACGCATTTTTCTGAATCTCGACGAACGCGCCGATCTTCGTGCCGTCTCCGACCTCGCAGCCGTACAGGTTGACGAGGTCCGGTTGGAAGATCTGTACATCTTTGCCGAGACGAACCGATGATGCAATGGCCACTCGCACTCCTTACCGGACACGTCGGCGCGGGCGCGAGCGCCGCCGGGTGCGCGAAACGAACGTGACGCATCCCCGAAGCACCGGTCGGGTCAGTGCGCGCACGGCCACCCGGTGCTGGCGTCGGGGTCCGCGCCCAGAAAGTCACGATGTACGAGCACGTGGACGGTGCGCTCGTCGTTCACCCGGATGTCGGTCATCGGCATAAACCGGGAAGAGACCCACGCGGCGACAGGCGGAAAAGCGCGCACCCACTCGCCGTACCAGTCGGTGAGAACCAGCACGAACGCGACGCGTTGCGCGTCGAGCCGCGATTGCGCAAGGGCGGAGTCCGCAGCTGCGTAATAGCCTGGAAACCAGCTGATCAGACCTCCAGCGAACGGGCGCCGGGCGAAGACGTACAGCTCGGGGGCGTTTCCGGTCACGAGGAGACGCTGGTCGGGTGTCGTGCACCGCTGGAGGTAGCGGAAGAACGGCACCAGCGGCTCGACACGGCCGTCCGGCATCTGCTCGCGTGAATACGGATCGCCGAACTCGGCCCACTTCGCGCGCACGAACTCCGCCGCCCGCCCCGGGTGCTCGGCCAGGCCGGTCCGATCCAGCTGCTCATAGGTGTCGCCGACAACGGCGATCGCCTCGGCGCTGATCGTCGCAAGGAGGGCGAGCCCGGCAACAGGCACAAGCCGCGCTACGAAAGGAGCCACACGGACGGCTCGGCCGGCAAGCCACGCAAAAAGCAGCACCGCTGGCACGATCACGTCGGGCAACCGCGATTCCAATGGATCGCGGAGGAAGCTCCAGTCTACGAGCAGGGCCAGCACCGCAACGGGCGCCACGAGCGCCGCAGTGTCCCAGTCGCGTCGCCGCCCGGCGGCAACGCCCACCACCGCGAGCGCCGCGAGCGGCAGCGCGTAGAAGCCGTAGAACATCCACGCATCCGCGTTGTGCCTGGCTGCACACCTGGCGAACGCCAGGCCGCCGCCCTCCTTGCCACATGCCTCGGTAAGGCCGTCGCCAAGCACGAGCCGAGGCATGTCCATGCGCGTCCGATCCGCCTCGGCCCGGCTGTAGGCCGCGCCCACGCGCACGTAGTCAACGAGACCGGCATAACGCATCACGTAGAGTCCGTACGGCGCGAGCCATAGCACCGTGAACGCCACCATGAGGCCGGCTCTTGCCAGCGCGCGCCACGGACCGAGTGCCGCATGCGTCAGCGCGACCGCGACGAACGCGGCCACACCCAGGAAGACCCCATGATCGTGGCGGAAGAGAAACGCAATCGCGACGAGAGCCGACAGCGCGGCGAGCCGCGCGACGGATGGCCGGGCCGCATACCACCACGCCACGAGCGGCGCCGCCGCGTAGAACAGCAGCTTCGGGTAGCCGTAGGAGCGGGGAAAAATCAGCAGCTGCGCCAGGGCCGCCGGCACCGCAATCGCCAGCGATCCCGAGAGCCGGCGCGCCGCGAACACGGTAAGCGCGGTTGCCAGCCCGAACGCCACGCTCACGAGAACGGCCTCGGCGAGGAGCGAGCGCCCTATCAGGAGCTGGGCACCAGCAGAGGCGGCGTACATCAGGGGCATCCCCGGGTCGACGAAGTCGCGGGTCGGCCATTCGCCGAACAGTATCTGCTGCGCTCCCGCCAGATGGAGGTAGTGATCGTTGGGAAACCCGACGACGGAGAGGAATCTCACGACCGCGGTGATGACACCCAGGACGATTGCCGTGGCCCAGGTGCCCCAACGCACCACTCGCGGCTTTCGAGCATCAACATCGGCCCCAGCGTGTCCCCGTTGGTCAGCCACGCGGTCCTCAGTCAAACGGAAAGCCACACTGCGCGAGCGCCTCCCTGCCGCCGATCGGCGGTCCGTGATAGTGGTCGGTGTTCGTTGCGCCGAAGACGGACGGGAGTAGCTCGGCGCCCTTGCCGACAGCCTGCGCGAGACACGCCAGCCCTTCCGGATCGTCCGCGCGAGCACCGTGGCGCAGCAGGAGTTCGACGAGTTCAGGGCGCCGCGCCAGGATCGCCGCCTGTATGGCCGTCAGGTTCAATGCGCCGCGCGAATCCACCAGGTCCTGCCGCACCGTCCAGCGGTGATTCGGATCCTGTCCTGAAGCGATAAACGCCAGCGCCTGCCCGGCGTCCCCGAATGCCGTCGCTTCCGCGACGTTCGCATCCGGTGCCACCGCAAAGGGTCGCGCTCCGGCAGCCTCCGCGATCACGAATGCACCAAGGACGAGGAAAGCCAAAACCACTGGAACAGCAAGTGCCACAGCCGGAATGAGCGCGACTCGATCTTCACGATCGGCTCCTGTCGAGGCGACGACTACCGAGGCCAGGGGCATGAGGCCTATTGCGTTTTATCGAACGCGTGTTCCGGCCACCGCAAGCCGAGCCGGGGCGGCGCCGGCCGTCTCCAGAGGGCGTCATCGAGCAGCGTTTGCTTCAGCGAGACCCCTTCCGGAGTGTTAATCCTGGTGTGACTCGCGGCTTCCCATTCGTCTTCGAACGCCCATTCCGCGCGCACATCCGCTGCCGCCGCGCGAAGGCTGTAGTGAATCCCAAGCAGCCTCCATCCCCATCCGGCCGAGATGACTGCGAGCATGGCCACGGTCCAGATCGACGTCCGTGCTGGCATCATTCGCGTGGCTCTCTGGACACACTCCCGCAAGGCGACAGCCGCGGCCAATGCGTAGAACACGCCCGCAGGGCTCATGACAACGTCCTTGACATACACGACGCACAGGAGCGCATTCGCGGGCAGTATCGCGAGGAACAGCAGCACGGGTCGATCGTCGTCGGCAATGCTGCCGCGCAGCCAGTCACGCGCCCGACCTGCCACGTACCAGCCGAGCGCGGCGGTGGTCAGCGTGGAAGTGAGGACATTGACGACGCTCCACGTCTGCAACGAACCCTGCGAGATACCCGAAACGAACTGCCAGACGCCGCCTCTGGGTTCGGCGAACAGGACCGTCAGAACGGCGGACGCGTAGTTATAGAGGTACAGAGGCAGCGGGTTGCCGCTGAAGCGTGCGACGAGCTCCGACGGCTCGAGGACTGCAAAGCCGAATCCGCTCGACCGCTCGTCGAATGCTGGCGCGCCGACGTGCAGGAAAGTCACGCGCAGAACGAAATAGGCGGCAAGAACCGCGGTCGTGACGAGAAGGCCCCGCCGCGATACGCCCTTGTATCCAGCCAGATATGCGGCGACGAAGATCACCCAGACCAGCACCCCCGTTTCAAGAGTGAGGAGGGAAAAGGCCAGAAGCATTCCCGCGGTCGCCTCGACGAGCCAGCCCCCTCGTGTCTGCGCCAGGTTGGCGGCGGCCAGGCAGCACAGCACGAGCGTCAGAAAAGTGTTGATGGGAAACGCCTCGCGGATAGCGCCGGCAAACGTGTGAAGACCGAGCACCATTGCGAGACAGCACGGGACGACCATCAGGTCTGACGCGCGGCGCGGCCGCAACAGCCGGACCGTCAATAGAGCTGCAGCGAGTACCTGCAAGGCCTGCAGGCCTCTGAACCAGCCGAAATAGTTGCCCGCGGCGAGCTCGTAAACGATCTTCAGCTGGACGTGGAGCAGGGGCCGGAGGTAAGCACTCTGACTGAGCTGTCGCTTGAACACCTCCCACACGGAGTCTGACTGAATTGCGAGGAGATTCCCGAAGCTGTCGGAAAGCTGGATCGGCAAGCCAAACAGGAAGTACGCGGCGGCCGCAGCAACCAGCACGGCATACACGTACGCGACGGGGGTGATCCATCGGCGAGCGATCGTCAACGCGAACGTACGCGCGGTCCGGGCCTGACGATGCGGCGCTTCCGGCGATGCGGGCCCCGGCAACACATCATCAGGGGGCGCAGTGCCTGAGACGAATGCCCCCCGCGAACGTGCCGCGAGCGACATCATCCAGACCGCGACCGCCGTGACGAGGAAGCGGGGGATCCAATGCTCCCACAGCTGCCCGTACTGCACCGGTGCGCTTCCACGGTAGACGTCGTATGGATGCCAATCGACGAAGTACGACATCAGGTCCATGTGAGCGAGCGGACGCTGGGTGATCAGCAGCAACAGCGCTCCGGCAGCGAACCATTGCCATCGCGCGCGGACATCGATCGTGCGGCTCCACTCGGCGCAGAGCAGAGTCCAGACCGGGGCCAGAAACCCGAAGACCAGGGGCGCGGCGGGAGCAGCGACGAACGCATACGCCAGCACGCCGCAGAGGAGAACAATCGCCTCCGGCGAGTGGCGCGCCAACTGCCCCCACGCGTGCCGCTGCGCGAGGGCGACGATGCTCAGCCCACCGGCCGACGTCGCAAGGAAATACGCGGCGATCGCGAGGAACAGCGGCTGAAGCCACACGCCGGTCGAGCCGAACAGGTCGTGCGGCGTGAAATCCTCGACTGCACCTGCGACACCTCCTCGCGCCCACCATTGCACGAACACCCACATCAGAACCGCCGGGGCGAACATGACCGCCGTACGTGCCGCGGACACGCGCAGTCGCGTCGCCCGCACGACGCCGTAGAGGGGGGCCACCAGGCCAATCGGCAGCGCCATCACCGCGGCAACGTGCGTCCCGGCCGTCACAAGAGGCCGCGAAGCCGAACACGCGGCGACCGCCAGCGTCAGCGCCGCCATGGCACACAGCTCGGCGCTTCCCGGTACGAACGCCGCCACCTTGCTGAACGCGATCGCCAGAGTGAGATTCAACGCGACAAAGACCTTCCACGGTGTCTCGCTGCGCCGGCCGTCCATGAGCACACACGCGGCGAACACGAGCACGGCGATCGACAGGCCGTTGACGACGGCAAGACTGCGAATGACGTCCCCGGTGAGCGCGTACGGAAGCCACGCAAGCGCGGGGAACAACGGAGACACGCGCGTGGCCTGGTCACCGCCCTTGAGCGTGAAGCCCCGGATCATCGACGAGAACTCGCCGCCGTCGAAGCCGAGGCCGTCGTGGACGTTGATGCGGCCCGTGACGAGCGACAGAAGCGTCCAGACCATCACCGCCGCGATCCCGAGCGCGACATTGATGGCGAGACGACGTGCCGAGTCAGGCTCGTCCGCGGTCATGTCTACGACAGCTTCTCGAGCACGAGCACGCGCCCCTTGTTTCCCCAGTCCATCCGTCCCTCGAGGTCCGGGCGCGAGCGGCAGCCCTCGAGCACGAACATCAGGCGGAGCATGTCCTTGTTCAGCAGTGTGATGTGCGATGGATCGACGTCGAACTGCGTGGTGAAGTCGAGGAGGCCATCCGGGCTCGGATGAAAGCGCGTCGTCACGTAGATGAACTTCGATGTCATCCGCGCCATGTTGGCGACGGTCTGCTTCACCTGCAGCACAGTGAGGTGCTCGAGCACCTCGCGGCAGATGACCAGGTCGTAGCTGTTGGCGGGCTTCACCGTCGGGTCTCCAACGTAGCCGACGGTGATGCGATCGCGGACCTCCGGCGTCGCAAGCTGCCTGCTGCTCTCGGCGAAGTCGATCCCTTCGACGTCGACGCCGAGCTCCCATAGGAGGTGCATCAACGCGCCGGGACCGCATCCGAGGTCCAGCGCTTTTTTCGGCTGGAAGACGTCCCTGATCAGGAATGGGTTTCTCGCCTCAATTTGCCGGCGTGTTTCGAGGTTGTAATTGTTCCCCTCGGCGCGCCAGTCGCCGGTGAAGTACTCGGAATCATAGTGGCCAGATGCGACCGGTCTCTGATCGATGACGCGCTGTTCGAACTCGGTGATGTTCATCGCTGGATCTGCTGCTCCGTGTAGTTCTTGAGAATTCGACTCGAGGAATCGATGACGGTATCGAGGTAGACGACCTGGATGCCGTGCTCGGCGCAGATGCGCTGCTGGTCGGGTGGAAGGCGTCCTTCCCAGTCCCGACCCTTGACGTAGTACTTCGGCTGCAGCTCGCGCAGGATCGTCTCGGTGTCGAACTGGTTGATGTGCGTGTAGCTGATGAACCGGATGGCGTCGACCACCGCCGCTCGATGGTCCTCGGGAAGCAGCGGTGGATGCTTGGTCCGCACGTAGCGATCGGAGGCGACGTTGCAGAGCAGCGGCACGTCGAGTTGCCCGGCAGCGGCGCGAAAATACTCGATGTGCCCCCGGTGCAGCGGATCGAACGCGCCGTCCACCATTGCGACTGTCTTGCGGTAGTTCTTCAGCTGCTCGAACTCGAGAATCACAGAACGCTCATGACTTGACCAGGAGTCCCTTGTCCTGCAATTCCTGCAGCGCCTTGTCGAAGAAATCGACGGCCACGTCCGGCGTCGTCCTGGCCCACTCGATCAACTCGGAGAAGCCCTGATCGAGTGTGACCCTGGGCGCGAAGCCGAGCGTCTCGCGCGCGCGGGCGATGTCGGCTGTGTTGTGGCGGATGTCGAACTTGCGCCCGCTCTGCGTGATCTGCGGTTCGATGGAGGACCCAAGCAGGCGTCTGAGAATGTTCGCGATCTCCAGGATCGTCACCGTCTGTCCAGAACCGACGTTGACCGGCAGGTAATCGGCGCCGGGCTTCTCGAGCATCAGGATCAGGCAATCGACCACGTCGTGAATCGACACGAAGTCGCGCAGCTGGCCGCCGTCCTCGAAGACAACCGGCTGTTTCCCATTCAACAGCCGGCTCAACCAGATGGCCGCGACGCCCGCGTAAGGATTGCTCAGGCTCTGGCGAGGGCCGTAGACGTTGAAGAAGCGCGGCGCCACCGAGGGGATGCCGTAGGTCTTTCCGATGAGCAGGACCATTTCTTCCTGGTGATACTTCGTCATCGAGTAGATGTTGTCGCGGTAGAGCGCCTTGTCTTCCGGCGTCGGGATCGATGTCACGTGTGTGCCGCATTGGGGGCAGTGCTGCTCCCAGTCTCGCGAGGCGAGCTGCTGCTCCGGGCGGATTGTCGGCGCGACCGCACCGTGCGTCGCGCATGTGTACGCGCCTTCGCCGTACACGCCGATCGAGGACGCGACGAGCACCTTCTCCACCTTGTGCTTCGTGTTGATGAGGATGTCCAGCAGGAGCGCGGTGCCGCGCGTGTTCACGTCCACGTAGCGATCGACCTGGTACATGCTCTGGCCGATACTCACCGCGGCGCCGAAATGCACGACCGCCTGCGACGCCAGGACGAGCGGCTCGAAGACCGACCGATCGCGCACGTCGCCCTTCACGTACTTCACCTTGGGGTTGGCGTAGGACGGCCAGGTGCCCGAGCGATGTACCTGTGGCTCGAGGTTGTCGAGCACGGTCACGCGGTACTCGCGCGCGACGAGGGCGTCGACGAGGTGTGAGCCGATATACCCGGCGCCACCGGTGACGAGCACGTCACGAATGCTCATGGTCGGCTCCCGCCGTCTACGGTCTGCGGTCTACGGTCTTCGGTCATGGAGCCCCTGGCGCGCGACAGCTCGATGCCGAGCTGATCGAACGCGGAAATGTCGAGCGGCGAGAATCGTCCGCCCTCTATCACCTGGTAGACCCGGCGGGCGACCTGCAGGTGTCCATGCAGGAACCGCGCGTCGGCGAGCACGGCGGTCGTGTCGATGCCAAGCATCGGCGCCAGCCATGCGAGCGCGCCGCAGGTGCCGACGAATGACGAGGCGCGAGCGATGATCGCCGTCTGCACCGCGAGATTGTCGCGCGGGTGGAACGACTCGCGAACGCTGTGAATACGCGACGCGGTCGCAAACGAATAGTCCTCGTGGTCGTCCAGCGCCAGCCCGGTGTCGAGCATCACGACAGGCATCTGCTCGGCCAGGCCAAGGACAATCGATCTCAGCGCGCGGCGCACCGGATCGGTTGGCGGCAGCGAGGCAGCCGTATAAAACTTCACCGCAACGAACTGCGCGGGAAGCGGCGGAAGCGCGACATCGGGCGGCGAGATGAGCCGGTATCTGGTTCGCCTCTCGAGGAATGACGGCGACCGGTGTCCCAGCCAGAACTGGTGAAACAGCTGGTACATCAGAGACGGATGGAGGAGGCGCGTCCGGCTTGCGCCAATCCGCCGCTCGACCTCCGCGACGATCTCGCGATCCATCGGCGAGACGCCGAACTGCTTGAGCGTGCCGCGATCCTCGGCGCTGCGCTGCGCGTTGCGCGAAGCGTAGTCGTCCGGTGTCATCAGATCGAACAGCTCCACGGTCTTCGTCGTGATGTCCGAATACCAGGATGCGGCCCCTCCTCGCGTCACCACGACCAGGCGCGAGGCGGGAATCCGGAACTCCGCCTGAACCCACCGCACGAACGGCACCCAATACAGAACCTCGTACCCGACTTCCGAGAGCCACGGCCCGACGATGATCGGATCAGAACCAGAAACGACACGCGCGATGTCGCGCTCGATCGCCCACTCGGCGCGGTACGTATCGACGCGTTTCTTCGTTTCACCGAGCTCGAGCACCTGCTTCTGCACACGCGCGCCGAACCACGATGCGCGCCGCAGCTGCTTCGCCGAAAGGTTGACAGCGGCGATCATCGCGTTGCGAAGACGCTCCCGTACCAGCTTGAATCCGCGCTTGGTCTCCGCGAATGCCGCGCGCTTCGCCGTCCGGGCGCGTGCGTCGACCGCCGCCCAGCCGCGTTCAGTCACGCGCCGGCCGCCCACGCGTGATCCACGGCTTCGGCACCCGCCGCGGCATCGCGGACGTCCAGCAGGCCGGTCGTTCCGATCGCGTCGAACGCGGATCGCGCCATGTGAAGATGCTTCTGCGAAAAGCCTGACGGGTCGCTGTAGAACGCCAGGGATCTGACGCCGTAGAACGGTGCCATGTAGGAAAACCCGCCGTAAGTACCGACAAACGCCAGCGCGCGTGAGACCAGCGTGCTCTGTACGTGCAGGTTGCGCGCCGGATCAATCCCTTCGGGAAGATGCCGCACGCCGTACTCATCGAGGCGCATGCCGCCGTGGTCGTCTATGTTCAACCCGGTCGAAAGCGCGACGACCGGTCCACGGCCCGCAAGCGTCCGAAGGGCATCGCGCACGAACGCACGATTCTGGGCGTTGGCCGGGAAGCAATCGTTGAAGTAGAACTTCACCGCCACATACCGCTCCGGAAAGTCGACGTCAGCCATGCGATCAGGCTCAGACAGCCGCGCATAGCGCGTGTGTTGATGCACCCAGCCGCTCGACAGGTGGCCCCACCAGTACGGGTTGAGCACGTCGTACATGCGCGAGGGGTGCAGCAGTGACCAGTCGGAGACATTCGCCCTCCGCGTAGCGCCGTCGATCAGCTCGCGATCGAATTCAGTGAGGCGCGTCTGCTTCTGCTCGCCGAGATCGCGTACGCGTGCATCATGCTGGCCACGGAAGGTGTCCGGGGTTACCTGGTCGAACGCGTCGAAATACTGCGCAGCAAACGGTCGATACCAGGACGACGTCCCTCCGCGGGACACGACGATAAGGCGCTCCGGGGACACGTTGAAGCGCTCGGCAAACCAGCGGAGAAACGGGACCCAGTAGAGCAGCTCGAACCCCACCTCGCCGAGCCATGGTCCCGCGACAATGACCGTCCGCCGAGCGGCGATCGCCGCGAGATCGCGCTGGAGTTGCGCGCTGTGGCGCCGCGCGAGATATGCGCTTGCGGCGAGGCGCAGCGGCCGCGGAATCAGATGTCGAAACGATGTCACTGCGACGGGCCACGGAGACACGGAGACACGGAGCTAGGAATCACAATTGTCCTCCGTGCCTGCGTGCCTCCGTGGCCTGTCTCGATGGACATCGCTAGCGACCTGCGAGGAGCCGTTCGGCCGCGTCCCAGTCCGCCGGTGAGTCGATGCTCAGCGATTCGCGCGCGTCGATCAACAGCGGGCGACAATCCTCGCCGTAAATACCACCGAACCGCTCGATCGTCGCGCGCCAGAACGCGTAGACGGTGCCATCGCGACAGTACGCAGGACGTGCGTCCTGGCGGCGCGTCACGCGCGCGCCTTCCGGCAGAAACGGCTGGAGACGCCCTCCGTCGATGCGCATCACGTAGTCCGGCGACAGGTGTCGAGGAATCTCGACAACCGTCACGACTGAATCCGCCTTGGTGTCGCGCAGCGTCGTGACGGCGGCCCGGATGTGATCCGGCCGCCGCAGCGGAGACGTCGGCTGGAGGAGGACGATCATGTCTGCCGACCAGCCGTCGCGCGCAAGCGACTCGAGTGCATGCTGGATCACCGGCAGCATCGGCGTGTCGTCGCTGGCGAGCATCACGGGCCGCATGAACGGGACGTCGAGTCCCGCCCGTCGTCCCGTGTCGGCGATCTCCGCCGAATCTGTACTGAGGATCACGCGATCGAGAACGCCAGACTCACGCGCGGCGCGCGCGGTGTACTCAAGGAGCGTCCGCCCGGCGAGCGGTCGCACGTTCTTGCCCGGCACACCCTTCGATCCGCCACGCGCCGGAACGATTCCAAGGACGAGAGACATTCAGATGCGGCGCGAACCTACGGACGCGGCGCGGACCTTTCAGGTCCGCGAGTGTTCTGCACAAACCGAACCTCGCGCAACAACTCGTCGACCGAAGCAGCCGCGGGCATGACGTCCGCGTCCGCAGTGCCGGATCGACAGACGTAGCTCACATGCAGATGATCGGCCGCGTAGTCGCTGCGGAGGACCTCGAACCCCGAGCTCCTCAAATACGCCACCATCGTCGACTCGGTCAGGTAGTACGGATGGTCGATCTTCACTGCGTCCTCGACCGACCAGTTGCGCAGGTACGCGGCGCGGAAGTCCACAATGTCGATGAAGAAAAGACCGTTGTCCGACAACAACTGGCGCACGCGCCCGAGCGTGCCGGCGACGTCGAGGAGGTGATCGACCGTCTGGCAGATGATGACAACGTCGAAGCGGCGGCTGCCGAAGTCATGTTCTTCGACGAGCCCTGTGATCGTCTCGAGGCCAAGGCGCCCCGCTTGTTCAACCTCGAGCGGAGCGGGGTCGATGAGCGTGCTGTTGAGGCCGAATTCACGCGCGAAGTGATGGGCGACCACACCGGTCGACCCCCCGATGTCGAGCATCGTCCTGCCGCCTGGCTTCGCCATGAACGAGCGGATGAATTCGGCACGCTCGGCGGCGTACTCGCGCTGCTCGTCCTGTATGGTCTGGGCGTCAATCAGGCGTCCGTGGAAGGCGCTCACGAGCGGACGATAGATGCCGTTGTAGAAGCGGCCGTACGACTCCGCCGTCATCCGGGGATTGAGAAAGACGAGGCCGCAGCGGCGGCACGCGTGCGCCTGGGCTGGATAGCCGTAGCGATCGCGATGCGCCAGGACGACGAACTCCGATGCCCCGCACAAATTGCAGGACGTCACCGCCAGCTTCGGCTGTGACGCGTAGTTGTAGTCGAGCGCAGTGATCCGCGCCCGACGATCCGACGACATGGTGACGGTCAATACGTCAACCTCTTCTCGATCTTCAGCTCGACTTTCGAGAGGCAATCGGCGATGCGGCCTCCCGCCTTGCCGTCGCCGTACAGGAGATCGCGCGTCGGCTTGCCGCGCCTGATGTGGGTCTGGACTGCGTCGGAGATCTCCTTGCGATCGTGGTCAACGTCGATCACGTTCTGCCCGCGTTCGCGTCCAAGCTGTCGACTACCGATGTTCACCGCCGGCACGCCGAGGTACGAGCATTCCCTGATTGCGACGCTCGAGTTGCCGACAATCGCCGTCGCGCCGCAAAGGAGGCGAAGGAAATCTTCCGGGGACATGTTGCGGAACAGGTGGAAATTTGGTGGATCTTCCTTCTCGCGGAACACGCGGATGCCTTTCGATGTCCCGTCCGATCCGGCGTCGACATTCGGCCAGAACCAGAGCACCGGCACGCCGAAGTTTTTCACCGCATACAGCGTCTCGTCGACCTGCTGCCGCGCCTCTTCGTACTCGGTCGTCACGGGGTGCTGCATCACCACCACGTAACCCCTGGACAGGTCGGTGGTCGGCCCGACGCCCCCGTACTTCACGAACGGATCGAAATCCATTGCGGGCCGCGCCGCGACTTCGGCAGCAATGTCAATCGACGGACATCCGGTGACGAAGATGCTGTCGGGCTCCTCACCGAGTCGGCGGACACGCTCCGCGGCGAGCTGAGTGGACACTAGGTGCAGGTTCGCGAGCTTCGTGACGGCGTGGCGCACCTTCTCATCGATCGACCCGGTCACCTCCCCGCCCTGCACGTGCACGACGGGAATGTTCATGTACGACGCGGCGACGGCGGTCGCGAGCGTCTCGTAGCGATCCGCGACCGTGACGACCGCGTCCGGCTTGAGGTTGTCGAACACCGTCGCGAGCTCCGAGAGCCCGATACCTGTGGACTTTGCGGAGGTCACGAGGTTCTCGCCCTCGAGCACCATGTAGACGCGCTGCTCGATCGCGAACCCGTCGCGTTCGATCGCCTGGATCGCATTGCCGTAACGGTCGAGCAGCGCGGACGCGGCTACGACGAGCTGGAGCTGGAGATCGGGATGCTCGTTGACGGCTTTGAGGGCGCTGCGGATACGGGAGTAGCTGGGGCGGGCGGTGACGACGACGCAGATTTTTCGTTTGGTCAAGAGCGGGCGGGTCCTTCGATATCCTCCACCGCAAGGAGTTGATCTGCAATAACGGGGCGCGCAAGGCGCCGGCCAATGAGCTCCTCGAGGCGATCCGGCGAGAGACCGGTACCCGGTTTCTTGACCGCCAGATGTTCGCGCGTGATGACGGTGCCCGCGGGCAGATCCCTGCTTGCCACGAGGCTCCGGGTGAACAGCTTGCGCAGTGGCGCGGTTTCCTGCGCCGACGCGTTCTTGTCGATCGGGTTGGCGCGCATGCGCTCGATGAAGCGCACACCGTCGACCAGTTGGCGCAATTCAGAGGTGGTGACCGACGCGATCACGTCCGGTCCGAACATCTCTCGCGAAAGCGCCACGTGTACTTCGAGCATGTCCATGCCGAGCGCCGCCCCGGCGAGGCCCGGATAGATCGTCGCCGAATGATCCGACAGCCCCACCCAGCACCCATATCGCTCCCTGTAAAACGGGATGAGATTGAGGCCGATCTTTTCCGCCGGGCATGGATAGGCGGTCGTGCACTGGAACACCCCGACGTCGACGTCGCGCGCGCGCACGCGGGCGACCGCCGAATCGATCTCCGCGATCGGGCTCATGCCGGTCGAGAGCAGCACGGGCTTGCGTGTGTCGAGAACGCGATCGAGCAGCATCATATTCGAGGTTTCACCCGATGCGATCTTCCACAGCGGCATGCCAATACGATCGAGCAGCTCGATCGCCTGCACCGAAAAGGGCGACGAGAGAAACAGCATGCCGCGGTGGCGCGCGTGATCCGCGAGTCCGCGCCACTGGTCCTCGGAGAACTCCATCCGCTTCCAGTAGTCGTAGCGGGTCTCGTCCTGGCGGCTGAACTTCACGCGGAAGGGCTCCGAGGGCGTGCTCTCGCCGGCTGCGATGTGTGTCTGGAATTTCACCGCGTCCGCGCCGGCGTCCGCGATCGCATCGACGAACGCATGCGCCAGGCCGAGGCTGCCGTCGTGGGTGAGCGCGACCTCGCCGATGACGAGACACCGGCCGGAGCCGAGACCGGCGAGCGCGGGATGCGAGTTGAATGACATGCCTGTCATGAACGGACGTGCACCGGGATGCCGAGGGGATCGAGCGCCCGGAGGTCCATCGCCGCAAACCGGCCGGTGCCCGCGCGATGACAGGCACGCAGCGCGACCCCGAGGTGCGCGTGCAGCCACTTGGGATCGACGTACACCGCCGACGTGTTCACACCGAGCATCGGGGCAAGCCACGCCACGCTGCCGCAGGTGCCGAGGAACGCCTGCGCTCCGGCAATGACCTGCGTCTGCACCCCCAGATTGTTGGCCGGCGTCATCCACGGCTTCGCGCTGATGACACGCCCCGAGGACCCGAAGGTGTAGTCGGTGTGTTCGTCGAGTACGAGTCCGGTCTCGAGCAGCACGACGTTGGTGCGCTCGGCCAGGCTGTCGACAAACCACGCGAGCGTGCGGCGGATTTCCGGCGTATCCGGCAGCGAGCGCGCCGCATAGAACTTCACCGCGACGTATTCGCGCGGGAGACGGCTGGCATCGACGATCCGCGGGGGCGCCACCGGCTCGAAGCGGGTATGCGCGTCGAGAAAGCCCAGCGGCTTCTGACCGGACCAGAACAGAGAGAAAAGCCGGTACATCAGCGACGGATGGAGGACATCCACGCGTTCGCCCAGCCGGCGTTCGACCGCCGCGATGACCTCGCGATCGAACGCCGAGACCTCGTGCTGCTTCGTGGCGCCCCGTTCCGCGGCGCGAACGGCAAATTCCGCCGGGTCGCACTCATCCCAGATTTCGACGTACCGGCCGGCGATTCCTTCGTACCACGAGCCCACCCCGCCGCGTGACACCGCCACAACCCGTGACGCATCGATGCGAAACGCGGCCTTCACCCAGCGAAGAAAAGGGATCCAATAGAGGGCCTCGTACCCTACCTCGGAGAGCCACGGGCCGACGACGAGCGTGCGGCTGCCGGCGGCGATGTCGTCGATTTCGCGCTCGACCTGCCACGCCGTACGCGACCAGTCCAGCTGTTCGCGCAGCTCCGCTCGATGCCGCAGCATCTCGCGGACAGGCCGTCTCAGCGCGCGCAGCATGTCCGGTGCGGGCGACGCGTCAACCTCGCCTCGCCCCCGCGAGCGCGTCTGTCGTATGTGACGCGCCACCAAGACCGAGGCGCATCAGATCCATCGAGCGAAGATCGATCTCGACGAAGCTTCCCTCCCGCAGTCCGGAGAAGACGCGCTTGGCCACCTCGAGGTGATCGAACCGGAAGCCGGTGATGTGCGAGTAGAACGTCAGCGCGTGCGTGCCGACAAAGGGAGCCAGGTACGAAAACCCTCCATAGGTGCCGACGTACGCCTCGGCGCCCGCGATAATCCGCGTCTGGACGTCGAGATTGGTCTCGGGCGTCATCAGGTGATCGACGGTATGAATGCGGCTGCGATTGAGCCGCGCCATGTCCTCGTGATCGTCGAACCGTTGTCCGGTGTTGAGGAGCACGACGTCGATGTGGCGCGTCAACTCCTCGAGATACGACGCCACGAACGCCTGATTCTCCGGGGTGTCCGGCAACGCGGTGTTGCCGTAGAACTTCGCGGCGGCGTAGCGCTCCGGCAACCGGCTTCGCAGGTCGCCGATCTCAACGCGCGGCAGCGGCCCGAACGACGTGAACGCTTCGATGAGTGTGACCGGCACGCGCTGGAACCAGAAATGATCGAACAGGCGGTACATCGTCGACGGATGCAGCAGGCGAACGCCGCTCAAGCCGCGCTTCTCGCTCACCTTCGCAATGATCTCCCGATCGAAGCTGGAGATTTCGACGTGCTTCATCCGTCCGCGCTGCTCGATGATGCGCCCGTCGTTGCGAGCGCGGAATTCGTCTGGCGTGAAGAAGGACAACACATCCTCGTACTGGGTCGTGATGTCGCGATACCAGGAGAACGCACCCCCGCGAGAGATGACCACGAGCTGCGACGGATCGAGGTTGCCGTATGCCTTCGCCCACGCGAGGAACGGAATCCAATAGAGCAGCTCGAACCCGGCCTCCGACAACCATGGTCCGATCAGGATCGGTCGTCCACCCCGACCAAGCGAGTTGATCAGCGCGCGCGTTTCTTCTGCTTCGGGCAGATTCCAGCCGGCCAGCTTCTTCGCGGGATCCCGCTGACGGCCCGGCTTTGGAGTGAGCGCCGACGGCGGACCGAGGGGAGCGGCCGTCAACTCCTTCTCGCCAAGCTGGCTCTGCGCAAACTGCTTCAGCTTCACGAAGACGCGGCGGCGTCCGTCCTGGTGCCACTTGCTGAACTTCAGTCGCACCCGCTTCCGTTGCGGCTGCGTCGCGAGCAGCGCATGCAGAACGCCGACCGCGGGATAGAGCGCCAGTCGGATGGCGCGTTCCACGATCCCGTCACCCTGCGCATGCGGCGCAGGCGACGCTGCAAGCCTCTCGATTGCGTCCGCGAAGCGAGGCGTCGCAGGAACCGATGCGCCGAGCGGCCGGATGAATCCTTCGACGAAGCGTTGCGCTTTGGTGTCGCCGCCGCCTTCGGGCGCGAGCGAGTCGGCCAGCAGCAGAAGATGCTCGTCGAACGTCCGCGCGACGCGCAGCAACCCGCCGTTCACTTCCATCAGGTAGTGGAAATGAATTGTCCCTTCCTGGTTGACCCGAGAGATCTCGTCGACGAGCACGGTGTGCACCGGCTTGCCGACCACGGCTGCTTCGAGAAAGGCGCTCGTATTCAGGCCGACGACCGCAGCGCTGTAATACAGCGAATCGAAATAGTCGTCCTTGGCCTCGGCATCGACCGGATGCGCGCCCCAGAACACGATGTTTCGGTATCCGGAGAGATCGACGTGCTTCCATTCGTCGAGTCGGGCCGGATGCGGGCGGATCAGGATGCCGATGTCTTTCAAGCGGGGATCGTCGCTGGTTCGGATTGCTTCGACCCAGCGTTCGACGACAGCCGCCTCGCTGGCGGTCCCGCGGAACAGCGACGAACAGAGATAGAGCACCAGCGGCCTGTCCGACCGGAGCCCGACGCGAGCGCAGAAGCTCTCGCGGCTCCTCGACGGCGAGCGGTCGAACCACTGATCGTAGCAATGCGCGCCGGTGACAACGACCCGATCGGGCGCAACGCCGTGCATCTCGACCGCTTCCCGCTTCTGAATCTCGTTCCAGACGAGCAGCAGGTCTGGATAATTGCGCACCAGCGCCTTGCTCGAAAGGTGATCCCAGCTCGCGACAGGCAACGCAGTGCGGATCCCGAGGGCTTTCGCGGCAGCCAGATGATCCATCTGAGGCGAGCCCAGCTCCACCAGCGGCGTGATCAGCACGACGTCCGGATGCTGCTGGCGGATGTAGTTCTCGAGAGATCGCGTGGTCGGAATGCCACGCTCGAGTGTGCGCAGCAGACTCGCGAGCGCGCGGCGGCCGCCGCCGGGGCGGAGACGTTCCGCGAGGGTCACGATGCTGCGGGGAGCGCGTTCGCGCGCGCGCGCCTTCAGGTGCGGTGTGTCCTCGTACCGCGGATCGAGATACCGCAGGTAGTCGATCCCCATGCGGAGACGACGCGCAAACTCGGCCCAGGCGCCGGGCGCCCGCCCTGGCGTCGTGCCAAGCGTCACGTTCGGGTACTTCTCGGCGAGCCGCTCCGCCAGTCGGCGGCCGCCCATGGCTTCCTCGCGGTCCGCGGCAAGGTGAATGTGGTGGCCACGCTGGGCGAGCTCCAGGATGGCCGACTCGAACAGCCGCAAATACGAGTAGTGCCTCGCGAAGAACAGAATCTTCATCTGTGTCACGGGTTCGCCCGATGTGCGCGCATTTCTCGCTCGGCCTCGGCTTGCTGTTCCGGGGTGAGGCCCGCACGTCTGTTCTTTGAGCGGATTTCGCCTTTCCGGCGGCGCCACTCCTCGTAGTTGCGCTCTTCCTGGTCGAACATCCACGCACGATGCTGCGAAGACTGGCCAATTGCCACCATCGTGTTGAGCGCGGCGCGCCCAAGCGGCGACGGCATTCGACTGCCGCGTCGGACCCGCACATCCCGCAACGCCTCGACGGCGGCGGCAAATCTCGGCGTTGCAGGGACGTCGAGACCGTACGGGCGCAGGAAAGTCTCGACGAACCGGCGCACCGCAGCGGCGTCATCGGGGGCGGCGAGGACGGGACGCAGCTGCGCCTCGTTCTCATCGAGCGAGCGGCTGACGCGCACGAGCCCGCCCGAGACATCGGTCAGGTAGCGGAAGTGCAGCGTGCCCTCCTGATTGTCGTGGTACTCGGTCGGCAGAATCGCCAATACCGGACGGCCCACGATGCCCGCTTCCAGGAATGCGCTCGTATTGAGGCCGACAACGGCTCTGCTGAAAAACAGCGCGTCGAAATAATCCGCGCGCGCCTCCTCGGTCACCGGGTTCGCGCTTCTTAGGGCGACGTCCGCTAACGTCGCGACGTCCACGTTCCGCCATTCATCCATCCGCTGTGGATGCGGCCGAATCAGGATGGCCGCGTTCCGGAGCGCGGGATCGGCGCTAGCGCGGAGGCGCGCGATCCATTCCATGACGAAGTCGACTTCAGGGGGGCTGCCGCGAAACAGCGCCGACCCTACGTACATGATCAGTGGACGATCGGCGGGCAACCCCATGTCAGCGCAGAACTCGATGCGGCTGCGGGACACCTTGCGGTCGAACCAGTGATCGAAGCACTGCGCGCCCGTGACGACGACGCGATCGCGCGGGACGCCGTGAAACCGCTTCGCCTCCGATCGCTGGACCTCGTTCCAGACGAAGACGCGATCGGGCAGATCCCGGATGAGCGCCTTGCTCGACAGATGATCCCAGCTCCAGACGGCAAGCGCGGTCGGGATCCCCAGGGCACGGGCTGCGCGCACGTAGTCGGGCTGCGGCGATCCGACGACGCCAATGAGCGGCGTGATGAGCATCACGTCCGGACGCTGCTCGCGCAGAAACGCCTCGATCTGTTTGCTCGGGGGCAGGGACCCGTCGGCCGCGCGCAGCACCCGTCGCAGCGCCGCGCGCGCCAGCCGGCGCCGTGCCAGGGAGGTCTGGCCAAAACGGATCGCAAACTCCGGTGCGCGCTCCGCGGAGCGCGAACGAAGCCGCGGCGTACCGTCATATTGCGGATCGAGATATCTGACGTAGTCGAACGCCAGGCGGATCTTGGCCGACAACCGGGCCCATTCGTCGGGTTCTCGACCCGGCGCCTCGCCGAAAGTGATGGATGGATAGTCCGCCGCCAGGCGCTCCACGAGGGCCACGCCGCCGAGCCCTTGCGTCTCGTCCCGCTCAACCGCGAGGTGAATCGCGTGCCCGTGGGACGCAAGCAGCCGCAAGACCGAATCGAAGTTTCGGAAGTACGTGAAGTGGCGCGCGACGAAGAGAATCTTCACCGGATCGGCGTTTCCTCGCTGCCCCGGCGATGCCGCACGCGGTGCGTGAGCACGAGCACGTGATACACGCCGCGCCGCGCGAGCCGGCGCAGCTTGCCCCACGCCGCGCGAGTGCCAACCAGCGTGCGGTAAATGGCGTGATGGTAGTAGTGGCGGGTGATCTTCTTTGCCCAGATCGTGTTGTCGATACCGCGGCCGACGACGTGCGACGTCTCCGACTTGCGCAGGTGGCGCCAACCGTAGCGCACCTGGTACAGCACCACCATCCGCGCCCACTGCGACGTCGGCAACGGAATCGGACGTGGATCGGGCGTGACGTACTCGCGCCACAGCACCAGCGCATGCTGGAGCCATGGCGGCGCGGCAAACCATCGCGGCGCTTCTTGCGGCAGGACCAGCGTGTGCCGCTGCCGTGAGACGCTCGTCGCGGCTGACTGCCGGCGGAACCAGAGGACCTCCGGCACCTGACGTATGCGGCCGGCGAGCGTCAACTCGGCAATGAGCAACCGATCGGGACGCAGGACCGTGCGGAAGATTCCGGCCCGCCGCAGGGCATCCAGTCGCATGAGGCCGTACACCATGTCGCCGGAGCCCACGGCGTGACGACAGAAGTACGACCAGCGGCTGCGGACGTCGTGCAACGCCATCGTCTCGAAAAGCCGCGGTCCCTTGTCGAGCTCGATCCCGGTATCCGGTGCGATGCGTCGCGTGATGGGATACGCGAGCACGACTCCAGGATCGCGATCGAGCTCGCCAACCATGGCCTCGAGCCATCGGGGGTGCCAGCGATCGTGGTCACTCACCCACGCGAAATAGACCGCCGACGGGCTCGCCTCGCCGGCCAGCACGACTACTTCGCGCCACGTGGCGATCATCGCCTTGCGCTCGGCGTGGCGGAAGTAGAGGACGCGCGCATCACGCCCGGCGTACTCCCGCGCGATTCGCTCAGTGTCGTCGCTGGACGCATCGTCGAGCAACACGAGCGTGAAGTCGCGCCATGTCTGAGCGAGGAGCGAATCGAGTGCGCCCCGCAGGTGCTCGGCATTGTTGTAGAGCGTCATCCCGAGCACGACTCGTGATGCGTGACGTGCAGAGGCGAATTCGGCCGCGGAGTCGAGCGAACGCACCGGTCCCGTACTGAGCCTGCCCACCTGATGGCGGTAGGCAAGATCCGGCCGCTCGGCGGTCTTGCCGGGCTTCGGCGGTTTCTTCAGTCCGGTGGGGTAATCAGTGTCGAGAACCGTCACCTCAGCAAGTTCGTAACGATCCGACAACACTTCGGAGACGCTGGTCAGCTGGCTGTTGTATGACGAACGTTCGCGGTTGAGACTGTAAAGCAACGGGCACCGCGCGTCTGCTGCCATACCGACGTACGTCCGCACCTGAGCCTCGGTCATCTCCTGGAACGAGACCATGTTGAGCGTGAGGTCGAGCGGCAACGAGGAGACGAGATGCGCGAGCGTGTTCGGCACAAACAGGAAGTCCGCGTCGCGCCAGGCGCCGGACGTCAGATCGAAATCTTCGCCGACGAAGCGGAGGGTCGCGTCCGGGAAAACGGTCTTCAGGTAGGTAGCCGAAAAGAGGAACAGCTCCGCGAAATCGACGATGACGTACGTGGCGCGCGGGAACAGCGTCTTGAACTGATAGGCGAACCCTCCCCATCCTGCGCCGATCTCGCACACGAGCGGCCGATCGATCCCGCGCATCGCGTCGAGCACGCCGCCGCGCTGCATCGCGATCAACACCTCGTAGAACTTCAGCGTGTCGACGTTGAACAGGTGGCCGTCGATCTCGTAGCCGAATCCACCGAGGGCGGGCGACTCAGGCACCATCAACCCGGCAAGGTCGAGAGCCCGCAGCGCCTGCAGCCTCCC
>Ga0208185_1000079_pt1 | contig 59569 bp, 46 predicted proteins | sample EasRivMeERMLT700_FD_187532 | JGI IMG/M metagenome (GOLD analysis project Ga0208185, IMG submission 187532) | Soil microbial communities from meander-bound floodplain in the East River, Colorado, USA - East River MetaG ERMLT700 (SPAdes) (version 2) | ecosystem: Environmental > Terrestrial > Soil... | reverse complement strand
CGTAAACGATCGTGCAACCGCGGGTGCCGGTCGATCACGCGCCGCGCGGCGAGCAGCACGGCGCGCAGTGTGTCGACCCCAAGCGGTAACAGCGTGCCTGTGTAGCAGATGTTCACGCGCCCGTCATCCGGGATGAGACACGGCGCGTTGCCGCGCCGGGCCAGTGCATCGCCATCTGCGGCGTCCCAGCCAATGGGAATCTCCGCGACTTCCCTCGGAGCGGCGCCCGTGCGCCTCAAGGCGTCCTCGTACGTCCGCGAGGAGACCGCCGTCACGCCGTCGGCCGCGCGAAGAACGCGCGGCTCGATCCGCTCGCCAATCGCGCGCGTCGATCGGCTCTTGAAGTCCACGGCACCGTTCGCGCCGCCGCCGACGTCGCGCCCCCAGGCACCGACCCACGGATCCTGGTAGTCCAGGACGAAGGGCATGCCGAAGCGACGCTTGATCATCGGGCCGAGCACCGCCGGGTAGGTCGGATAAATCGTGATGAACACCGCATCGAATCGATCGCGCTCGAGCAGGTCCCATGCGGCGCGGCGCAGGCCCGGCAGCGCGCGAAGGCCGAGATCGCCCAGCCCCACGGCCCGTGTCAGGTGCGCCGAAAGCGCCCTGGCGCGCACCACCCGCAGTGACGGGGGCACCAGGCTCGCGAGGTCGGGATCGAGCCGGCCTTCATAGTCCTGTTCCGCCACCGTCAGCACCGTCGGCTCCCAACCGTAGTCGGACAGATGAGGCGCGAGAAGCCGCACGCGATGTGTGCCCGCGCTGCTGTCGGGCGGAAAATGCGGCGAGATCATCAGCAGGCGGCGCATGCTACTTGCGCGCCTCGACGCAGATGCCTGCTCCGCCGTCCTGCGTTCCCGTTTCATGGAACGCATGTCCGGCACGACGATGCAGCAGATGCCGCCGGGGACCGGTACGCGCCGCGCGTCACGCAGGACCGCCATGTCAGCCAATGGCACGTCCAATCGTTGCCAGGAGCGCACCGCGCTCGGCGGGATGTTCCCAGTGCCAGCGGCGCTTCGCAGCCTCCCAGCTCGCCTCGCGCGCGCGAGACATCGCGCGCGGATCGTCGACGATGCGGCCCAGCGACGCCGCAAGCGATTCTGCGTCACCAGGCGTGAACAGGAGTGCGCCTTCGCCGAGATCGTCGGCGAGCGGGCGCTGCCCCGCTGTGTCGGTGAGCGCGACGGGAAGCCCGGCCAGCGGATACGTCAGCGCCTTGTTCGGAAGATTCAGTTGCCGATTGCGGACGTGGCCCTGCTCCGCCGAAATACCGACGTCGAACGGTCGGCATTCATCGATCATCGAATCGGGCGCCGACGGCGGCAGCACCTCAATCCGCAGCGACGGTGCCGCCTTCGCCGAATACACCTCCAAAGTCGACATGTAGCCGCCCGCGGGCCGACCGCGGAGGTACAAGGTAGCTGGGCGGCCAACGAGCCCGACGGCACGCACGATGTCTTCGAGCCCCCGGTTCCGACCGATCGTCTGGCTGAACCAGTACAACCGCAGCGCCCGCCGCCCCTGGCCTTCGCGGCCCGCCGGCGGTGTCGACGGTAGCGGGAAGACGTTGTTGATCGCCATCGCGTTGATCCCGAACTCGTCCGCGCACGCGCGCGCGATGGCGGCGCTTCCCGCCGTGACAAACGCTGCGCCCCTGGCGGCGAGTTGCATGATCGGTCCGCCCAGTGCGTTCGAGAGCCGGTCGTCTTCCGGGTCCTGCTCGTCGGAATGAAAGTCCTCGAAATCGACGCCGAAAGGAGTCCCGCTGCGCCGCCCGGCCTCGGCAGCCGCGGCAATGGCGCCTGTCGAACCGCCATAGATCAGATCGGCGCGCTCCTCGAGCACCGCCGTCACGAGCTCACGGTGTGCGCGGGCAAACGCAGCGGCGGCGATCGCTCCGGGCGCCGTCTGCGGCGATATCGTCGCGATCGCTCGCGCGACGCGGTGCCGCACGCCGGAGCGCAGCCACGCTCCGAATGCATACTGACGCCCGTACGGCAGTCGCGTATCCGCCTCGAATGCCCACGGCGTGTGCACCGCGCTGACCACCCTCACTGCGTACCCGGCCTCGTGCAGCGCGTCGGCCGCCTTCAGCATGCGCGGGCAGGTCGACAGATGTCCGGCCGTCACCACGCAGACCTTCCTGCTCATACGGGACGCGTCGCGTGCCAGGAATGAGTAAGACGATGGGCGAGCTCGACTTCGTCAATCCCGTCGACCATCACGAACCGTGGAATTTCGAATGGGCTGCAGTCACGCGACGCAAACTGCTGATGAGTCGAGAACCCGTACTTGAATCCGGCAGCCGCGACCAGCGTGACGGTATCCGCGGAATAGTCGTCCGGACGCAGCCCATACGGATAGGCAAATCCAACGGGGATCGCCCCTACCAGCGACGTGACGTTGTCCCGGCACTTCTCGATCTCGTCCCGCTGCTCCTCGACGCTGGCACGCGCCAGCGTGAGATGCGTCATCGTGTGTCCGCCGATTTCGATGAGCGGACTTGCCGCGAGGCGTCGCAGCTCGTCGACCGTCATCGGGCGGTGCGTGTCTGATGCCTGTGCTGGAGTCGCGCTCGCGTCCACCAGCGTCCGCCATTCTGCAGTCCCGATGCGACGCGCGGCGGCCACGGCTTCCTCGCCGCGCGCGCGGTAGACGCTGTCGTACCAGAAATGTTCATGTCGAACAATCGGTTCCACGCAGACGAATACCGCGGCCGGAATCTCGTGCTCTTCAAGAATCGGCAAACCGAGATCCAGCACGCTTCGATATCCATCGTCGAACGTGACGAGGGCGGGTCGAGGCGGGAGCGATGCTCCATTCAGCGCGGCAAGCAGCTGCGTGGCTGAAATGGGCGAACAGCATTCGCGGAGGATGCGGCAGTGCCCTTCGAACGCGCTGCGATCCACGTGGAGATCGCGAAACGGCAGGTCTTCCGTCCCGTCGCCACGGATGCCGTGATAGCAGAGGACCGCCACGCCTGGGAACTCGACCTGCGCGAGCCGGTGACGGTAGTACCCCGCCGAGTGCAGGCCGTGCTTCGCCAGGCGTTCCAGCGGACCGGTCGGAACCTTCATGCGGCGTACATCTCGAGGTAGTCGTTGGTCACGTCATCCATCGTGCGGACGCGCGGAAGTGCGCCCCGCCACCGATCGATCACGCCGGGATCGGCGGCGAGCTCGGCGAACACCGCAGCAAGCGCGCGCGGGTCGCCGGGCGCGACGAGACGGCCCGTCACGCCATCGGTCACGATCTCCGAGATTCCGGGAACATTGGCCCCGACCACGGGCACGCCGGCGGCCATCGCCTCGAGCGCGACCGTCGGGCCTCCCTCGACCACGCGCGACGGGCAACACATCACGTCTATTCCGGCCAGCGCCTGCCGAACGCCTTCCGCGTCGAGCTCGCCTCCGAACGTGACCCATGCGTTCGGTCCGACGATCTTCTTCACGCTCTCCAGGACGGCAAGCTCCGCGGTGTTGCGAACGGGGCCGTGGAACCGGAAATGGATCGGGGCCGATCGCGGCGTGTGAGCAATCGCGCGCGCGAAGTCATCAACACCCTTGATTGGATCGAACCGGCCAATGTAGGCGATTGTCAGCGGCTGTGTCGACGATCCGCGCTTCTTCTCCATTCGGTTGTACCGAATACCGAGGCGGTTGATGACGATCTTGTCAGGGGGCGCGCCGTTGGCGATGAGCACATCGCGGGCCCAGTCGGTAAGCACGACGAACCGATCGGCAAGCTCGAGCAGCTCCCGCTGCGAGTCGCGATTGTAAGCAATCAGGTCGGTCATCCCGAGAAACGTGCCTGCACGGCCATTGAAGTGCCGACCGAGCGCGCTCAGCGGAGGCGGGATCAGCGCCGCCATATGCCCGAGCGGCCGCGGAACGCCGCAATGCTGCAGATAGCACGGCACGCACTTGGACGCACTCACTCTGCCGTCGCACACCGTCCGGCCCCACCGCATCATCGTCCCGCGCTGGCACGTGAACCCGAGGCTCGCCGCGTGGGTCGTCACGATGACACGCGTGCCGGCATCCTTTGCGACGCGGAGCTCGTTCAGCCCGAGACCGGTCACGTATGTGTGCATGTGCACGACGTCAGGATGCATCCGCCGCAGCCACTCGTGGAACCGCTCGGCGCCGCGAACCGCCACGCGGCCCTGCGCCTCGTCGCGCGTGACGTGCTGCGGAATCGGGTATCGGTACACGGGCACACCGCCGTGGTCGTAGGTCCGCTCCTCGTGCCCCAGCGTTTCCGGCGCCGAAATATGCACGTCATGCCCCGCCGCGCGCAAGCGATCGGACAATTCAGAGACGTACACCTCGGTGCCACCCGCATTGTTCGGAAAGTACCAGCCGGCGGCCTGGACGATGCGCACTACACAGCTCTTCCCTGCGCGCGGCGAATCATGCTGCGCACCGTTCGCACGGCGATGTTCGGAATCCACGGCCGATCGAGTCGTGTCTGGTAGGGAAGAACGACATTGGCGGGGCGTGGTCTCCGCAACTCGCGGTAGCGTGCAAACAAGGCTTGGTACGCGTCGGTGCACGTGTGGGCGTCATGGTGCACGGCCACGTATTTCCCCGCGGCGTCACTGATCGATTCGAGCAGCGGTCGATTCCGGTCGAGCGTGGCGATGGCCCCTGCAAACGCACCGATATCGCCGACCGGCGGAAGGAGCGCAGTCTCGCCGTGGGACAGCATTTCGGCGACGCCGCTTTCGATGTTGCTGATCACAGGCACCAGCCCGACGCTCATGGCTTCGATCAGCGCGAGGGGGACGCCCTCGTAGCGGGTCGGCAGGATGAACGCGTCATGACTCGCCGAGATGGCCATGATTTCGGCGGTCGTCTTCCGTCCGAGAAAGCTGACGCGCGGGCTGCGCCAGGCATCCTTCAGCTGTCGCTCGTCCGGCCCGGCGCCGATCATCGTCCATGACACGTCGACACCGCGGTCCGCTAGCGCCTGGTCGATGAGCGGAAGATCGAGGACACCCTTCTGACTGTGGTCGTACCGGCCAGCAAACAGAAGGCGGAGCGGTCCGGGTGCGGGCGATCGCTGGCGCGGCGCCTCCGGCACGCCGTACGGCAGAAAATAGATGTCCGCGCTACGGTGCGGCAGGCGCGCCTTGAGGTTCCGCTCGATCGTGCGGCCGTACGCGACGAACGCGTCGATCACGGTTTCATGGCGCGCGGCGAGCTCGTAGTAGTAGTCGTTGTCACCGTGCAGGATCTGAACAACAGCGCGGCGACAATCGAATGCGGACGCCAGCGCAAGCTCCAGCAGATCGTTGGCGACCAGGATACCTTCCCCCTGAGGGATCGCGCGCCGCAATCGGTTCAGCACGGCGTGAAGATTCTCGATCGGAAGCGCATACTCGACGACGCTCTGCGCATCGGCGTTCAGCGTTGCCCCGAACCGCTCGTCGACGGACAACGAGTTGTGCGTCAGCACCACGACGTGACGGAAGGCGTCCGGTCGCCGGGCATCGAGGAGATGCCCTGTAAGGCTCATGACGCCTCCCATCTTGTCCGGGAGGACGTACACCACGCTTGGATCGGTCACGCGCGCCATGCGAAGACCGAAACCGCCCATACAGGAGGCGCCTCTGGAAACGGGGCCGCCGACTGCGAGGACCGCCAGGGAAGCGGGCAGAGGTTCGACATCGCGAACGTGAATCCGGCACGTCGCAGCAACTCGAGGATCGCCCCCGTCTGACGGTGCGCAGGGTCGAACTCGTGCACGTCGATTGCCATGGCTCGCACGTTGTGGAGCAGACCCGCGCAATCCTCGAGGACCGGCAGTTCCGCCCCTTCGATGTCCATCTTGAGCAGATCGACGGTGGCGTCGAGATAATCGCGCAGCCGCACGGTCGGCACCATGCGCGCGGTCCCGGTGACCGTCGATCCCAGCGATGCGACCATGCCGGAGTCCGCGCCCTCACAGATGAACTCGGTCTCTCCGTTGGCGGTCCACGCTGCCACCGCCTTGACATCGACCTGCTTGCAGCCGTTCCGCACCAGGTTCCGCCCGCACATGGCGGCGAGCGTTGGATCCGCCTCGATTGCCGTCAGCGTCGCGTGGGGGTACTGGCGTGCGTAATACAGGGACGCGAGGCCGATGTTCGCGCCGCAGTCGATGATGCGCGGCGCATGCACATTCGTCTCGAACGCCAGCGTTCGGTGCACGAATATGTCATCCCACTGCGGCCACGCCGACATTGCGTCGGCATATTCGAGATGGTACGGCGCGATCGAAATCTCGCCCGCGGTACGGCGGGATTCGCGCTGTGCCCGGCGCTCCAGCTCCTGAAGCACCGCATGTTCCGGCGTCGGCCAGAGGTCGCGTTGCACGTCGCGGACGAGGCGCCGGATCGGCTTCAGAAGTGCCATTCAGGCGCGCCCCGCGGTTGACAGAGGCGCGGGTGCTGCAGGGCGCGGGCGCCAGGCGTTGACCACCTCGGGACGCTTCAGCGTCACTTCCTCAGTGCCGTCGAGCCGCGCATCAACGGCTTCTACTCCCTGGGCGAAGCTGTGGTCCTGGTTCGACACTTCATACTTCCACGCGCCGAAACGGCCGCGGCTGAACACGCTTCGCGCGGCGAGCGTCGATTCAATGTCGCTCAGACCTCGATCGCGATGCAGCGACGGCACGGGGTACCCGTGCTCGAGGCGCATCTGCCATACGTGATGCACCTGCGCCTCCGACTCAATCAGCCTGGTGGCGATAAGCCCGCGCACGACGTCAGCGGCGATGGTCCTGGTGTCCACCGGCCGGTAAACCGACTCCGACACTTCCGCCATCAGGGACCATAGCGTCGAGGAGTCCGGAACATTGTTCGGTGAATAGTGCGAGAAATGTGTGACCCGGTAGAAAGGGCAATTCGACTCGGGGAAGTACATCCAGCATTTCTTTGCGAGGGCCTCAGGGGCGTTGCCATGCAGCCCGACGCCGACGACGTGCGTGGAGGAGTACTCGAGATCGCGCGCCGCCGCCTGCAGGTCGCGGGCAAGGTCGCTCATCGCGATCAGGCGGTCGAGGGGCATCGTCGAAATCAGGTGGTCGTAGCCAATCTCGCGGCCATCGGCGAGCGTCACTCGGTGCGCCGTTGTGTCGACGTGCATCACGTGTGCCCCGTACATCAGGGGCGACTCGTGCGCAGAAGCGCGCTGCGTCAACTGGTCCGCAAGCGCGTGCCAGACGGCGCCCGTGCCGCCGCGGCGTGGAAATCGGAAGCGGTTGTTCGGTCCCCACGACACGTCGTCACGATGCAGCCGCAGGTTCTCGCGGATACGGGCGACATCCGCTACAGCCACGCGATCGCCAATCCATCGCCAATCCATCAGCTCCGGATCCCGCGCCCACACCTTGCGGTTGTACGGACGCATGAACAGCTCGGTGATGCCATCGCCGAAGGTGCGTGAAATCCACTCGCCGAAGTTCGCGGGCAGCGAGTCCGAGTGCGACGCGGATTCGGCCGCGTGTTCCAACCCGCGGAAACACGTCGCGATCTCTGGTCCGGGCAAACGGTGGAGATTGAGCTGAAAGGGATAGGGGACGAAGCGGTCGCGGATCCAGACCCACGACTCGCGGTCGTGATACAGCCAGCCGTCCACACCCAGAAGGTCGTCCATGAGCTGGTCGAACATCTCGTAGTGGCTGAACTGCACGTGCCCACCGAGGTCCCACGTGAATCCGTGGTCGTCGACGACTGAACGCGCAAGACCGCCCGGCACCAGCCTTGCTTCGAGCAGCTTCCAATCATGAATGCCGCGCTGCTGGAGACGCCACGCGGCTCCAAGGCCGGTTGGACCTGCGCCGATGATCAGAAATGGAACGTTCACTGCACCGCCACTGTGGACTGCGCTGTTGCGTAGAGACGTTCGTGGGCGCGACCGAAGGCATCGAGCGTGAGATGAGCGTCGTAGCAGGCCCGTGAGCGTGCGCCGAGCGCGGTCAACGCGGCCGGCGGCGCCGTGAACATCCGTTCGAGTCCGTCGGCAATCGTCCGGGTTTCGAGATCGGCGAGCATGTCGCAGCCTGCACCCAGCCGCTCGAAGGCGCGATTGCCGCCCGTCGCGTGCATGAGAAGTGGCTTGGCCGCTTCAAGCGTTTCGATCATGGACAGATCGAACAGGCTGAAACGGTTCACATTCACCACAAAGTCCACCGCCTGGAACAACGCCGCCACGTCGTTCACGCGGCCCAGCGCACGGATGCGCGAACCGCACGGAGCTGTGCGCGGATCAGGGCCTGCGATCGCGATGGTACCGGGAATCGCTCGCGCGTCTAATGTCGCCAGACCCGCCATGAGCCTGTCGAGCCCGCGGTACGGCTCCTGGTTGCCTATGAAGAGCCCCACCGGATGATCGAGCGGCAGTGCGAACCGGGCGCGCGCCTGCCGGCCTCCGATCGGGGTGGTTGACTGCGATCGCCTGGCTCCGGTCATCACGTAGCTGGCCCGGCCGCGCAGCAGATCGAACCGCGCATCGCAACGCACGAGCTCGTCAATCGCTTCGGGGCAGGGAATCACGATACGGTCAACCTGGGAGCAGACGTCGAGCTCCCGGTCGATGAGCGCGCGAACATCGGGGAACGTCAGAATCTCGCGCCAGTCGATCTCGGGAACGCCCCAGCTCCACGCCATGTAAAGGCCGAGGGGTATGGGGGCGTGCATCATCAGCCAGACCTGCTCGGTTCCGCGCGCGGCAAGGGCGGCTTCGGCGGCGGCCAGGTCGTGAGCGAACAGCACGTCGGCGCGCCGTGCCAGCGCGTGGGTGAGGCTCGCTTCGTTCTCCGTGCGCATCGCAAGCAGCGCGTTGGTGAAAAGGGTCTCGAGCGCCCCTCCCCGCCTTCGGACGTCCGCCATGTCGGGACGGTAATACCGAGGCGGACCAAACAACGCCCGGCGGATTCGCCGCGCCGCGACCGCAACCGGCGATACGGTCCGTGCATGCTCGGCCGGAGCCACGGCAAGAGGAGCCGGCAACAGCACGTTGGATGCGGCCGGGTGACCGTCAAGCGCGGCGGCAAGCTGCTTCAGGTACCCGGCTGGGCCCCCACGGGCGCCAATCGGAGGACCGATGTGGGCGACTAGGCTCATCGTCGATGGAGGATGAACGAATTGCAGAAGGTCGAGTAAGCCCGGTACTGCACGGCGCCCCAGTTCGGATGCGCGGCCAGGAACTCGGCGAATGCGCGCGCTTCACCCTTGCCGGGATGACCGCGATAGTGGAACCAGTCGTCGAACAGAAGCATGGAGCCGTCCTGCAGCACCGGCTCGAGCGCCTCGAGCACAGCCCGGGTCGATTCGTACAAATCGCAATCGATGTGCGCCAGCGCGACCTCTGGGTGCGCGGCCGGGAACGCAGCCGGCAACGTCTCGTCAAACGACCCGACGTGCAGCTGGGGCGCGTCAAGTCCGCATGCCTCGAACAGACGGAGCGTGACATCCGGCGTGACGGGATCTCCCGTCTTCAACAAGGGGTGCCATGCGTGGTTGTCGGCGCAATCCCCGATCTGCCACCGCGCGTGCACTTCGCTGGAGCCTGGAAGACCGCGGAACGAATCGAATCCCGCCACGCGTCGCGTCATTCCTTTCGGGTCGAACGAGTGGGCTCTGGCGAGCAGCGCGAGGCTCATGCCCGTGAAGACGCCGAACTCCACGATCGCGCCAGGGATCGCTTCGTAGTCGACGTACTCGACGGCGCGGCAGAACGTGGCCCAGCGAGGATCCCGTTCGGCCAGCTGGTTGATGACGCTGCGCGTTTCGTAGCCGGCCGCGGTCCGGGCGCGGCGAATGGCGCGTCCGACAAGCGTCACCCCACCACCTCGATCGACACCGCGTCTGAGCTGGTTACAGACCAGCCGCAATCGACACGCACGTAGCCTTTGCGCAAATCGGCCCCGCGGTACAGCGGCGACGAACCCGTCTCTACGGAAAACGAGAGCGCCGGTTCCTGCAGATCGAGAATCCCGCCACCATTCCACAGACAGAGCGCCATGTGGAAGTCACCCGCGAGAAACGTATCGGGGGGAATCGTCACGCATGCATCGAATTCGCCCGGACCCGCGGGACAGGCGATGCCGGCATCCTCACTTTGACTCGTGAAGATTGGGGCGCCGTCGGTGGACAACACACCGATGCCGATGAAGGTTCCCGGCGAGCGTTCAGGAAGTACGAAGCGGATCCGGCAGACGATCGGCTCAGTGCACACGGGCACTTCGAGTGGACGTCCGCTGGTGTCCTCGAGATCGGCCGCAAGGATTTGTGCGGCCCCGGTGGGCGCCGCGGCGACGTAACCTCCCCGCGCCGCGCCCGACAGGTACGCGGCCACTGTCGATCGCGCATCACCGACGCGCACGACACGGCCGCGCTCGAGGAGAATCGCCGACGTACACAGCCGCTGGACCGCCGCCATGTTGTGGCTCACAAACACCACGGTGCGTCCACTGCGCGACACGTCATTGAGCTTGCCGATGCACTTGCGCTGAAACTGCGCGTCGCCGACTGCGAGCACCTCGTCGACAATCAGGATCTCGGGCTCCATGTGCGCAGCCACGGCGAAACCCAGCCGCACGTACATGCCGCTCGAGTAGTGCTTCACCGGCGTGTCGATGAACTGGTCGATCTCGGCGAAGGCGACGATGTCGTCGAACTTGCGGGCGATTTCCGCCTTGCGCATTCCGAGGATCGCGCCGTTGAGGAAGACGTTCTCCCGGCCCGTGAGGTCGGGGTGGAAACCGGTGCCGACCTCGAGGAGCGATCCCACGCGTCCGTGAATTTCCGCTTCCCCCTCGGTCGGCTGGGTAATGCGCGACAGGATTTTCAGCAGTGTCGACTTCCCCGCGCCGTTGCCGCCGATGACGCCGACGACTTCGCCGCGGCGGATGTCGTGGGAGACACCCTTGAGCGCCCAGATGGTCGTGGACGCCGCAAACCCACCCGGCGCGAGACGGCGAAAGGGACGCGCTGCAAAGGCGGCGATCTGATCGCGCAGCGTGTCGTGCTGCTCCTCGCGCGCGCCAATCGTGTAGCGCTTGCCGAGGTCCCGGATTCTGATGGCGATGTCAGGCACGGTCAGGCAAGGTCGACGATCGACCCCTCAACAGAGCGGAAATACGCGGCGCCGGCGACAAGCGCCGCCGCGACGGCGACGATCGACACTGCGGCCATCGATCCCGGGCTCGGGGTGCCAAGAAGCGCGGTCCTGAAGCCCTCAACCACCGTTGCCATCGGATTGAGCGCGTACACGAGCCGCCACCGCTCGGGAATCATCGAGGCGGGATAGGCGACGGGTGTGACGAACAGCCAGATCTGAATGAGAAACGGCAGCACGTAACGCGCATCGCGATAGCGGACGCTCAACGCCGACGTCCACAACGTGACCGCAAACGCCGTGAGGATTCCAAGCGCGGCGTAAAGCGGAAGCAGTACGACGCCTGCACCCGGCGTCACGTGATACCACGCAAGGAGCACCAGCAGCATGCCGAAGGAGATGACCAGGTCGACGGCGGGCATCAGCACCGCCGCGAGCGGCACGAGCACACGAGGGAAATAGACCTTCGCGATCAGATGCTGGCTGCCGACCAGCGACGAGGATCCGTTGGATGCCGCCGTCGCGAAGTAGGTCCACGGCACCAGCGCGGCAAGCGAAAACAACGGGTAGGGCACGCCGTCCGACGGCATCTTCGCGAGCCGGCCAAAGAAGATCGTGAACACGACCATCGTCAGCAACGGCTGCATCACGCTCCAGGCGACGCCGAGCACCGTCTGCTTGTAGCGCACTTTGACGTCCCGCCACACCAGGAAGTACAGCAGCTCCCGCGCGTGCCAGACTTCCTGCATCGTGAATGACACGGCGCGCGTGCCAGGACGGATGTGCGTCACGGGAAGAGCGGCCGGCGGAGTGCTCACGCAGCCCCCTCGAGAAACTGGCCAAGTACCGAGAGTCCCCACGCGCGAGACCAGTGGGCTCGTCCGCCCTCCCAATCGTTCCAGACGTCGGCGGCCGCGCGCGCGTTCACCCACCCCCGCGACACCGCGGACTGCACGCCCTGGCGAGCGACGTCGTGCAGGCTGCCGCGCATCCATGCGTCGAACGGAAGCGTGAAACCCTGTTTCGGACGGCCGACGATTCCTGGCGGCAACGGACGTGAGAGGCTCTCGTACAGCAGTCGCTTCCCGTCGAGCAGATGGGGATGCTGGCCGGCCGCGGGCCACACGCTTGACAGCAAGCGGTGGTCGACAAAGGGCACGCGCACCTCGAGTGCGTGAGCCATCGAAACGGCATCGATGTCGCGAAGCAGCTGCCCCTCCAGGTATCCGCGTGTCTCGAAACGCGCGACCGTTGCCAGCGGCGCCTCAGAGTCTGCATTGAAAAGGGTACGGCTTTCCGCGTCCGCGAGCGCTTCAAGCGCCTCGCGGCGGGTCTCCCCGTCGAACGCCGGCCCCATCAATGACGGCCACTCCTCGGGCATGAAATATCCGCGCACGGCCCGGTAGGCAGATGCCGCGTCAGGTGTCCCGGCAAAGTGCTGCCACTTGCGCGCGCGCCAGTCGGAGACCGCCGACGCCGCAAGTGCCGTCATCGGAAGGACCGGCGCGAGCCACTTCGTGGCGCGCAGAGCGGACGGAACACGACGAAAGCTCGGATAGCCGGCGAACAGCTCGTCGCCGCCGACGCCGGACAGCACGGCCTTCACGCCGGTAGCCGCGACCGCCTGCGAAACGAAGTATGAATTGATGGCATCGGCAGTCGGAGCATCGAGACGGCGGACGATGGAAGGCAGGGCGTGTTCCACGACCGTGGAATCAATCATCAGCTCGTGATGCGTCGTCTCGAAATACGTCGCGACGAGCCGTGCTTCGGCGAGCTCGGACATCGAGGGGACATCGCCGGCGACCGTATACGTGTGAAGCGGCCCGGATGTCAGCGAGCGTGCCGTAGAGACGATCGCGCCTGAGTCGATTCCGCCCGACAGGAAAATCCCGACCGGGACATCCGCGACGAGATGCGCGGCCACGCTGTCGCGAATCGCCGCGCGCACCTGATCGCGAAGCTCCACTTCGTCGACGTCGCTCCCGGTCGTGTACGAGCGTGCGTAGTCCGCAAACGTTCCGCCCTCGACCCGGCCATCTTCATGCCAGCGCTTCCAGGTCCCAGGCAACAGACTGGCCACGTTCTGGAGCCATGTCAGCGGCGCCGGAATGTAGCTCCACGCCAGGAACGCCAGGATGCCAGCCGCCGAGACGTCGCGGCCGACGAGCGAGGCGCGCCGCAGCGAGCCGATCTCGGACGCAAACGCGATCCCGTGCCCGCGCGACGCGACGTAGATTGGCTTGATGCCGAAGCGATCACGCGCCAGCGTCAGGCTGCGATCGCGCGCATCCAGCACGGCCAGCGCGAACATGCCGCGGGCGCGGCTGAGCGCGTCGATGCCGTCGCGCACGATCAGGGCCAGCAGCACCTCGGTGTCGGACGCGGTCACGAAGCGGACGCCGGCCGTCTCCAGATCCACGCGAAGCTCGCGGTAGTTGTAAATCTCTCCGTTGAAGACGATGGCGTAGCGGCCGTCCGGCGTGGTCATCGGCTGCCGGCCGGCCGGGGTGGGATCGATGATGGCGAGGCGGCGATGGACGAGCAGCGCGCGGCCTTCGATCAGCGTCCCTTCACCGTCGGGACCCCGATGGGCGAGCGCCGCACTCAGATCGGCGGCCGTGCGGACGGCGTCGAACCCTTCGGCGTCGGACCATCCGAACACACCGCCAATGCCACACATGCTTGATTTTTGATCGCGGTCTACTCCCAACGCCCAAGGCGATGTCCCTGATCCTGGTGTGTCACCTGGACTTCGGATTTGGGCTTTGGGATTTGGGCTTTGGGATTTTCCTACAGCAACCGCTGCGGAATGACCAGCGTATCGCCAGGCTGAACGACATCGGTGAGACCGACCTTCACTTCGGCCTTCTTGCCGTTGACGGTGCGGATGGCCTTCATGCGCCTATTCGAGCCCTTTTCGGTGAGACCGCCCGCCAGCGAGATTGCCTGGAGCACCGTCAGGTCCCGCTCGTGAGTGTACGCGCCCGGGCTTCTCACCTGACCGGTCACGAAGAACTTCTCCGCCTTCGGCACGAAGATCGTGTCGCCTTCCTGCAGGTTGACGTTCTCGGACAACCGGCCCAGCTGGAGATCGGTGAGGCTGATGCGGGTGACGTTCGCCTGGTTGGCGGCATCGAGCAGGATGGGTTTCGACGGATCCGCGCTGCGCGATCGCAGGATGAGGATCTCGCTGCTCGCATTGACCGTCGTCGAGCCCGCGGCCGCGAGCGCCTCGATGACGGTCGTCCGGCCGGTCATTGGGTACTTTCCCGGCGACCGCACCTCGCCGACGACGAAGATGCTTCGGCTGCGGAACTGTTCGACGTCGATGGTGACCTGCGCGCGCCTGACGAAGCCGTCCTCGAGTTTCTTGCTGATGTCCGCTTCGATGTCGCGAAGCATCCGGCCCCCGGCCTGCACGCGTCCGAGCATCGGGTATTGAACGCTCCCGTCGGCATCGACGCGGTAGCTGCCAGACAGCGTCGGCTCGTCGAACACGGTGATCTTCAACACGTCCTGCGAGCCGACCGTGTACTCGACGTCTCTGGTTGGTGAAAGCGCCGTGGCTTGCTGGTTCACCAGCGTCGCGGCCGGCGCTTGCGCGCCCGCAGGGAACGCGTTGACGAGAACGAGAGTCGCGACGGCGAGAGCGGCGGCAATCTTGGACATATCAGAATCCATAAGTGACGGAGGTGTACACGCGTTGGCGGGTGTATTTCCACGCAGCACCCGCGGAGGAATGCCTGTGGTTGTCGTCGTAATAAAATCCGATGCGCGTCTGCATTGAAAGGCGGATGACGACGCCACCGCCCATCGCATCTGCGAAATCTATCCGTTGGGGCTGAAACGTGGTCGCGGCGTAGTCAAGTATTTCGCGGCTCATGCGCACCTCGAGGTCGATCGGACCGACCAGATTGTGGGTGACCTCGAATCCACCGACCGTCGAGACGTAGTACGGCCGATTGTCGAGCGCCGAGTAGCTGGTGTCATGCGACGTGCGGCCAGTGACGCGTGTACGCCCGAGCAGCGTATAGCTGAGCTCGGCTTGGCTGGTCCAACCTGAAAAATTGAGCGAGCGGTCGGAGCCGCGCGGCAGCATCTTGTGGTACCCGATGCCGGCGCGTCCGCGAATGATGGCGTCGGCCGCGAATTCAAGGCCGGCGAAACCGCGCAGGTTATCGCTATTGTGGCTGGTGCTGGAGGTGAATTCGTCCCGCGCTCCATCCAGAACAACAACGAACCTCGTCAGAGGGGTGAGAGTCCCTCGGAACGTCATGTTCGCCGACTTGGACTGTCGATTGAGTATGGTGGCGAGGTCGACACCGTGAAAGTCCGCCCCCTGGTCGTACCGCAAATCGCTGAGGCCGGCCGTCACGGTGAGAGACGAGCCTGGTGTGACCTCGGTTCCGAGGCCAACCGAGTACGCCTTCTCCGTTCGCGGTGCGCGTACATCGATCTCGTTGCTGCTCCGCTCGTTGGTGCGTTCCCACGAAGCGCTCAACACAGGGTGCACGCGCGTCGTCGGAAACTGCAGACGTCCCGCGACGCGGCCGTTAATCGCGCGTTCGTTCGCGTAACGCTCGAAATAGAGAAAATCGGCCCGCCCCTGGGTCACGAGCCGCATCACGCCGAGCCTCAGCACAGAGTCGACAGACGGTGTCAGACTGCCCGTGACATCCTGCTTCGGAGTTTCTGTCCTGGGCGAATTGAACACATTCGAGTCGACGCCGGCGTCGCGAAGCGCAATGATCGGCGTCCACGCCAGTGGGCCAATCACGAACCGCGAGGGAGGTTCGGCTTCCACCGTCTGCGAGATAGCCGCATTGGCGAACATCAGCAGCGCCACTCCCAATGTCACGGCAACGCAGAGAGGACTGCCACGCCGCTTCAATTCACTGTGAACCATCGTCTATCTGCTCCGGCGTAAATTGCCCATCCCCGTCGGGATCGGACTCAAAGCCCGTAAGAGATCCGTCGAGACCGTAGACAAGTCGGCGATCCGGACGTCCGCGTCGCTGTTGGGTGTCGATGAGGAGGACGCGAAGTTTGCCGTTGTCAAACTCCTGCCACTCGTCGACAAGTCGGTCGAAATTCGTGTCATGTTCCGTACGGATCAGCGCTCCCTGCTCGTAGAATTCCCGGCGGTCGACGAAACCATCGCCGCGCGTCGAGATGTCGACGCGCATGGAGTACCCCGATTGCGTCACCCAGGTGTCTTCACGGCCGTCGTTCCTGCTCGATCTGCCGAGGCGCACCAATGAGCCATCCGCGCCGTAGTGCTCCCACCGGTCGATCGACCCGTTGCCATCCGGGTCGACCTCGAGACGCGCCGGGCGGCCGTTCGAGAAGTAGGTACGCGCCGTGATCCGTCCACTCATCTCATCGTCGAAATCGAGGCGGCTGACTAGATGCGTGTCCGGGTCGTACACGGCTGTCACGCGCGGCCTCGCACAGGAAGCGCAGGCGACGACAATTCCGAATGCGAGCGCCACGGCGGCGCATCGGCGCCCGCTGAGCGCGTACAGCTTCGCCCTTTCGCTTACAGAAAGCGACGGATCGAGGTGCATGTGAGAACTCAAAGTGACTCTGGAGGACGTTTCGCAGTCGACATGTCAATCCCATCAACGAATCGACACGCACTTCCCTATGTATGTATCGGCGGGACGCGCACACTTGTGCAGTGATGGAAAAAGCAACCTAACTGTTTGTTTTTCAGGTATTTAGATACGCCCAATGCCTCGAGGCGCGCCTATGACTTACCATCTTGGCGCACCGCCGGGATCGATCGGCACCACCCGGGCACCAGGAATTCACCATCGGGGGCAAGCGGCGTCCCGGCAAACGTCGATCTGCGCGGTCTGCGAGCATAGCGAATCCATTCGACCGGCGAAATGCCGCTGGTGCGGAAGCGATGCCAGGCCAGCGACAGATCGCCGCTTCGCGCCGCACGCCAGATCGTCTTTGCCGTGCCGAACGCGACGTTCCGGCGGGCGTGTTCCTTCTCGCCGGCATCGAGGGGACAGTCGGACGAGGAGAGCGCCTTCCACGCATGCGCTGGGACGGCCGCGTACTGACGAGCCACTCCGCCCGATTGAAATTCCTGACCGGGGTGCTCCCGATAAAAAAACAGATCGCCCGGAAACAGCAGCACGGAATAGCGCGCGCAAGCGCGCATCCAGAAAATCGTGTCCGACGGTGCGCCGAAATCCTCGAACCCGCCGAGCTGGCCGAACGCGTTCGTGCGGAACAGCGCCCCTGCCGGGCCGCACATGAACAGCCCCTGACCCAGAAATTCGCGGCGGTAGCTGTCGCGCGGCGTCAACAGCATCGGCGCCGGCCCACCTGGCCACGCGCGGCTGTTCGACAGTCCGAACCCGGCCCGTGGCTCCGCGGCGAGGAGCGGCACCATCACTGCGAGGCAGTGCGGGTACAAGAGATCGTCGGAGTCGTGGAACTTGAGGAACTCGCCCGCGGCGAGCGACGCCGCGCGATTGCGGTTGCCAAACTGACCGAGGTTGCGCTCGTTGACGACGACGCGGACGCGCGGATCGAGCCGCTCGTACTGCCGGGCGATGTCGGCGGTGCCGTCGGTCGACCGATTGTCAGTGACGATGATTTCGAAGTCGCCGAACGTCTGTGCCAGGACGCTCTCGATAGACGCGGCGATGTATCGCTCGCGGTTGAACGCGGTGACGAGCACGCTGACGATGGGGCGGCTCACGATCGCACCATCGAGCGCATCCATCGCACGGTGCGTTCCAGGCCGTCGCGCAGGGGGACGGTGGGTTCGTAGCCGAGATCGCGGCGCGCCGCGCCGATATCCGCGCACACGGCGCGGCTGTCTCCCGGCCGGTACGTGAGCGCGCCGAACTGCAACCGGTTGGCCGCGCCCCCGCCCACGGCGTCAGCCGCCGTCTCGATGACGGAGCGCAGGGTCATCGAGGAACCGCTGCCGATGTTGTAGATCGCCACAGGCTCGGGCACGTTCGCGAGCGCGGCGAGCGCGAACGCACGGGCGTGATCCTCGACGAAGGCGAAATCGCACAACTGGTCGCCGGGACTCAGCAGGACGGGCTCCCCAGCCATGAGACGGCGAATGGCGAATGGAACCACGCGATCGCTGTCGTCGCCGGGCCCGTACGGACCGAAGGGGCGGAGCACGACGAGCGATCGCCCATCCTCGCGTGCGAACGCGGACAGCAGGACGACCGCGCCGTGCTTCGAGGCGAGGTAGGACGACCGCGGATCGCAGGGGTAGTCTTCTGCAACCGGGCCCTGGGCGTCCGCATATTCGCGGCAGGTGCCGGCAATCACGACCCGCCGCACGGTACCGGGAAGCGCACTCCAGAGCGCCGCGCTGCCGTTGACGTTTACCGCGATCATGCGCTCACGATGCTGTTCGCCTGGACGCGCGCCATACGCCGCAAGATGAAAGACGAATTCCGGGTTGATGCCCGCGAGGAGATCGCGCAGCCAGCGCCCATCGAGCAGATCGCCCTGGTGCCATGTTGCGCCGCCGGCCGCCGCCGGCGCGCCTCGGTGACGAAGTGCGTCTACCTCCGCACCGGCGTCCACGAGCAGACGCGTCACATGCCCACCGAGAAAACCGGCGGCGCCCGTGACGAAGACACGCCGGCCGCCGAGCGCAGCCAGGTCGGGCATCATGACGCGGTCGACGCGGGGACGTGCGCCTCGTACGCGGCGATGTGCTCACGGCAGCGATCGATCGCCGGCTCGCCGCGGGCCGAGGCCATGTACCACTCGATTGTGTTGCGCACCGCCTCGTCGAAGCTCCAGCGTGGCCGCCAGCCGAGCTCACGGCCCGCGCGCGCGATGTCGAGGCGCAGCAGCGTGGCCTCGTGCGGCGCGCCGGGACTCGACGCGTCGCGCCAGTCACCCGCTCCCCAGAGCCTGACGGCCAGCGACACGAGATCGCCGACTTTCCTGGCGTTCTGCTTGGAAGGACCGAAATTGAACGCGCTGCACAGCGCCGGATCGGTGCGTTCGAGCAGCGTGGCCCCGAGCTGCAGGTAGCCGGAGAGCGGTTCGAGCACGTGCTGCCACGGGCGCACGGCCGCGGGGTTGCGGACGTCGACAGGCTGCCCCGCCATCAGCGCGCGAACGAGGTCGGGCACGATTCGATCGTCGGCCCAGTCGCCACCGCCAATGACGTTTCCTGCGCGCGCGCTCGCCACCGGCACGCGCAAGCCGTCGGAGAAAAAGCTGCGCCGGTAACTGCTGATCAGGACCTCTGCGGCCGCCTTGCTGCCGCTGTAGATATCCCGTCCGCCGAGCGTGTCGTCCTCCGCGTAGCCGCGCTCCCATTCGCGGTTCTCATAGCACTTGTCGCTCGTGATCATCACGAGCGCCACCGGACCGGGATCGAGACGCGCGGTCTCCATCACGTTGACCGTGCCGAGGACGTTGGTGGTCACCGTGTCCGCGGGAATCCGGTAGCTGGCGCGGACAAGCGACTGCGCCGCCAGATGAAACACGATCTCCGGCTGAAAGTCGCGCCAGACGCCGGCGAGGTGATCGCGATCGCGCACGTCGCCGTGCACCTGGGTCACGAGGCGCCGCACGTCCGCCTGCTCGAACAGCGCCGGCTGCGTGGGTGGCGCGAGGCTATAGCCCAGCACGTTCGCGCCGAGCTGATGCAGCCAAATCGACAGCCAGCTGCCTTTGAAGCCCGTGTTGCCGGTGACGAGCACCCGGCGTCCTCGATACCGGGAGCTCCACGGATTGACCGCGCGCATGGGCCTAGAGGACGTGAGCCTGCTCCCACACGGCCCACGGCGCGCGCCGGGCCGCCCACATCTCGGAGAGCTGCTGGTGATCGCGGGACGTGTCCACGCAGAACCAGAACCCGTCGTGCCGGTAGGCGAGGAGTTCGCCCTCGCGCGCGAGCTGTTGCAGCGGTCCGCGCTCGAGCATCAAGTCGGGAGACGGGGAGAAGCGTGCGAGCACCCGACGCGAAAAGACGAAAAAGCCGCCGCTGATCCATCCCGCCGAGACCTGGGGCTTTTCGTTGAACTCACGCACCTCACCACGCGGACCCACGGCCAGCTCGCCGAACCGGCCCGGCGGGTGGACGGCCGTGACGGTCGCCAGCCGCCCGTGCGCGCGATGAAACTTCACGACCTCGCGGAAGTCGACATCGCAGACGCCGTCACCGTAAGTCACGACAAACAGGTCGTCGTCTTCCGGGACGTGGCGGCTCGCCAGCCAGATCCGGTGGGCGGTCATGCTGTCGTGGCCGGTTTCCGCCATTGTGATGCGCCAGTCGAGCGGATCGGACGGCGTATCCACGGTCGAAGCGTGGGTCGCCAGGTCGACAGTGACGTCGTTCACCATCGTCGCCAGGTTGAGGAAGTACTGCTTGATGACGTCGGAGCGGTAGCCGAGGCACAGGACGAAGTCCTTGTAGTCCCAGTGGGCGAACCCCTTCATGATGTGCCAGAGGATCGGCTTGCCGCCGATCGGAACCATCGGTTTCGGCAAATCGCCCGACACGCCAGCTAGGCGCGTCCCGTGCCCGCCGCAGAGGATCAGGACCTTCATGCTCGGAGGATTTCTCAACGTAAAGTATCGGTCGCGATCGGCTGACCGATAATAACTTCCGTGGAATCTCCCCTCCCCACCCGCAACGCCGGTCGCCCGCTGCTGAAATGGGCGGGTGGTAAACGCCAGTTGCTGCCGGCGCTTCGACGATACTACCCGGCGCGCTACCGAAGGTACATCGAACCATTCTTTGGCAGCGGCGCAGTGTTTTTCGACCTCTACGGCTCCGGTGCGCTGGCAGGCAGACCAGCGTGGCTCGTGGATGCCAACGCGGATCTCATCGGCTGTTACCGGACGCTGGCGGACCAGACTGATGAGGTGCTGGCGGCGCTTCGGGTGCTGGCGGCTGGGCATGACGCCGGCGGCTCGAAGTTCTATTACCGGGTCCGTGACGATCGGTTCAACCCGGCTCGAGCGGAGGGCACGCCGTATACGCCTGATCTGGCGGCCATGCTGATCTACCTGAATCGGACCGGCTTCAACGGCCTGTTCCGCCTGAACCGGCGAGGGGAATTCAACGTGCCCGCAGGCCGTTACGCCAAGCCGCGCATCTGCGACGAGGACCACCTGAATGTCGTCGCCGGCGCGCTGCGGAGTCCAGCTATCACGCTCGAGCATGGATCATTCGACCGGGCGCTTTCCCATGCCGGACCTGGCGACTTCGTCTATTGCGATCCGCCGTATGCGCCCGTCTCCCGCACCGCGTGCTTCGCGAACTACACGGCTGACGGCTTCACGTCACACGACCAGCTGCGGCTTCAACGGGCGTTGATCGCGGCCGCGCAGCGTGGCGCATCGATCGTGATGTCCAACTCGTCTACCCCGGAGATCGAAGACCTTTATTCGACCCCCGCCGTGTTACGGGCGCACCTCCGGATCGAGCGCGTCCAAGCGAGGCGGGCGATCAATTCACGTCCCGATGCACGTGGACCGATTGAAGAGCTGGTGATCACGAATACGGCGCTAAACGTCCGCCCGCGGATGCTGAAGGCGCATGGGACCGTCCTAGCGAGGAAGCGGGCGTAGGCGGCCTGCAATCCAGCCCGCTTGCGGCGGCCGGGGCTCGAAGGCTTCCTGAGCCGTGCCACCCCTTCCCCTCCTCCCTTCCCCCTTCCCCCTTCCCCCTTCCCCCTTCCCCTGCTACGCTGCAGCAACGCGAAAGTGGCGGAACTGGCAGACGCGCCAGACTTAGGATCTGGTACCCGAAAGGGTATGGGGGTTCGAGTCCCTCCTTTCGCACTAGCGCCCGCGTTACGGGCCACGGAGTCACGGAGACACGGAGATGTCTCCGTACCCGATTTCCTCCGTGCTTCCGTGTCTCCGTGGCTTGTCTCACCATGAAAACCGAATTCCAGGACGTCAGCGAAACCCAGAAGACGATCACCATCGAGATCCCCAGCGACGTTGTTGATGCGGAGATCGACCGCGTCGTCAAGGGATACTCGAAGCAGGCGCGGCTGCCCGGCTTCCGCCCAGGCAAGGTTCCGTCGACAGTCATCAAGCAGCGGTTCCGCGAACAGATTCACCACGACGTGATACACGACCTCATCCCGCGCGCTGTCGAAGAGGCGCTGCAGGAGCGAGGCATCGAGCCCGTCGACACGCCCAACATCAAGGACGTGGTCCTGCGCGAAGGTGAGCCCCTGACGTTCACGGCGGCCATTGAGACCGTCCCGCCGTTCGATCCGGGTGATCTCTCCACCATCTCGTTGAGCCAGCACGGCTCGACGATCACCGAGGACGGCATCGAGAAGACGATCGCCCGCCTGCGCGATCGCGCGGCGAAAAGCGAAACCGTCGAAGGCCGACCGATCGCCGCTGGCGATACGGCCGTCCTCGTGCTCGATCGCACCGACCCTGACGGCAAAGTCGATCATCATGACGACGTGTCGGTGGAGCTTGGCGCGGCAGGCAACCCTCCCGGGTTCGATGAGAACCTGGTTGGATTGAACACCGGTGAGGAGAAGACGTTCGTCGTGCACTTCCCCGCCGACTACGCCGTTAAGGAGATGGCGGACACTGACGTCACGTACAAGGCGCAGGTGAATGAGATCCGGCGCCGTGTGTTGCCCGAGCTCGATGACGAGTTCGCGAAGGATGTGGGCGACTTCGATTCGCTGGCGGCGCTGCGCGATCGCGTGCGCACCGACATGCAGGCCGACGCCGAAGAGCACGCCAGGCAGCACCTCCGCAACGACCTTCTAAAGCAGCTGGGACAGCGGATCACGTTCGAGCTTCCTCCCTCGCTGGTCGATCGCGAGATCGATCGCCGGCTCGAGGAGTTTGCCCGCCGGCTGATGGATCAGAATGTCGACCCCCGGAAGGCGGGGATCGATTGGGCGCAGTTCCGTGAAGCCCAGCGAGAAGGTGCGCGTGACTCCGTCGCGAGCGTGCTCGTGCTCGACGAAATAGCGCGCAGAGAGAGTCTGACGGTTGCTCCAGAAGATGTCGATAAGGAAGTCGAGCGCTTCGCAGAGCGGTCAGGGCGTACGCCCGCAGCCGTGCGCGCTCAGCTCGAAAAAGACGGTGGCATCGCGAGGCTCACGGCAGGGCTGCGGCGGGAGAAGGCGGTTGACTTGGCGATGTCGCGTGCTAAGATGACGAGCGAGTAACCCGCCGAAAACATTGGTGATTAGTGAATGCGTAGAGGTCGACTTTCAGGTCGGCCTTCGGCTAGGTACGATCACGTCGCCGATGGCTCATGCGTCAATCACGAATCAGTAATCACGAATCACGAATCGCTGACTCAAGAATCTCCTGATGAGCACTTACGCCCAGCTTGTGCCGATGGTGGTCGAACAGACCAACCGTGGCGAACGCGCCTACGACATCTTCTCGCGGCTGTTGAAAGACAGCATCATCTTCATCGGCACGCCGATCGACGATTCGATCGCCAACCTGGTGATTGCCCAGATGTTGTTCCTCGAAGCGGAGGATCCCGACAAGGACATCCTCCTCTACATCAACAGCCCGGGGGGCTCAATTACGGCGGGTCTCGCCATCTACGACACGATGCAGTTCATCAAGCCTCACGTGCAGACCTACTGCATCGGCCAGGCGGCCTCGATGGCGGCAGTGCTGTTGGCCGCCGGCGAAAAGGGCAAGCGTTTTTCCCTACCCAATTCCCGAATCGTGATCCACCAGCCGCTGATGCAGGGGCTGGCGGGCCAGGCGACCGATATCGACATTGCCGCCCGGGAAATCCTGCGCATGCGCGAGCGGTTGAACGAAATCCTGGTCCTCCACACCGGGCAGCCGATGAAACGCATCCAGGATGACACCGAGCGCGATTACATCATGTCGGCCGACCAGGGGAAGGAATACGGCGTCATCGATGACGTCATCCGTAAACGGGTGTAACATCGAGTAAAGAAACCGGGTTCAGGCGTCGATAACCCGGATCTCGGCCCCAAACACTAAACCCGGTGCCCTGAGCAGGTTATGGTCAAGAAGAACGGCGAGACTGATATTCTCCGCTGCTCGTTCTGCAACAAGGATCAGAACGACGTCCGCAAGCTGATCGCGGGCCCGACCGTATTCATCTGCGATGAGTGTGTCGAGGTGTGCAACGACATCATCGCCGACGACAACCGGTTCGAGAACCGCGGGGTCCGGTCGTCACTTCCCTCGCCGCCCGACATCAAGAAGTTCCTGGATGAGTATGTCATCGGCCAGGAGCGGACCAAGAAGAAGCTCGCGGTCGCGGTTTACAACCACTACAAGCGCATCGAGATCCAGAAGCAGCCGCGTAGCCGCAATGACGTCGAGCTGACGAAATCGAACATCCTGCTCATCGGCCCGACCGGCACCGGCAAGACGCTGCTCGCGCAAACGCTCGCCAAGCTCCTGTCGGTCCCCTTTACCATCGTCGATGCGACGACACTCACCGAGGCAGGCTACGTCGGCGAGGACGTCGAGAACATCATCCTCAAGCTCCTGCAGGCCGCCGGCGGCGACATCGAGAAGTGCCAGCAGGGCATCATTTACATCGACGAGGTTGACAAGATCTGCCGCAAGGACGAGAACCCCTCGATCACCCGCGACGTGTCGGGCGAGGGCGTCCAACAGGCGCTGTTGAAGATCCTCGAAGGCACGGTCGCCAATGTGCCGCCTCAGGGTGGGCGCAAGCACCCGCACCAGGAGTTTTTCCAGATCGACACCACGAACATCCTCTTCGTGTGCGGCGGCGCGTTCGTCGGCCTCGACAAGGTCATCGATCGGCGCGTCGGCAAGAAGACGCTTGGCTTCAAGGCCGACGTGAAGTCCGTCACGAAGCGCGAGGTCGGCACGACGCTCGAGCAGGTCGAACCCGAGGATCTGATCAAGTATGGCCTGATTCCGGAGTTCGTCGGCCGGTTGCCGGTCGTCGGGACCCTCCACGAACTGGACAAGCCGGCGCTCATTCAGATCCTGACGCAACCCCGCAACGCGATCACGCGTCAGTACCAGAAGCTCTTCGAGTACGAGAACGTGAAGCTGCGTTTCACCGATGATGCGCTCGAAGCGATTGCCGAGTCGGCGCTCACGCGCAAGATCGGCGCGCGCGGGCTGCGAATGATCATCGAGGATCTGATGCTCGACCTGATGTACTCCGTGCCTGGCCAGAAGAAGCTGCGTGAAGTGGTCGTCACTCGCGAGGTCGTCGAGGCCAAGGACAAGTCGATCACCCTGATCGAGAAGGCCGGTTAACGTGGGGATCTGGGATCAGGGATCAGGGATCAAAGACATTCGATCCGCGCGGGATTGAAGCTTTTGATCCCTGATCCCCGATCCCCGATCCCTGCAAGGATCTGAATGGAAGTCTACGAAACTCTCCCCATCGTCCCGCTTCGGGACGTCGTCGTGTTCCCTCACATGATGATGCCGTTCGTAATTGGGCGGCCGTCGTCTACACGCGCGCTTGAACACGCGCTGCTGAAGGACAAACGGATCTTCCTCGCCGCGCAGCACGATGCGTCGGTCGACGATCCGCGGCCGGACGACGTCTACACGATGGGTTGCGTCGCCAACGTGGTGCAGAGTCTCAAGCTTCCCGACGGCAATATCAAAGTACTGGTCGAGGGCGTCGATCGCGCGCGCGCGGTCGAGTGGAAGGAAGACAAGGGCTTCTACCGCGTCGTCGTCAAGGTGCTCGCGAAGCAGAAGGAAGCCGCCGGTGACGTCGAAGGCACGATGGGTCGCGTGGTCTCGCTGTTCGAGCAGTACGTGAAGCTATCGAACAACCTGCACTATGACGCCATGATTGCCGCCGTCCGCGTGGACGACCCGGGCAAGCTGGCCGACACGATTGCCGCTCACCTGCTCGTGGGCGTGGACGAGAAACAGAACCTGCTCGAGATCATTTCGCCGCTCGAGCGCCTGAACCGCATCGCCGGGATCCTCGAAATCGAGGTGGACAAGCTCCAGGTCGATCGCCGCATCCAGTCTCGCGTCAAGAAGCAGATGGAGAAGGCGCAGAAGGAGTACTACCTCAACGAGAAGATGAAGGCGATCCAGAAGGAACTGGGGCGCAAGGACGAGAAGGGCAACGAGATCGACGAGCTGAAGAAGAAGATCGACCAGGCGAAGATGCCGAAGGAGGTCGAGGAAAAGGCCGTCCAGGAGCTGAAGCGCCTCGAGGCGATGCCGCCGATGTCGGCGGAAGCCACCGTATCGCGCAACTACCTTGACTGGCTCATTGCCGTTCCCTGGTTCAAGAAGACGCGGGAGAACCGCGATCTGAAGCACGCCGAGTCGGTGCTGCACGAAGATCATTACGGCCTCGACAAGATCAAGGACCGTATCCTCGAGTTCCTCGCCGTCCGCTCGCTCGTCAAGAAGCCGAAGGCGACCATCCTCACCTTCTCCGGGCCTCCCGGAGTCGGCAAGACGTCGCTGGCCAAGTCGATCGCGCGCGCGATGAACCGCAAGTTCGTGCGCCTGTCGCTCGGCGGCGTCCGTGACGAAGCGGAAATCCGCGGCCACCGCCGCACCTACATCGGCGCGTTTCCAGGCCAGATCATCCAGATGATGAAGAAGGCGGGGACGCAGAACCCGGTGTTCCTGCTGGACGAAGTCGACAAGATGTCGATGGATTTCCGTGGCGACCCGTCGGCGGCGTTGCTCGAGGTGCTCGATCCGGAGCAGAACAACGCGTTCCTCGATCATTACCTGGACGTCGAGTTCGACCTCTCGAGCGTCATGTTCATTTGCACGGCGAACGTGCTCCACACGATCCCGCAGGCGCTGCGCGACCGCATGGAAGTACTCCAGCTGGCGGGCTACACCGAGGCGGAGAAGATCGAGATCGCCAAGCGCTTCCTCGCGCCGAAGGCGATCGAGGGCGCCGGTCTCACCAGCGACAACATCGTCATTCATGACGATGCGATCCAGACGATCATCCAGCGGTACACACGCGAAGCGGGCGTCCGCAACCTCGAGCGCGAGATTGCGTCGATCTGCCGGAAGGTGGCGCGCAAGGTCGTCGTCGAGGGGAAGACCTTCAAGGAAGACTTCACCGGCGAGAAGGTCACTGAGTATCTCGGCGTGCCGCGCTTCCGGCCGAGCATGGCGGAAGAGCAGAACGAAGTCGGCGTGGCAACCGGCCTGGCGTGGACCGAAGTCGGCGGCGAGCTGCTCGTGACCGAGGCGACGCTGATGGCGGGCAAGGGCAAGCTGACGCTGACCGGCAAGCTCGGCGACGTCATGCAGGAGTCGGCGCAGGCGGCGCTGAGCTATGTGCGGTCCAAGGTCGCGGAGTTGAGCCTCGCCGAGGACTTCCACTCGAAGATCGACATTCACATACACGTACCCGAGGGCGCGATCCCCAAGGACGGACCGTCGGCTGGCATTACGTTGGCCACCACGCTCGTGTCGGCGCTCACGAAGATCCCGGTCCGCCGCGATGTGGCGATGACCGGTGAGATCACGCTGCGCGGCAAGGTATTGCCGATCGGCGGCGTGAAGGAGAAGGTTCTGGCGGCGCACCGCGCGGGGGTGACTAACATCATCCTGCCGCGCGACAATGAGAAGGACCTGGCGGACATCCCGAAGAACGTCCTCGACGCGCTCGACCTGCACCTGGTGTCCACGATGGACGAGGTGTTGAAGATCGCGCTCGCCGAGCCGCTGCCGGCGCGCATCCCTGCGACGCCGGTCGTCGCCGAGGTCACGGACGCGGGCGACACGCGGACCCATTGAAATTCGAAGCGTTGATCACTCTCACGGGCCACGGAGCCACGGAGTCACGGAGTCTTCAGGAGTAACAAATCCCTCCGTGTCTCCGCGCCTCCGTGGCTTGTAGGGTGAAAGGCCTTCGTTTTGCAGATCGTCGCTGAGTTCGTCACGAGCGCCGCAGGCGCCGGCGACTTTCCGCGTGACCGGCTTCCGGAAATTGCGATGGTCGGCCGGTCCAATGTCGGCAAATCGAGCCTGATCAACGCGCTGGTGCGGCGGCCGCTGGCACGCACGAGCGCAGCGCCTGGCAAGACGCGGCTCGCCAACTTCTATCGGGTACAGCGCGGATCGTCACCGCCGCTCTACCTGGTCGATCTCCCCGGATACGGCTATGCACGGGGCGGCGATGCATCGGCGCAGGAATTCAACAAGCTCGTGGACGCCTATTTTTCACGGGCACTCGGGATTGGGGATTCGGGATTCGGGACTCGGCCCTCGGGCTCGAATCGGATCCCGGATCCCGGAGCCCGGACCCCGATCGGTGTCCTGCTTCTCGTGGACTCGCGGCACCCGGGCCTCGAGTCGGATCTCGAAACGTGGTCGTGGCTGGAGTCGCAGCCGTGCCCGCGCGGTGTCGTGGGAACCAAGGTCGACAAACTGACGCGCGCGGAGCGCACGCGTCACGCACGTGAGATGGAATCGTTGTTTCAAATGCCCGTCCCGCTGGTATCGGCGATGGACGGCGAAGGATTGGACGCACTGTGGAAGCTGATCGTCAAACTGCCAAGCCAAACGGCGGCGCCGTAGCCGCCGCCACCGCAACCCCCGCCGCCGCACCCGTTGCACCGGTCGCACCCGCCGCACCAGCGGCCCCGGCGCCAGCCCAGGTCATCTCGCTGTCGGCGATGAAGGAGATGAGCATCTCCGCGCTGACCAAGATTGCCAAGGAGCTGGACATTGCCGGCGCGACCGGCATGCGGAAGCAGGAGCTGATCTTCGAGATCCTCCGCGTCCGCGCCGAGAAGAGCGGCAACATCTTCTCGGAAGGGGTGCTCGAGACGCTGCCAGATGGCTTCGGCTTTCTGCGTGCCCCCGACTACAACTACCTGCCGGGTCCCGACGACATCTACGTCTCGCCGTCGCAGATCCGCAAGTTCGACCTGCACACCGGCGACACCGTGTCGGGCGTCATCCGGCCGCCGAAGGACGGCGAGCGATACTTCGCGCTGATCAAAGTCGAGGCGATCAACTTCGAGCCGCCCGAGAAGACGAAAGAGAAGATCTTCTTCGAAAACCTCACGCCGCTCTACCCTCAGGAAAAGCTCAATCTCGAAACCGACAGCGAAAACCTCTCCGGTCGCGTGATGGATCTCCTCACGCCGATCGGCAAGGGACAGCGCGGGCTGATTGTCGCCCCCCCGCGCACCGGCAAGACGATGCTGCTCCAGAGCCTGGCAAACAGCATCACGAAGAACCATCCCGAGGTGTACCTGATCGTACTGCTCATCGACGAGCGGCCGGAAGAAGTGACCGACATGCAGCGCTCGGTGCGTGGTGAAGTCATTTCGTCCACGTTCGACGAACCCGCGCAGCGCCACGTGCAGGTCGCCGAGATGGTGATCGAGAAGGCGAAGCGCCTGGTCGAGCACAAGAAGGACGTCGTGATCCTGCTCGATTCGATCACCCGTCTCGCCCGCGCCTATAACACCATCGTGCCGGCGTCGGGCAAGGTGCTCTCCGGCGGCGTGGACAGCAACGCGCTGCAGCGCCCGAAGCGCTTCTTCGGCGCGGCGCGCAACATCGAGGAAGGCGGCTCGCTGACGATTGTCGCCACCGCGCTCGTCGACACCGGCTCGCGCATGGACGAAGTGATCTTCGAGGAGTTCAAGGGCACCGGCAACATGGAAATCCATCTCGATCGGAAGCTGACCGATCGCCGCGTGTTCCCGTCGATCGACATCACGAAGAGCGGCACACGGAAGGAAGAGCTCCTGCTGCCGAAGGAAGAGCTCAATCGCGTGTGGGTGCTGCGCAAGGTGCTGACGCCGCTCTCCGCCACTGAGGCGATGGAGCTGCTGTTGTCAAAGATGAGCAAGGCGAAGACGAACGGCGACTTCCTCGCGGCGATGGCGTCCGGCAAGTCGTAGGGCGATCGCACGGTAAACGTAGAGGCCGACCTTCCCGCCTCCGCCAAGGCTTCGGCGGGCAAGCAGGTCGGCCTTTTCTTTTGGTGCCGACATCACCGCCGGCGCTCGGCCGCATGTTCCCGCGCGGTTTCCGGTTCGACGACGTGGAAAAACGCTGGCGTCAGCTCGATGTCTCGACCCCTCGTGAGCGACGATGCAGCTTTCGATGCTCGACGGTCTGGGTCTACAGCAGCTTCCGCCGCGTTTTACTCACTTCGCTGATCACGTCGCTCACAGTCGGCCGCGCGTGAACACGCGACCGATCGCCGCCACGAACGCAAACGAGCTCACCTCGACGTGGGCCAGTCTCTCGCGGGTGGGATTTCTGTATCATACGGACGGATGAAGCGCGTCGAGCAGTGTCCGCTCTGTCAGGGGCGGCGGTTCGTGCCCTTCGCCAAAGCGCAGCGCCAACAAGTGCTCCTCCACTCCGAGCAGGTGCGCTGCAGCGACTGCGGTCTCCTCATCTCGCAGCCAGCCTCTCTGAAGCCGAAATTGCAGACTTCTACGCTCACACCTTTTACGAGCAGATCTGGCCCGACGCCGACGCGACCAACAACGCGCAGCAGTACCGCGCCGACGAGTTTCCGCTGATGCAACGCCTATGGGCCGATTGGCCTCCGCCAACCGCTGCTTCCGTCGTCGAGGTGGGTTGTGGCAACGGTGAGATGCTCGGTCTTCTGCGCGATGCTGGCTTTCACGTGCGCGGCTGCGACCCCGGTCTGCGCGCCGTCGAGCGTTGCCGCTCGCTCGGCTTCGACGTCGTCGAGGGCAATTCGCCGGGGCTGCCGTTTGCCCCAGCGAGCTTCGACGTGGCGGTGACGCTGCAGGTCGTCGAGCATGTCACAGATCCTCGCGCCTTCGTGAGTGAGGTCGTGAGTCTGATTCGGCCGGGTGGCGTGGTGGTCGTCGCGACCGAGGATGCCTGGACCAGCCAGACGGCCTGGGAACGTCAATGGTCGCGCATTCGGTTGCGCACCCCCGAGTTCCGCATGGCAACCGACCACACCTATGTCTTCCAGGCACGCCACCTGCGGACGCTCCCCGAGGAGCACGGCTGTGAAGCAGGCACGCGGTCTTATACGCGCGACCCGGGCCGCGAGAACCTGCACTGGCGGGTGTACAAGACACTGTTTCGCAGGATCGACCGAATGCTGGGGCATGGCGACTACCTGATGGCCGTGGCGCGGCGCGCATGATCGCGAAGTGCTCCACACCGATCCTCCGGTGACGACTCCGCAGGAAAGATCCACCGGCTTCCCTGAGCGTCTCAGCAAGACGGCAACGCTTGCTGCGGTTGCGCTCGCCCTTCCTCTTCACCTTTGGGTCGATCCGGCTGTCGGCTGGACGCTGCGCGTGGTCGCGGCGATCGGGTTCATCGCCGGAATCGTCTGTAGCCGCCGTTGGAAATCGACGATGGTCGCTGCGGTGACTGGCGCAGGCACGATCGTTCCCGCCCTGCTTGCCGCGAGCGTCCACGTCGCCGCGATCAACGCCTTTTACACGGTCTGGCTCGCTGCGCTGTTCGGCGCGCTGCTTCCGCTGACACCGCGCGATCGTTGGGAGCTGCCGCGGCCCTGGCGAATTCCGCTGGGGGTGTGGGCATTGACACTGTCACTCGCGTGGCCGGTCCTGATCGTCCGCGAAGCGGGATTGCGGCTCGGCGCGCTTCGCGACACCGGCGCGCTCGCCTCCTGGGCGGACTTGAACACACCGCAGGTCGAGAGCTGGATCCTCCACGTCGCTCTGGCGCAACTGGTCGCGCTGCTCTGGCTCGAGTCGCTTTATATCGAGAGCGCGATGGGCCGGCTAAAGCCGGCCCCCACGTACGTCGGGAGCCGTCCCAGCGATCCACCGCGGGCGGTTCACGGCCTCTGGGTCGGCGCCTCAATCGCCAGCGTCGTCGCGATCTATCAGGGAACGGTGAACATGGCATTCCTCAGTGGAGGCATCTGGCCCGGCTTGCGCCGCGCCGCGGGCACGCTGCTCGATGCCAATGCGTACGGCTCCGTGGCTGCCGTTGCCGGGCCGATTGCGTTCGTCTCAATTCCCTATCTGCGCATCCGGCATACGCGGGCGGCTCAGGCGGCGGTACTCGCGCTGAATTGGGCGGGCGCGTGGATGTCCGGTTCACGCACCGCAATGGTGTGCGGAGCGTTTGGAACATTGCTGCTCGTATATGAGCTCCTCCGCGCCGGGCGGCGCGACGACAGCGCGCGAGAGACGCCGTCGCTGCTCGCGGGCGTCGTCGTCGTGGTGCTGCTCGTGGCGATCGGCTCCGGTGCGGTCGGCCCGTTGAAGCGGATGGCGGAGGGGGCTGGGCCCAACGCCTCGCTGCGCGATCTGTGGACGCGCGGCGGGTACGGCAGCGTGGCAACCCGCATGATCCGCGACTATCCGCTGACAGGCGTGGGGGTTGGTAGCTTCAACTGGATGGCGGCCGACTACTGGCGGACGATGGCCCAGGACAAGCTGCCGTTCGACAACGCGCAGAACTGGTGGCGACACCAGGTGGCGGAGCTTGGCGTGGTCGCGTCGATGCCGATCCTGATCTGGTCCGTTCTGATCGCGTGGTTCGTACTGACCAGACGATCGCGACCAGAGGCGCGCATCGAGACTCAGACGCTCCGCGGGCTGCTGGTCGGCATCGGTGCGGCGTCGATGCTCGGGATGCCGACGCAGAACCCGATCGTCTTGCTGATCTTCTTCTACGTCGTCGCGCGATTCGAGATGCTGACGAGTGCTCCAATCGAAACTGGATCGGCTCCCGACTTCGCCAAGGCTACGTCGGGCAAGAAAGCCGGCCCCTACGTACGCCTGGCATGGATCGCGGGCGTGGTCATCGCGGTTGGATACGCGGGCGGCCATCTCGTGCTGGCGCGGGGTCCGCTCAAGCCGCTTGAGCGCGCGGCGCGAACCAATCGCGATTACATGAGCGGGACGTACGCATCCGAACTCCTGCCGCAGGGACAGTTCCGCTGGACGAAGAAGCACGCGACGTTCGCGCTCGGCACCACGTCGCGATTCCTCGTCATCCGGTACCACATCGAGCACCCTGACGCCGACACGCAGCCTGTCAGGCTGCGGATCACCACCCCATGCGAAACGCTCGTCGACGAGCTCCGCAGCAATGCCGGCGTGAGCGCGCGGGCCTTCGAGCTGCCCGAAGGCCAGAACCGCGTGGCATTCGACACCGACGTCTCACGCACGTGGCAGCCGTCGCAGTTCGGCCAGGCGGATACGCGCGAGCTGGGCGTGGCTATCGAGGCCGATTTCATTGGAACGCCGTCAGTTGTGGCGTCCCAGCAGCGCTGGATCCCACTCAAACCCTGTGTCTAAGAGAACAGGACCTGGTAAACCCTGAACCTGCTGAACCTCCCGAACCCGCTGAACCTTCCGACCCAGTTCGACCGTCTGTATAATGATTTGTTCACTATCATTCTGGAGAGGTCACTGTGAAGGAAGGTATTCACCCCAAGTACGACGAGGTCGAGGTGCGTTGCGCCTGCGGCAACACGTTCAAGACCCGCTCGACCAAGCCCGAGCTGCACCTGGAGATCTGCTCGGCATGCCACCCGTTCTTCACGGGCCGCCAGAAGCTGATCGACACCGAAGGCCGCGTCGAACGGTTTACGAAAAAGTTCGGCGCGCAGACCGCGGGGCAGCGCAAGACCGCCGAGGCGGCCGTCAAGGCTGCGAAGGCGAAGACGGCGAAGACCGCAAAGAAGACTCCGGCGGCGAGCGCGAAGAAGACGACCGCGAGCGCCTGACACATCATCGCTCAAACGGCCGGCGCCCCGACCCGGTGCCGGCCTGACTCTGCCACAATTGGCGCGATGCCCGCATCGATTCGCGCGTGGGTGAAGAACCGCGTCAGCCCAGGAACGCTCGTGTGGCTCCGGTGCGTCACGCGCGGATTCCCGGTGCCACGATGGGGCAACCTGCGACGCGTCCGGCCGTTCTCCGAGCGTTTTGGATTCGAGCGCGGAACACCGGTCGATCGCTATTACCTGCACCGCTTCCTCGATCAGCACAAGCACCTCATCACCGGACGCGTGCTCGAGATCCAGGCGGCGGAATATACCCTGAAATACGGCCGCGAGCTTGCCGCGACCGACTCGGTCGACGTCGTTCCGCATTCGAACGAGAACCTGACCTACCTGTGCGACCTCGCGAAGTCGGAAGGGGTGATTCCGGACGCGAGCTACGACTGCTTTCTTCTCCCGAATACGCTCTGCATGTTGCGCGATATCGAAGGCTGTCTCCGAAACGCGCTGCGCGTGGTCCGTCCAGGCGGCGTGATTCTCGCCACGACGGCGGCGCTCATGCCTCTCACGGGTGACGTGCCGGACTATTGGCATGCGAGTGCTGCCGGCTGGCGCGAGCTTGCCCACACAGCCTGGCCCGGGTGCGACATACAGATCGAACAGCACGGCAACTGTCTGGCTGCGGTTGCCGCCATGCTCGGCCTGGCGTTCGAGGAGCTCGATCCGTCGGAGCTCGATGTCAACGATCCGCGGTATCCAGTCATGGTGACGGTGTACTGCCGCCGGCCGCCGGCTGCCGCTCCGTAGCCGGCAACGTGCGGTTCTCGCTCGATCGTGCCGCGGCGGTGCACGAGAAGTGCGTTCGACGAAGCGAACACAACGCCGCGGATGCGCCGCTCGCCGCGGTGCCGACGCGACACTTGCCGCGCACGGAGCGATTACACAATGCGGGCCGCCGAACCGATAAGATCCGAAGGTAATGCCAACGGTGAAACTGTTCGTCGCGATGCTGCTCATTGGCTGTTGCGGCTGCGCACGCGGACCTGAATTCGACATCGTCATCACGGGCGGCACGGTGTACGACGGCGCGGGCACGCCACAAGGTATCCGGCGGATCGATGTCGGCATCAATGGCGATCACATCTCCGCGCTCGGCGATTTGTCCGGCCGCTCGGCACGACTGGCGATCGACGCAAGTAACCGCGTCGTCGCTCCAGGATTCATCGATGCCTACGGACGCTCTGGAACGACGCTGCTGGTCGACGGGAACGGCGAAAGTCATACCCGCCAGGGAATCACGACCGAGATCCTCGCGGACGCTGGGCCGGCGTTCTGGACAGCGGCGACCACGCCGCCCGCGGACCAGGCGCTGCTCGCCCGGTTCAACGTGAAGCTTGGCACGAACGAACCCTTGAGCTATGTGGAGCAATTGTCCGCTCGAGGAACCTCGGTCAACGTCGCGAGGCTTGTTCCCGGCTCTTTCGTCAGCACCTCGGTCATGGCCGACACGACCCGTTCGCTGACCGCCGACGAGCTCGCGAAGATGCAGGACGTCCTCGAAACGGCAATGCGCGCCGGCGCCATCGGACTTTCCATCGACTGGGATGCGCCCGGCGCGCGCGCATTCACTACCGACGAACTGATCGCGCTCGCGCGGATCGTCGCTCGCAACGGAGGGCTGTATGTTTCCACTCTCAGGGGGAACACTCCGGTTGAGACAAGCATCCGGGAGGTCATCACGATTGCTGCCACGGCGGGCGGGGCTCTGCCGTTCATGATCGCGAATCTCAATGTAATGCCACCAGCCCAGAAAGGCACGCTCGCCGCGGCGATCGCGGCCATTCGGGAGGCGGATGTCCGCGGAATTTCCGCGTCCGCAAGCGTCACCAGCTATTCAGACGATGAGGCTGACGTGCGCCCGGCGCTGACGTATCCCCGAGCGGTGATTGGTACGGGAACGGCGGCGGCTCGTACCGAAGGAGAGTTGAGCCAGATATCGATGCAGCCTGCGGCCTACGGCGCGTTTCCGCGTCTACTGGGTGAGTACGTCAGGAACGCAAAGCTGCTCGAACTGAGAGAAGCCATCTACCGCGTGACGGGGCTTCCGGCCGCGCAGTTTCGTATTCCGCAGCGTGGATTCATTCGCGAGGACTACTTCGCCGATCTCGTCATCTTCGACCCACAAACGATCGCATCGCCCGCGACCAATGCACAGCCGCATCAGTATCCGACGGGCATTGACTACGTGATCGTGAACGGAGTGCAAGTGGTCACTCCAGCCGGCCACACGGGCGCGCATCCCGGCCGGATCCTTCCCGGCGCTGCGCTGCGTCCCGCCTCTTAACCAACTCCCAACCTCCAACTCCCAACTCCCAACCGCTTACGCTGTCTTCACTTCCACATAGCCACGGAGACACGAAGACACGGAGGAAATTTCATGTCTTTGCTCCGTGCCTCCGTGCCTGCGTGGCCCGTCGGTGTGAAAAGCGCCCAGACACCTGGCGATTGCTGCGCGGCGATGATCTTATCGAGCGAGTCGTGCACCTGCAGCGGCATCCGGAGCAGGCCGTAGGAGACCGAGCTGGCGAGGATGGCCGCGCAAACGTAGGCGCACACGCGAGGCACAGACACGGGCGTCATTGGAGGTCGGGTCCGTTTGGACCCGACGGAAGCGGTGTCAGTACCCGAGCGGAAACAGCGATTGGCTTGGACGATCGATGGCCGGCTCGGATCCCATCTTCCGGTCCAGGCGCGCGAGACGATATTGCACGGCCTGGTGGCGTGCGACCGTTGCCTGCAGCTGCAGTGATCTGAGCGCGAATGTCTTGGCCGCGGTGAGATCCCGCTCGCGATGCTCGTGGTGAACCGCGAGCGCTTCGGTCGCTTCACGGGCAATGGCCACGGGGCACGTGCGCAACTCGAGGATGCGGCGCCAGGACGAAGCGGCCGTCTCGTACCGGCGAAGCCGCCGGCAGAGCGTCGCATGTGCGCGCAACGCCTCCGCCCTGCTGATGTCATCGGTGAAGGCCTGCACTGCGCGCGCGAACGCCTCTAACGCCTCGGCCGTCATCCCAGCCCGCTCGTATAACCGCCCCATCCCAAGCGCCTCACGCGCCGTCAAGGCCTCGGCGGGGCCGTCATCGAGCAGCTGCGAGGCGCGCGCAGTAAACATCGCAAGCGAGATGATGTCGAGGCGGTTGTGCTCGAGCACGCCTTCGAGGGAACGCGCATCGCCGCTTCGCACGTAGTGAAAGTAACGTGACGGGATTTCGAAGCCTGGCACGTCTCCCTCACGCTCGTGCCCACACAGCGTCCGCTCCAGATTGGTGAGACGGCATTCGACGTCATCCTCGCGCCAGAGCCGGCGCGCCGGATGAAGCATGTCCACGTGCGGCATTTCCGCAAACGGCGTGGACAGCCGCTGCAGGACAAAGCGCGTCTCCATGAGCGGCAGATCGAACGACTTGCCGTTGTAGGTCACGACACACGCCGTGCCGGCGGCAAGCTCCGCGACCGATTCGAGCAGCGCACGCTCGGCGCCGAAGTTCGACAGGAAGAACTGCCGCAGCCGGAATGTCGCGCCGTCGAACCAGCCGCAGCCAACGAGAAAGGCATACGTGCCCGCGCCACCGGCAAGGCCCGTGGTTTCAAGGTCGAGGAAGAGAAGCTTTCCTGATTGATTTGGCGGCCCGTAAAGGGCCGCCCGACAACCGAGGAGATCCGCCCCACAGCCGAGGAGATGTAGTCGCGGCCAAATGCCGGTGTCAGGAGGAAGGCAATCGGCAAGCGCGACGCGGCCGTGCCGATAGCCGGGAGCGTACTTGCGATCGACGACGAGGAACCGCTGTCCTCGCGCCTCGCGCCATTCGCCCCCTAAAACCTCGGCGGCGTCATGATGGTCGCCATGATCCGAACGGTGTAGAGGCGGGCCTTTAGACCCGCCTTCGACCAGCGGTCGAATCACGCCGCGCAGACGATCGGCGAGAGAACTCACGCGACCTCTATCTGAGGCGGGTCTAAAGACCCGCCTCTACACTGCATGGCGCCAATCAAATCCAGAATCCGCAGCGCAACGGTCTTGGCGAGTGGACCTGTATTCCCCACCGGGCCGACGCAGGTCGGACAGCCGTGCTGACATTCGCACCCGGCAATCAGCGCCCGCGTCCGCGTCAACAGGTCTTCGTGCATCCCGAACAACGGTTCGCTGAAGCCGATGCCGCCTGGGTAGTTGTCGTAGATGAAGATACGCGGTTCGTCGGACAGCTTCGCCGGCTGGCCGCTCCGCGTCAGGTCCGTGTCGTCTCCCTCGCCGCTGCCGATCGAGATGCCGATGTCCTGCCTGTCGCACATAAGCAGCAGCTGCGCCACCTGCCGCATCGCGAATGAGAGTCCGACAACGCCGTCGCGCCGATCGTCGGGCGCGTACGGCAGCGCCGCCATAACCGGCTTCAGCACAGTCAGCCAGTACGCGGTCGTGTGCATCTGCTGCTCGGGCAGATCAAGCTCCCCAGATCCGACGTTCTCGTTCGTATAGAACTTGATCTTCTTGAACCCGACGACACGCGACGACACATGGACTTCGCCGTGCGATCTGTCGGCGAGGCGGGTCTGAAGACCCGCCTCTACACTGTCGGATGACTGATTCCCGATCCCTGATCCCTGATCCCCGATCCCTGATCCCTTCGCGAAGGTATCCAGCACCGTCACCTTCGTGTACGTGATCGCGTCGGTGTAGTAGTCGCAGTCGATCTGCCGCACGTACGCCTTACGGCCCACGAAGTCGAGTTTCTCGACCTGATACAGCGTGCCTTCGATGATGTAGATGGCCTTCTCGTGCAGTGTGGGCGGACCGCTGTTGAAACTCGTCTCGCCAATCACGTCCGCACCCTTCGTCGTATCAACGATCACGAAGTTGTCAGACGAAATCGATCGCAGGCTGACAGCATCGGCGGGATACGACTCGTTCGTCCACTGCCACGTCCCCTCGTGATCGTGAGGGCCCGCTTCCGTGCCAGACGTCGCCTCCGTGGAGTCGGGAGCCGGCCCAGTGCGATGCACCAGACCGCTCTCTTCCAGGACGCCGAGCACTTCCTGGACGTTGTGCTTCCCGTAGTCCTCCGACGTCGTGAAAGGCAGCTCGAACGCCGCGCACTTCACGTGCTCGACGAGGATGTGCAGGTTGTCGGGATTGATGAGCGCGTGCTCCGGCGGTGCATCGAAGAAATACGACGGGTTCCGGACGACGAACTGATCCAGCGGCGCGCTGCTCGCGACAAGCACCGCCGCCGATCGCCCGCTTCTGCGGCCGGCCCGTCCCGCGCGCTGCCAGGTGGCGGCAATCGTCCCTGGATAACCGGCCATCACGCATACGTCGAGCGCGCCGATGTCGATCCCGAGCTCCAACGCGTTGGTCGAGACGACGGCGCGCACGCTCCCTTCGCGCAACCCCTTTTCAATTTCGCGACGCCGCTGCGGCAGGTAGCCGCCGCGGTACCCGCGGATCTGATCCGGCGTTCCGGGCTGTCCACCGAAATCGTCCTTCAGATACGTCGTCAGGATTTCGGTCGTGAGCCGGCTTTGCGCAAACACGATCAGCTGGAGCTGCCGCTTGAGGAACTCCGATGCAATGCGACGCGTCTCGGCCAAGTACGACCGCCGGATACCGAGCTGATGATTGACGACGGGCGGGTTGACGAAGAGGAAGAACTTCTCGCCACGAGGGGCGCCGCTTTCGGAGACCAGCTCGAACGGCTGCTCGACGAGCGCTTCGGCAAGCTCCTTCGGATTGGCAATCGTGGCTGACGAGCAGATGAATGTCGGATTCGACCCGTAGTGCTGGCAGATGCGGCGCATCCGCCGCAGCACATTCGTGAGATGGCTTCCGAATACCCCGCGGTACGCGTGCAGTTCGTCGATTACGACGTAGCGCAGGTTCTCGAACAGTTTCGCCCATCGCGGATGATGCGGCAGGATCCCGGAGTGAATCATGTCGGGGTTGCTGAGCACGACGTGCGCCCGGCCGCGAATCGCGCGCCGTGCATCCTGCGGCGTGTCGCCGTCGTACGTGAACACGCCGATCTCGAGCTCCGCCAGGCGCGACAGGCGGTCAGAAATGTCATGCAGCTCGGCGAGCTGATCCTGCGCCAATGCTTTCGTTGGGAACAGATACAAGGCACGCGCGGAGGGATCCGTGAGAATCGCGCTCAGCACCGGCGCGTTGTAGCAGAGCGTCTTGCCCGACGCGGTTGGCGTGGTGATAACGACATTGCGGCCGGCAAGCGCGTGTTCAACGGCAGCCGCCTGGTGTATGTAGAGCTGCTCGATGCCGCGGGCACAAAGCGCCTGCCGCAGCCGGCTGTCGACCCCCTCGGGGAAGGGTGCGTACTCGGCTGCCCGTGGCGCCATCCGGCGGACGGCGGTGACCCAGCCGTCGGGCGTGTCGGCGCGGTCTGGCAGCCCGCCAGTCAGCCGGTCGACGACGGATTGCAGCGCATGATCGTGAGCGGAATCCGTCCGTCGTGCCGGCAGCATGACGGCCGCATGGTAGCGCACAAACAGCGAAAGTCCAACGAGCCGGTAATTTATGCCTTTCACAAACCATGCGGCTGACCCCAAAGACCGTGCAAGTTTGGAATAACGAATCTGTTATTCACTTGACACCGCGCTTTTGATGGCAAAAATAGTCAGTCTCTGTCTGACCCCGCCAACTCCGTCAAACGCCTAGCGAGGATCAGGGCGCTCGCCGACGAGTTGCGGCTGAGAATGCAGGTGAATACCGATCGGTCTCGTGGTCGGTGCCGCCGCATTGCCTTGGAGTTGGTCGCTCTCCTGAAAGCGGAAGACGACTACCAGCGCTCTCTGTCGCCTATCGCTTCTTTGCCCCATTCCGACTCGTCCCCTTCCGCGCCTTCGGCTTGACCCTCCGACTACCCGGCGTCCCGTTGAGGGACAGAGGCATCTGGAGCAACGCCTTACGGTTGTCTCGAAGTCGGGGGATTGCGGAGTAGGGAGTAGATCGTGGTCGTTATGGCTTTCACAACCCAGTCGAGATTTGGGAGTGCCGAATTCGGTTCGGGTGTTTTCTGCGCCCGTCGGTCAAATGCCTACAAACTGTGCTGTATTGAATAACTCGCACGCTGCAATGTGAAGTACCTGTTGGGTCCCCATGGCCGCGCAAACTCGATTGATCTGGCGGCTTCGCTCTGAACACGGGCAGATCGCCGAGTGCGAACTCCTTGACCATTCGCCCCTCTCCTCCGAGATTCGGATTGTCTACGTCCCGCAGGGTCTGACCGTAACATCGTCCCGGTTCAAGACTGATGAATCGGCCATGAAGACCGCCATAGACATGAAGGATGCACTCAGGGGCGATGGTTGGATCACGGCCTAGGTGTGCCGTATCGAACAGCACCCAGGCTCATTCGGCGTTACTCTGCCGATACCTTGAGGTCGAACATGAGCCACGATGAGACGCTCGACCGCCTCCCCGTCTGACAGCGCGCCTTACGGACGCTGCAACCGTTCGCGCGAGGCTCACGAAGGCTCGCCAGCAAGCCAGGTGGCCCGACGTGCAACGCTCATCACGGCGGTTCGCTGAGGTTCCAAACCTGCCCTATTTCGACCCCTCGGACGACAACAATCCGACGCACTGAATCAGTTCAACGTCCAGAGTGTGAGCGATGACACATCCTTGACGAAGATGCGGTTGCCCGAAATTGCCGGTTGTGCCCACGTATCGGCGTCAGCAACCTTGTACCGCCGCACCGGTTCGAAGGCGGTCTGGCTGCTGCGTACGACCACGAGCTCGCCATCGTCTTCGAGACTGAGCACCACGTCTCCGGCCGTGGAGATCGCGGCGTTCCCCGCCTGGCGCCCCTCGGACATCCACAACGTCTTCCCCGTCTTCGCATCGACGCTGACATACTGCCCGCTGTTGCGGGCGGTGAGGGTGAACAGCGTGTCGCGAACGATCACGCCGTTTGTCAGTCTCAGCGGAATGTCGGGGTTCTCCCATACCTGTTCGACCGCCCATTGGTTGTTCCGCCTGGCGACGTTGAGCGCAATCGTCGGCGCGTTGTTGCCGCCCGCGATCAGGGTCTGCCCGTAGACGATGGGTGTGCCCGAGTTCGTTTCGTTGCTGCTCTCGAAGGGGCGGTCCCACAGCAGCGCACCGGTCGCGGCATCGACGCTGATCAGCCGGTTCTGCGTAATCGTCACGATCTGACGTGTCCCGCCGAAGTCGGCGACAACGGGCGACCCGTACCCGGGCCCAAACGTCGGGCCGTCGCCGCTCCACGCCCACTTCACGTCGCCGGTGTTGACGTCGTACGCCGTGAGCGCGCCCTTGTTGTGCCCCCCCACGTGGAAGACGACCGTGCCGCCGGTGACGAGCGGCGAGAACGCGTGCGAGGTGTAGGTCGGCACGAGCGCCGACCCCGGCTTCTGCCAGATCTGCTTCCCATCAGCCGCGTTGAACGCCGTGACCACGCCGGTCATCCCGATCGAATACAAGCGGCCGTTGGCGAACACCGGTGTCGACTTCGGTCCCTTGCCGTGAGGCGTGGCGGCGCTGTGCATCGTGAACGCTGCGGGGTACATCGTCTGCCACAGCACCTTCCCGCTGTCGGCGTCGAGCCCGCTCATCACCTCATTGTCACCCTGTCGCGAGAACAAGTAGACCCGGTTGCCGACGACGATCGGCGTCGCGTAGCCGAGGCCGACCTCGACCTTCCACTTGCGAACGAGCTGTTGCGGCCATTCACGCGGCGGTGTGAACGACGGGATCACGCCGTCGCGGTTCGGGCCGCGCCACTGGGTCCAGTCGGTCGACCGGGCCTGCGCGTCGAGCAGCGCAGACACGCCGGCAAGAAGGATGACGATTGTCAGTATGCGACGCATGTCAGTGTCCTTTGCGCGAAAGAGGATGCGTTTATCTGGCCCGCACGTCATAGCTGGCCAGGGTGCCCTGGTTGCGGACGTAGAGACGCCCGCCGCTGACGACTGGGTGAGCCCAGCTTGGCCAGCCTTGATCCTTGATCTCGAAGCGCCCCTTCTCGCGATAGGCGGCCGGGGACGCCTCCGCCAGTCCGACGACGTTGTCCTCGCTCAGGATGTACAGGTTGCCGTCGGCGAACGTGAGGGACCCTTTGCCGACGCTGCGATGGCGCCACATCATCTTCCCTGTCGCGAACTCGAGGCACGTCAGGATCGCGTTGTTGAAGCCGTACAGGTACCCGCCGACGAGCACGATGCCTCCGTGATGGTTCTGCATCTCGCGTGTGAAATAGATCTCTTGCGCCCGAACTTCCCCGCGCTCCGCGCGGAGACCGAGCAGCACACCGCCGGTGCCGTAGTCCGAGCTATAGAACACCTTGTCGTCGGCGAAGACCGGTGTCGCGATGTTGGCCGTGCCGTTGGCCACCCGCGTATACCGCCACAGCAGCTTTCCGTCAGACGCGCGAACGCCGACGCCGGCCTCGGCGGTCAGCGTCATGATCGTCCGGACGCCTTGAACGTCGGCCACGACCGCCGACGCGTAGCCAGCCTCGTCACTGAGCTCCTTGCTGGCCCAGATTGTCTTGCCGGTCATCTTGTCGAGCGCCACGATGCCGGCATTGCGGCCGCCGGGGGTCACAATCAGCTGGTTCCCGTCCACGAGCGGCGACTCGCTGATCAGCCATGGGATGTTTCGCGCGGCGAACTCCTTGAGGATGTTCCGCTGCCACAGCACGGATCCGTCCTGAAAGCGAAGCGCGGCCAGATCGCCGCTTTCGCTCAGCACGTAGAGACGGTCGCCGTCGACGGTGGGCGTCCCGCGGGGACCGGGGCCACGATCGTTGTCCGTCGCCGGCCCCAAGACCCTCACCCAGGCCAGCTTGCCGTCCGCGCGGTTGAGCGCGGACACCACGCTCTGCGAGTTCCGCATCCCCTGGACGAAAACGCGGTCCCCGCTGACGGATAGCGAGCCGTACCCGGCACCCAGATTGGCGGCCGACCACACTAGCGGCGGCCCCGATGCCGGCCACTGCCTGGACAGCGCCGTCTCCTTGGACAACCCATTCCGATCCGGCCCTCGCCACTGGGGCCAGTCGGTAGACGAGGTCTGGCCGCCAGCGCCTGAGCTCAGGACCGCCACCAGCGCCAACGCGCTCAACAGCGTGCGTGCAATCATCGGCTCTTTGGAGACTCCGTATCGGCGTCGAGCAGTGGCCATGGCATGAACCTCGGAAACGCGACGGTAGAATACCGTCAACGTCGCCCGCTGGCGACGGTTGTCCGATTCGACCCTACCGTAAATACGCGGCAGGCGGTGTCCGTATTTCAAGAGGTACCCTTTTCCCAAGACGGTTAGAATACGACCGCTGCCGCCGGCGGCAACAGGTAACTGACAGGACGACCTATGTTGAAGAAATGCTGGCTGCTGAGTGCGCTCATCATATCGATCGGCGTCGCCGGGTCGGCACAGGCGCCGCGGCGGATTCCGGTGGGCGACTGGCCGGAGATGCGAGGACCGAACCGCGACGGGATCTCCCGCGAAACGGGGCTTATCGATTCGTTTGCGCTCAACGGCGCGAATTTCCTGTGGCGCGTCCCCTACGGCGGCCGATCCGCGCCGATCGTCGTCGGCAACCGGGTGTACGTCCAGAATCCCGCCGGCCGCGGCGCCAACCTGCAGGAGCGCGTGATGGCGCTCGATGCGGACAGCGGAAAGGTGATCTGGGAATACAAGTTCAACCTGTTTCAAAGCGACGCGCCGCCGCACCGGATCGGCTGGGCTTCGCCCGCAGCCGATCCCGAAACGGGCAACCTCTACGCCCTGAGCGGTGGCGCGCAGGCCATCGCGCTCAGCCGCGACGGCAAACTTCTCTGGGAACGCTCGCTGGGCGAGGAGTGGGCCGCCTTCACCACGCAGGGCGGCCGGACGATGTCGCCCGTGGTCGACGGCGACCTCGTCATCGTGAGCGCTGCCATCTCCAACTGGGGTTCGTCGGCCGCGCGTTCCCATCGGTTCGTCGCGCTCGACAAGCGGACCGGTGACACCGTCTACGTCTCGAATCCGGGCGGGCGACCGTACGACACGGCGTATGCTTCACCGCTCATTGCCACGATCAACGGCGTCCGCCTGCTCATCGCCGGCCTGGGCGACGGCGGGATCTACGCCATCAAGTCGCAAACCGGTGAGAAGGTCTGGAGCTTCGTCGCGGCGAAGCGCGCGATCAACACCGGCGTGGTCGTTGCCGGCAACAGCGTCATCGTGTCGCATGGCGACGAGAACCTTGAAGGCAACGAGCTCGGTCTGATTGCCGCAATCGACGGTTCACAAAGCGGCGACATCAAGACGACGCAGTGGGCGCTCAAGGGGACGGAGTTCGCCTTCTCGCCACCACTCGTTGACGGGCAGCGGCTCTATCAGATCGACGGCGGTTCGACGCTGCACGCCTTTGACGTCACTACGGGCAAGACGCTCTGGTCGCAAGCGCTTGGCACCCTGCAGAAAGCGCCGCCGGTGTTCGCGGACGGCAAGATCTACGTCGGCACCGACGGCGGCAAGTTTTTCATCGTGCGGCCCGGCGCCGACGGCGCGAAGATCCTGAACGCCGTGGAGCTCCCGAACAGTACTCATAGCTGCTGCGGATCGGAAGGCACACCGGAGCAGATCCTCGCCGGCGCGGCCGTCTCACGCGGTCGCATCTTCTTCGTGTCGAGCGACGCCGTGTACGCCGTCGGCGCCCGGCGCGCCACGACGCCGTCCGGATCGGCGGTCGACGAGCCAGCGCAGACCGGTACGGGGACCCCCTCGCATCTGCAGGTCTCGCCGACCGAGATGGTGCTCGCGCCCGGACAATCGGTGAAGCTGCGCGCACGGCTCTTCGACGACAAAGGGCGCTTCATCCGCGAGGAATCCGCCGCGAGCTGGACGCTCGACGGGTTGACGGGCACCGTCGCCAATGGCGCTCTCACGGTCGGCCCCGGTCCCGCGGAGCAGGCCGGCGTCATCAAGGCGACCGTGGGCGGCTTGACCGGCGAGGCACGCGCCCGTGTCGTGCGGCCGATGCCGTGGAAGGAAACCTTCGAATCGTACGCCGACAAGGCCGTGCCGGCCGGATGGGTGAACGCGGCGGCGGGCCTGGTGTCGGTGACAACGCTGGATGGGCAGAAGGTGCTGCAGAAGGCGCCGACCGACACCATCCTCAAACGCGCGCGGGTGTTCATCGGGCCGGTCAGCTGGTCCAACTACACGATCGAGGCCGACGTGCGAGCCGCCGAGCGGCGACGGCAGATCGGCGACGTCGGCATCACGGCGCAACGCTACTCGCTCATCCTCTACGGCAACTCGCAGCGACTGAAACTGGAACCGTGGGAGCCGGAGACCGCGCGCACGGTGACGGCGCCGTTTGCCTGGAAGCCGGAGACCTGGTATCGCCTGAAGCTGCGCGTCGAGAACCTTGCGAACGGGCAGGTCCGCGCACGCGGCAAGGCCTGGCCGGTTGGTGAGACCGAGCCGGCGGCGTGGCTCATCGACAAGACCGATCCGATTGGCAACCGCCAGGGGGCGCCGGGCTTTTTCCTCGATGCGCAGTTCGGCGTGTACCTGGACAACTTATCGATCACCCAGAATCAGCCATGACTATCCATTCTTTGCGCTCGCCGGCACTCCTGCTCCTCGCCGTACTCGCATGCGCCGCGCTCTCGCCGGCGCAACTCGCGGCCTCAGATCCCGGCGGCGGCAACTGGCCCATGTGGGGCGGCACGCCCGATCGGAACATGGTCTCGAACATGAAAGGTCTGCCGGCCGAGTGGGACGTGAAGACGAAGAAGAACGTGAAGTGGGTGGCCGGCCTCGGATCGCAAAGCTACGGCAACCCGGTGGTCGCGGGCGGCATGGTCTTCGTCGGCACGAATAACGAGCTGGTGCGCGATCCAAAACAACCGGGTGACCGCGGGGTGCTGATGGCCTTCCGCGAGTCCGACGGTGAATTTCTGTGGCAGCAGACCCACGTGAAGCTCGAGGCGGGGCGCGCCAACGACTGGCCGTACCAGGGAGTCGCCTCGTCACCGCTCGTCGAAGGCGAGCACCTGTACTACGTGAGCAACCGCGGCGTGCTCATCTGCCTCGACATCCAGGGGTTCCGCGACAACGAGAACGACGGTCCCGTGAAGGACGAGAAGCTGACCAGCCAGTTCGACGCCGACGTGATCTGGGCCTTCGACATGATGGAGGAGGTCGGGTCGTACCCGCACAACATGTCGAACTCCTCGCCGGTCATCTGGGGAGATCTGATCTACGTCAGCACCTCGAACGGCATGGACGAGAGCCACGTGAATATCCCGTCGCCGCGCGCGCCGTCGATCATCGCGCTCAACAAGACCACTGGAAAGCTGGTCTGGGAGGACAACTCGGTCGAGGATCGCATCCTCCACGGCCAGTGGTCGACGCCCGCAGTCGGACGCATCGGCGGCGTGCTCCAGGTCGTGTCGGCGCAGGGTGACGGCTGGGTCCGTGGCTACGAGCCGGAAACCGGCAAGAAGCTCTGGGAGTTCGACACCAATCCCAAGGATTCGGTCTGGCCGCGCACGCGTAACGAGCTGATTGGCACGCCGGTCATCTACGAGGATCGCGTCTACATCGCCAACGGACAGGATCCGGAGCACGGCGAAGGCGTCGGCCACTTCTACGCGATCGACGCGACCAAGCGCGGCGACATCACCCAGACCGGCCGCGTCTGGCACTACGACAAGATCCGCCGCGCGATCTCGACGGCCGCGATCGCCGACGGCCTCGTCTACATCGCGAGCTTCAGCGGCTACCTCCATTGCCTCGACGCGAAGACCGGCCAGGAGTACTGGACGCACGATGTGCTCGCGGCCGTCTGGGGATCGCCGTTCATCGTGGACGGCAAGGTCTACCTCGGCGACGAGGACGGCGACGTCATCATCATGCAGCACGGCAAGGAGAAGAAGGTGCTGGCCGAGATGAACATGGGCAGCGCCGTCTACTCGACGGTCGTGCCGGCCAACGGCGTGCTGTTCCTGAACAACCGCACCCAGCTCTTCGCCCTCGCCGTGAAATGAACCCGCTCGTCGGACGCCGGATCAACGCTGCGCTCGTCGTCAGCCTGTTGATCCCGGCTGTCGTCGGAGCGCTCGCGGCTCAACAGCGGCCGCCGGCCGCGGCGGCAGCAGCTGACGCATGGCCGATGTTCCGAGGCTCGCTGACACAGACCGGGGTCTCGGCCAGTAATCCTCCGGCCACACTCAAGGTTCTCTGGACCTACGACGCGGGCGACGTCATCGAGTCGTCGGCCGCCATTGCCGGCGGAGTCGTCTACGTCGGCGGCGGCGATGGCGACCTCATCGCGCTCGACCTCATGTCCGGCGCGCTCCGCTGGAAGTACACCACGGGCAACCTGATCGGCGAGTCGTCGCCGGCCGTCGGCGCCGAAGCCGTCTACATCGGCGATCTCGGCGGTCTCCTCCACGCCGTGCGCCGGCGCGACGGTATGAAGCTCTGGACGTTTCGGACCGCCACGGAAATCAAGTCGTCTCCCGTGCTCGTCGGCGATCTCGTCCTGATTGGATCGTACGACGGGAACTTGTATGCGCTCGACGCCGCGACGGGCGGGCTGCGCTGGAAGGTATTGACTAAGGGCATGGTGCATGCGACCCCCGCGGTGAAGGACGGTCTCGCCTACATCGCCGGGTGCGACGCGATCTTCCGCGCGATACGCATCACCGACGGACGAGAGATGTTCCAGATCGCCGCCGGCGCATACACCGGTGCCTCGCCGCTCATCGACGGCGACAGGGCCTACTTCGGCACGTTCAACCAGGAAGTGCTGGCACTCGATCTCAGGGCGCGCAAGATCCTCTGGCGCTACAGCGATCCCGACCGGCAGTTCCCGTACTATTCCTCCGCCGCGCTCAGCAACGGGCGCCTCGTCCTGGGTGGGCGCGACAAGATCGTCCACGCGCTCGATCCGACCTCGGGAAAAGAGCTCTGGGCGTTCCCCACCAGCGCGCGCGTCGATTCGTCGCCGGTCGTCGCCGCCGGCCGCGTGTACATCGGTTCGGGCGACGGCCGGCTTTACGTGCTGGATCTGATGTCAGGGAAGAAGCTCTCGGAGTTCGATACCGGTGCCGGCATCACGGCGTCCCCCGCTGTGGCCGGAGGCAAGGTTGTCATCGGCACGTCTGACGGCCGGCTCTACGCCTTCGGCGCGTAGGGCGCATCACTACACAACCCACGGTTTTAACCACAAAGGGCACAAAGAGCACAAAGACCATCGTTCGACCGGGCCGCCGAAGGCGGCACGCGGTCGGGCGAAGCCGCGAGTACAAGCCGCGGGCGATCGAAAAAGTGGCTTGTACTCGCGGTTTCGCCGACCGCGCGATCGGCCTGCATGGCAGGCCGACCGGTCGAACGCAATTCTTCGTGTTCTTCGTGACCTTCGTGGTTGAAAACGTGACTGTGCTCGACGGACTGATTAGCGGTCCCGCCGCTGCTCTGCTACAACCAGCGGGCGTAAGGCATTATCGGACCGTCAGAGAGCGGAGGTGCACGCGTGCCACCATGTGCATGTAGCCGCCATCGCGTTCAAATCGATCGGCAGCGGCAATCTTGATGTGCTCCAGCGCGCGGTCCTTCATCCCCAGCGCTTCGAAATACAAACCCAGGTAAAGATGCGCGTAGAACTGTCCATCAGGCTGAGACCCCGCGGCTGAGAGGACTTGCTCCGGCGTAAGCGTCCCGCGGAACATCTGATAGACCTGGCGCATAGGGACGCGCGCGTCTGGACCGACAGGCAGCAGCGCCGCCCTGGCCTTCGCCGGCGACTCGGCGCGCGCGACGCAGAGAAAATGCCACGCGGCATTCTCCACATCGTTTGGATTCACGGTTCGATGCGACTCGAACTGGCGGCGGCAATCGTTGTAGCGGCCTGCGTAATACAGCGCGATGCCACGCTGCCAGAGGTAGGGCGCCTGAGCGGGATCGGCTTTCGCCAGGCTGTCAAACGCAGCGGCGGATTCCGCAAAGCGCCCGTTTTCGAAATCGGCCTCTGCGCGATTCTGTGTCGCTTGCGGACTCTGCGCCAGGAGTAACAGAACCAGGAACGTCGTCATTTTCGCAAATCGAGAGAAACCAGGGTGTCGTCATTGCGGACGTACACCATTCCGTCGGCGATCGCAGGGTAGGCACGCACAGTTGCCGGAAGGATCTGCGCGCGCGCGATCGGCTTGAAACCATCGGGGGAAGCGGCAGCGAGAACCATCTCGCCGTTCTCGCGAAGGATCAGCAGTCGATTGCCGGCGAGCGTGACGCTTCCGGCGCCGAATCGATCCTGAGTCCAGCGGACTTTGCCCGTCTGAAATTCCACGGCGCGGAAACTCTGGCCGAATTCCTGGCGGCCATGAAAGCCGTAGAGATATCCGCCGGAATACACACTCGTCGAGTAGTGATTCGAGAGCGCCTCGTCCGACGCCCACACGTCGGTCAGCTTCGATCCGTCGAATCGCAGCACGCCCGCCCCTGGCCCGTATTCAGCCGACACGAAAATCGAATCGCCATTGATGACCGGCGTCGCTGCGTTCACCGATGCAGCGTACCTAGCACGCCATTGCCGCTCGAACCGCACCTGACCGGTCGCGGGATCAATCCCGACAAGCCCGTTGCGCGACAGAAACACCGCGTAACGGCGTCCGGCGATCGTGGCGCCAATCCCCGACGAGTAACTCGCTCCGTCCTCGGTGACCGTCCAGAGCACTTTTCCGGTCTTCGCGTCGAACGCAACGATCCCGGCATTTTTTCCGCCGATGTTTGCGATAACCCTTCCGTCCTCGACGAGCGGCGAACCGGCAGCGCCAAAGAAGCCTTTCGGCACGCCGAACCGGCGCATGGTGTCCTCGCTCCAGATCTTCATTCCGCTCGCGAGATCCACGGCATGGAGTTGCCCCTCGGCCCCAAACGTATACACGATGCCATTGGCGACCACAGGCACCGCGCGTGGGCCCTCGTCGAAGCCGAAATCGTCCCGGTAGGACGTCGGATACCCGTACTGCCACTGCGTCTTGCCGCTGGTGGCATCGATGGCTTCGACGACCTCGCGATTGGACACGCGATGGAAGAGGATGACGCGATTCTGAACGACGACAGGCCCGCTGAGTCCCTGGCCGATCTGCCGACGCCAGACCACTCGAGGGCCGGTCCCTCCCCATGCTTCACCCAGTGGCGGTCCGCCGTAGACCCCGTTGCGGCCGGGACCGAGCATCTGGGGCCAGTCCGCCGCGATCGCTTGCGCCCCAAGCGCAAGTGCGAGCACCGCCGATCCGAGGAGGAAAGGTCGCATTGGAAAAGGACTGGACTATGGTAGCGCGCATTCGGCGCGTAGGGCGCATCACAGCACGGCCCACGGTTTCAACCACAAAGGACACAAGGGACACAAAGACAATCGTTCGACCGGGCCGCCGAAGGCGGCACGCGGTCGGGCGAAACCGCGAGCACAAGCCCGCGGGCGATCGAAAAGTGGCTTGTGCTCGCGGTTTCGCCGACCGCGCCATCGGCCTGCATGGCAGGCCGACCGGTCGAACGCACCGCTTCGTGGTCTTCGTGACCTTCGTGGCTAAAACGTGACTGAACTAGACGGATGGACAGCCGTTTCGGCAGGGACGATCCTCCTGAACACGGGCGTCGTGGCAATCGTCGTCACCAGCGCCATGATGACCATCATCGTGAAGAGCGCGGGCGAGATGACGCCGAGGTCCAGGCCGACGTTCAGGACGATCAACTGCATCAGGCCACGTGTGTTCATCAGCACGCCCAGGCTGGCGGCCTCCCGCCAGCCCAACCCGGTGGCGCGTCCGGCCAGCAGCGTCCCGACCACCTTCCCCACTGTTGCCACGGCGATGATGAGGCCGCAGGCGAGCCACGCATCCCAACCCGAGAGCAGTCCGATCTCCGTGCGCACGCCTGCGAACGCGAAAAACGCGGGGAGCAGCAGGATGCCGACAAGGTGATCCATGCTCTGCGTGAGGATGCGGGCCAGCCGGCTGTCGTGCGGGAGGACGGCGCCGAACAGGAACGCGCCGAAGATGGCATGCACGCCGATGGCCTCGGTGACCAGCGTGGCCGACAGCAGCGCCGCCAGCGTCAGCGCGATGATGCCACGCGACGGCTCGCGGTCCCCGGATGCACGCACGAGCCGCGCGACGACCGGACGCACGGCACCGAACATGACGCCGATGAACGCCAGCGTGAGCGCCGTCACCAGCAGCGCACTGCCCGGAGCGGCCTGCACCAGGCCCACGACCAGCGCCAGCAGGCACCACGCGGTCACATCGTCGACCGCCGCGCACGTGAGCGCGGCCACGCCGAGCGGAGTACGGCTTATCCCGAGGTCGGACAGGATCCGTGCGAGCACGGGAAACGCGGTAATCGACATCGCGATGCCGAGAAAGAGCGCGAAGGCGATGAACGGCACGTCGCTCGTCGAAACGCGGGGATACAGGTAGAGCGCCAGCACGGCGCCGAGCACAAAGGGGAGGATGATGCTCGCGTGAGAAATCGCGACGGTCGCGTGCACCTGCCCGCGCAGCAGGTCCGGGTTCAGCTCGAGCCCGACGCGGAACATGTAGAGAATGACCCCGAGCTGCGCGACGATGCCGAGGTACGGCATCACGTCGGGCGGGAGGATGAAGCGGTATGCCGCGGGCGCTATCGCGCCGAGCAGCGATGGCCCGAGCAACACGCCGCCGACGACTTCCCCGATGACCGGCGGCTGCCCGACCGCGGCAAACCAACGCCCCAGCAACTGGCCAACGACGACCACGGCGGTCAGCGCGACGAGCAGGTGCAGGAGGACGTTCTGCGCGGCGGACGTGGAGGCGGAGGTCGTGATACGCGTAACGTCCGGTGCCGGAGCAGAGAGGGTGCCGCCTATGCGACGGACGAGCAGGACGATCACCACGGCAGCGAGCACCATGGCGACGTAGGCCACGGCGGCCCGTGTGGTCTTCAGGGGCGGCGTCCCTCGGGGAGGACGAGATCGTTGGCCTTGTTCGGCACCAGGTCGGCCGGCGTGCCGGCGTCCCAGCGCGGCACCGGCGCCTTCCCAGGCGGATAGAGCGACTCCAGCGGTCCCCATACCCGATCCACCCGATCGGTGAAGAGATCCCCAATCAGGAGGTCAGTCAGCGTGCCCTGCAGGTGCGGGTACTTGCGGACCATGCCACCAAAGCTGAAGCCGTCGTAGTACTCACAGACGAGGCGCCGCATGCGATCGACGCCCTCGTTGAAAGTCGCGCCCCACTTTCCGAGCTGCGCGCCGGATGTATCTCCCGTCCTCAGCCCTTCGACGACCGCGTCGGCGGCCATATCTCCTGACTTGAGCGCCAGGAGCACGCCGGACGAGTACAGCGGGTCGAGGAAGCCGAACGCATCGCCGACGAGCACCCAGCCGTCGCCGGCCACCTGCTTCGAGCGGTAGGAGTAGTCCTTCGTCGCAAAATACCCGGTGACGCGTTTCGCGTTCACTACGCGCTCCTTGACGCCCGGGCACCTCTCGACTTCCTCGTGGTAGGTCTGCGCGTAGTCGGTGCGCCCCTTGAACAGATAGTCGAACGGGGCCACGACGCCGACGCTGAGGATGTCATTGTGGAGCGGGATGTACCAGAACCACCCGTTCTTGTTGCCGGTCTGGATGACCAGCGTGGCGCCTTCGTCGCGCCCAGTGTCGCGATACGCGCCTTCCCAGTACGTCCAGATCGCACCCTTGTTCAACGTGGGATCCCAGACGCGCAGTCGCAGGCGGTTCATGATGAGTCCGTTCTGCCCGCTGGCGTCGACCACGACCTGCGCGCGCACCTCGCGGAACGAGCCGTCCTCGTCCTTGATCTTCACGCCGATGGCGCGGTCGCCCTCGAACAGGACGTCGTGCACGCGCACGCCTTCGTGCACCGCCACGCCGTGCTCGCGCGCGTTGTTCAGCATCATCTGGTCGAACTCGCTGCGGACCACCTGCCAGGTCTGGGAGCACTCGTGCGGCTTGTTGTCCCAGAAGTAGAAGGGGGCGGAGTTCCGGCCGATCGCGTTCACGAACTGCACGCTGTATTTCTTGACGAAGTGACTCTGCTGCATCTTTGGCAGCATGTTGAGTCGCTTCAGCACCCAGTACGTCTCGGGAATCAGCGATTCGCCGATATGAAAACGCGGGAAGCGTTCGCGCTCGAAGAGCTCCACACGAACGCCCTGCTGGGCGAGGAGCGTCGAGACCGTCGAGCCGGCGGGGCCGCCTCCGATCACCACGACATCGGGATTCGTTCGACCGTCCACGGACACCTCGTTACCCCTCCACCACGAACCGCTCCACGATCTCGGCGGGAATCGAGACAGCCTTCATCGGCTCGCCTGGCCGCGTGCTGACGCAGACGATCGTCAGAGTGCCGGTGGCAATCTTCACCTCGTCGCGCGTGAGCTCGCACGTGTAGCGGATCGTCTTGTCACTCATCGCGACTATACGAATCGATAGGTCGAACTCGTCTTCGAACCGGAGCGGATGATGGTAGTCGAACGCCGCAGACACGCGCGGGAAACCGACTGTCTTGTTGACCGGGGCGATCGTCAACCCGGCCTCCCGCCACAGGGCGTGCTCAGCTTCCTCCATGTACCGGAAGTACCAACTGAAATGAACCATGCCGGCCGAATCGACCTCGTAGAACTGCACGCGACGTCTGATCCGGTACCCGGAGCGGGCGGCCATCAGCGATCAGGTGTAGCGGATTCCCGCGTGCTCGGGCTTGAAGAAGCGAACGAGCAGCGTGTCTACCCGCAACAGGGCCTCGCGAGTGAATTGGACCATCTCCGCGTTGGCGACGTCCAGATGGCCGTCGGCCGCGAGCGACGCGAGCGCCGGCTGGAATCGTTCGAGAATGTTCACGCCGTACTTCTCGGTGAAGTAGGCCGGTCGAACCCACCCTCGCTTGAGCTGCAGCACCAGCTCGCGAATCATCCGCTCTTCGTCGGTCGGCTTGTACGCGCGACTGAGCGGCAACTCGTCGCGGCGAATGGCTGCGCTGTAGGTCTCCCATGTGTCGAGATTCTGTATGTGGACCCCGTTCACATGGCCGAACGACGCGACCCCGAGCCCCGCGAGGTCGGCCCCCTGCCACAGCCGATCCGTGTAGAGAAACCGGGTGCGTTCCGGGTTCTTGACCGCCGTATAGGCACTGGCAACGTGATAGCCGTCCGCCTCCAGGGCCGCAAAGGCCTCCTGTACCCAGCGCCTCTTGGTGGGCCAGGTCGCGACCGTCTGCGCGAACTGGCCGGTCCCTTTCAGCAAGTCGCGGCTGATCGTCGTGTTGAACGGCAGCTCCATCTGGTAGATGGTCACGCTGTCCGGCTGCAAGGCCAGCGTCTTCTCAACGCAGTCGCGCCAGTTCTCCTCGGTCTCACCGAGCATTCCGGCAATCAGGTCGATGTTGATCTGGGGAAAGTCGATCGACCGGGCGTACTCGTAGGAGCGGTAGACCTCGGGCGAGCGGTGGGCGCGGCCGTTCAGCGTCAGGATCTCGTCGTTGAAGTTCTCGACGCCGAGGCTCAGTCGCGTCACGCCCATGTTCCGGATCGCGGCGAGCTTGGTCTCAGTCAGCGTCCCGGGCTCGCACTCAAACGTGATCTCCTGGGCATCGTCCCAGGGCGTGACCGCTGTGAGCCGTTTGATCAGACCATCGAGCTGCTTGGTCGAGAGAAACGAGGGCGTCCCGCCGCCGAAGTAGACGAAGTCGATCGGCCGGCCGGCGAACGCCGGCATCCGCGCAGCGAGCTCCCACTCGCGACCCAGCACGTCGAGATAATCGCCGACTTCCTCGGCGTTCTTGTCGGTGTAGACGCGGAAATAACAGAAGTGGCAGCGTTTTCGGCAGAATGGAATGTGGAGGTACATGCCGAGCGGAACCCCCGTTGTGGGGGCAACGCGGAGCGCCGGCATCGCATCACGCTCCACGGCGTCGCTGTTCCACACGGAAAACGGGGGATAGTTCGCAACGAAATAGCTCCCTACCTCCGTTTGTTCGACGACCGCCAGCGATCTTCCTTCCGCCACAATCCGTCAACTATACCGCAGCGAACCTGATTGACACGTCGCGGCCCCGCCTGCCATATTCGCGGCGGGGCTGTCGTATATTGAGTGTCCGCCGCGCGGCGCCCTCATCACACAATCATGACTCTACACGCGAGGCCAAGACGTATGGGGTGGATGCTCTTCGTCGCCGGTGCCGTGCTCTCGTGGGGCGCCTATGGCGTCCTCCTCTACCTGGGGCAGATACAGCTCGGCAATCCGTTGAAGGCGCTGCTCTGCGTCGGCGTCGCCTACTTTCTGATCGGCGTGATCATCCCCGTTGCCAGTCTGAGCGCCCAAGGGGGCCTGTCGAATTTCAACTCGACGGGGCTCATCACCGCGACGATCGCCGGCGCTCTCGGCGCCGCGGGCGCCGCCTGCATCATCTACGCGTTCCGCTTCGGCGGGCAGCCAATCTACGTGATGCCGCTCGTCTTCGGCGGCGCACCGATCGTCAACGTGCTGGTGTCGATGGTGATCCATCCGCCCAGGAGCGCGATCAACCCGATGTTGTTCGTCGGCTTCGTGCTGGCGTCAGTCGGCGCAGGAATGGTGCTGTACTACAGGCCGGCGGCCTAGGGATCCGGGATCCGGGATCCGGGATCCGGGATCCGGGATCCGGGATCCGGGATCCGGGATGGCGTAACCTCCAATTCCCAAGATCCAACTCCCAACTGGGAGTTATTTAAGCCCGATCGCGATCAGATTCCGGGCGGTTCGCATGTACCAGCGGCCGTCCACGAGCGCGGGAGAGGCGAGCGTCGATTCGCCGATCGCGTTCACATGAAGCAGCTCGAACTTTGGTCCGGCGCGCAGCACGAACGTTTCTCCGTCGTCGTTGGTAAAGAAGACCTTGCCGTCCACGGCCACCGGCGAGGCGGAAAACCCCTCGTAACGCGCCATGCCGAGCCGCCCTTGCCAGAGCACGCGTCCTGTCATTGCATCCAGGCTCGTGATGATGCTGGCCATGTCGTTGATGGTGTAGAGCTGCGCGCCGAACAGGATCGGAGAGGGCACGAACGGCGACCCGCGCGGGGTCTCCCACGCCAGGTGCGTGCGCGTCACGTCTCCCTTGCCGCCGGGGCGGATCGCCAGTGTCGGGCCGGCGCGGCCCGAGGAGCAGAACACCATTCCGTAGCCGACCACCGGCGTCGGAATCACCTCGTACGTGTTCCCGTTGCAGCGCCAGAGCTCGCGGCCGGTGTCGGGGTCGTACGCGAGCACACGCTGCTGACCGTTGACGATGATCTCGTCGTGATCGGCCACGTGGATGGCGATCGGCGTGCCCCACCCGACCGACGCGTCGCGCGCTGTCCGCCACACCTGCTGGCCGGTGCGCGTATCGAAGGCGGCAATGAACGAGCCTGACGACTGGTCCTGGTAGAGGATGATGCGGTTCTTGTAGAGGAGCGGTGAGCCGGCCGCTCCGTGGTACGCGTCCATCGCGCCAAGGTCGCGCCGCCAGACAACCTTCCCATCCATGTCGAACGCGAACAGGCCGCGCGTGCCGAAGGAGACGTATACGCGCTCGCCGTCGGTGGCGGGCGTGGCTGAGGCGTAGCCGTTCTTGTAGTGCGCGCCGAAGTCGGTGCGTCCGTCCGGGGCAGCGGTTTCCCACAGCCGCACGCCGTCCGCGCGACGGTACGCGAGCAGCGAGAGCCGCTTCCCATTCTCCGTGGCCGTCGTGAGGAAGATGCGATCGCGCCAGACGATCGGCGAGGAGTTTCCGTTGCCGGGCACGGGGGTCTTCCACAACACGTTCTGTGTGGCCGACCAGGTGTCCGGGTATCCGCTGCCAGTTACCAGTCCCTGCCCGGACGGTCCGCGCCACCGCGGCCAGTACTTCGCCCCCTCCCCTTCGTCCGCCACCATGCTGACCGCCGGCTCCTGGCCAACCACCCCCGCGGACGGCCACGCGCTCAGCGCTAGCGCTGCGGCAATCGCACATCTGCGCATTCTCGTCATCCCGACCTCCGGTGCCCGATCGCCATCACTCAGACCTCAGGGACTCGAGGAGCGGCGCACGTGTCGCGGCTCTCGTCGCCGCCACCGACACGACGAGCCCGGTCACGAACACCGCGAACAGCAGCAGCGCGGCGCCGGTGGTGATCGGGAGGCGTCCGCCCCGTTCGGCAACGCCGGGCGCGATCGCGATCGCGGCACACACCGCGCCGGCCGCCAGCCCGCTCGCTAACAGCAGCGCGTTTTCCACAAGCACCATGATAAGGAAATGCCGGCGGGCGTAACCGACCGCTCGGAGCAGCGCGAGCTCGCGCCGCCGCTCGAGCAGGTTGCGAAGCAGGACGGTGGCCAGGCCGACCGTGCCCAGCAGAAGGCCGAGCCCGCCGAGCGCCTGGAACGTGGACAGATAGGTGTTCTCGACCTTGTGGAACCCGGCAAGCCGCTCCGCGGTCGGGGTCGCGTCGGCGCCGAGATCGGTCAGCGCGCGTTCGAACACTTCCGCCGCGGCCGTGACCCCTTCCGGCGCTGTTTCGACGAGGAGCACGCGATATCCCTCCTCTTCCGGAAACAGCTTCAGGAAATTGCTCTGTGACATCAGCAGCTCTCCCTGGAAAATGCTGTCCCGCAGCGCCGCGACCAGGCGCAGGCGGACCTGGCGGGCCCCGCGATTGATGACGATGTCTTCGCCGAGCTGACGGTGCAGTACATACGTCATCGAGTTTGCGTCGGCGATGACCGGCACAGCGCCGTCCTCTTCTGCGCGGTGGAGCAGCTGCCAGGGGTTCTCCCGCTCGGCGTCGGTCGATGCCAGCGACGACTGAAACGTGAACCGGCCGGCGGCGAGAAAGCTGTCGCGCGGCGCGAGGATGCGCGGGCTCGTCGGCTCATACAGATTCAAACAGCTTGTGTCGTCGCCAGGCAGCAGCCGGAACGGCTCGATCGATGCTCGATCAAGATCGAAAAGGTTGAGCGCCTGGCGACCCGCTTCGGTGTTCGGGTCGTGGGCGATCGGCAGAAGTGTTTCGACGATGAGCGAGTACCCGCCGACGCCAGAGCGGGGGCTGGCATCGGTGACGTCGCCGCGCCGGAATGCGTCGACAGAGACGAGCATGAACGTGGCGCTGGCGAGAACCGCCATCGACAACACGCTCCGTCCGGGCCGATGGGTCGAGCTCCGCAGACCAAGACGAGACAGCGCCGGCCACCCGCGTCCATGAAGCGCGCGGCCCGGGCGGCGCCGTAGCATGGCGCTGGCGAAACAGAGCGACGCGGCCAGCAGGAGCGAGCCGGCCGCGAAGAACGCGCCCGTCTCGTCCACGGCGTCCGCCAATGCGGCGCCGATCAGACCGAGACCGGCGGCGGTGAGTACCGTCGAAACGAGAATGCGTCGCGTCCACAGGGGGTTGCGCGGCGTAAAGCCGCGCCCTACATACGTACCCGACGCGTCGGACGCAAGCTCCCCGGCCAGGAGGCTCCGCTCCGAAATGTCCGCCAGACTCCGGAGGGTCCACCAGATGCAGACGACGGCCGCGACGATTCCGCCGATCGCCCCCGCGACCAGCGAGCTGGTCGAGACGTGGAGCGTGAGCGCTGTCGTTCCAACCGCATCCACCCACCAGGTGCGCAGGGCCAGCATCAGGAGCGCGGCATAGCTAATCGCGCCGAGCACGCCGAGCGCACTGCCGCCAATCGCGAGCAGCAGTCCTTCGGCCGTG
>Ga0208185_1000078_pt1 | contig 60050 bp, 52 predicted proteins | sample EasRivMeERMLT700_FD_187532 | JGI IMG/M metagenome (GOLD analysis project Ga0208185, IMG submission 187532) | Soil microbial communities from meander-bound floodplain in the East River, Colorado, USA - East River MetaG ERMLT700 (SPAdes) (version 2) | ecosystem: Environmental > Terrestrial > Soil... | reverse complement strand
GCGCACAACGTGTCGCGGAGATCCTGGACCACGAACCCGACATCGCCGACGCGCCCGATGCGCTCGAGCTCAAGCGTCCGGCCGGCGAAATCGTGTTCGAGAACGTGTCGTTCGGCTACGGCGCCGGGCGTCCGGTGTTTGACGGGCTGAGCCTGCGCATCGCTGCCGGCGAGCGCGTGGCGCTGGTGGGCCCCTCGGGCGCCGGCAAGTCGACGCTGCTGAACCTGCTGCTGCGCCTGTACGAACCCACCGCCGGGCGGGTGCTGATCGACGGCATCGACATCCGCCGCTTCACGCGCGACAGCCTGCGCCGCGAGATCGGAATCGTGCTGCAGGACAACATCCTGTTCGGCAAGATCGTCACCGGCCAGGCCGGGGCGGCGGAACGCATCACCAAGCTGGTGCGCGAGCTGCTCGAGGAGCTCGGGCTGCGGCCGATGGTGGTGCGCAACGGGCTCGACTATCAGGTCGGCGTCGGCGGCGCGCGCCTCGCCGTGGCCGACCGTCAGAAGGTCGCGATGGTGCGCGCGCTGCTCAAGCGCCCGGCGCTGCTGGTGCTCGACCAGGCGGCGGCCGTCCTCGACCCGGCGTCGCAGCTGCGCGTGGTCGAGGGCGTGCTGCGCGAGCGCAAGGGCCAGGCGGTGGCCTGGGTGCTCTCGCGCCCGGAATACGCCGACCGCTTCGGCGTGGTGCTGGTGATGGACCGCGGACGGCTCGTCGAGAAGGGCGCGTTCGCGGAGCTGAAAAGGAAAACCGGATGAGCCTCGAACAGGAAGTCGAGCTGATCAGACAATTCCCGATCTTCGCCAAGATCCAGCCGGCGATGCAAAAGCTCCTGTGCTTCAGCGCCGAGCGGCTGACCTACGCCCCCGGGCAGGTGATGTTCAAGGCGGGCGACATGGGCGACGCGGCCTACATCGTGATCGAGGGCAGCGTGCAGATCAGCGTGCCGAGCCCGTCGGGCCCGATCATCGTGAACACCCTCGGGCGCAACGACATCATCGGCGAGATCGCGATCTTCGGCGACGTGCCGCGCACCGCCACCGCGACCGCGCAGACCAAGCTCGACACCCTCAAGATCTCGAAGGAGCTGTTCGAGAAGATCATCCGCGAAAACCCCGACGCCGCGCTCGAGCTGATCCGCGTGCTCGCCGGGCGCCTCGCCAATACGACGGCTCAGCTCTCGCGCACCATGAGCGGCACTCGTCCCTGAGCCTGAACTAGGGTCCTGGGGTCGGCGACGGCGTAGACGGTCAGGCGCTCGGTCTTGCCGCGCACCTGCACTTGGTGCTCGGGCGCATCGCCCGCCTCGACGCCCGCCTGGCGCAGCGCCTCAGCCGACACCACCAGGGTGCAGCCCGCCGCCTTGGTCATGTCTTCGAGGCGAGCTGCCGTGTTGACCATGTCGCCGATCGCCGAGTAGATCGGCGCATCCGGCGGTCCCAGGGTGCCGACGATGGCGACGCCGGCGTGGATGCCGATGCCGATGCGCAGCGGCTCCTCGAGCTCGTCGGCGAGGCTCTGGTTGAGGCTCTCGATGCGCTTCTGCATCTCGGCGGCGCCCTCGAGCGCGGCGCGGCATGCAATCGCCAACGATGATTCGAGACCATAAAGGGCGAGCAAGCCATCACCGCGGAATTGGGCGTAATAGCCGCCGGTCGCGCGCAGCGCGGCATGCATCTCGGCGAAGAACTGGTTCATGATGAACACCACGTCGTACGGCAGGCGACCCTCGGCGAGGCTGGTCGAATCGCGCAGGTCGACGAACATCGCGACGATGGAGCGCTCGCGCCCCTGGGCGCCGCTGCGCGGCTGCAGCGCAGACGAGGGCCCGGCGTTCGGCGGCAGGAGCGGCGTCACCGCCACGTCGCGCGTCGGGCGGCACTGGCAGGCGAGGCGCACGTTCGCGGGCGCCTCGATGCGCGCGAGCGCCTGCGCTTCCATGCGCCCGGGCGGCGGCAGGTGCGCGAGCCCGTCGCCGACGCGCACACGGCAGGTCGTGCAGCGCGCGCGCCCGCCGCACACCGAAGCGTGCGGCAGCCCTTCGTCGCGGATCGCTTCCAGAATGCTGCGGCCGACCGGCGCGGTGATCACCCGTCCGGAGGCGTGGCGTAGCCGGTAGGTACCGCCGATGCGCGTGCGCAGCCAGCGCGCGAGCAGCGTGGCGCCGAGCGCGATCCAGAACCCATACTCGAGGCCGTCGCGCCAATGGGCGATCAGCGAGCGCTCGCGCGCCGTCATGCCGGCGAGGTCGACGTTGTATTTATGGATCCCGCCCACGCTCTCGACGCTCGGCCAGAGCGTGAACCCGGCGCTCGCGAAGCCGGCGAGGGCGAGCGCCGGCAGCAGCAGCGCCATCGCGAAGCCGAGCGGCAGCACGTTCTGGTACCACTGCTTGAGCCGCAGCCAGTAGTGCAGCCCGGCGCAGACGTGCGCCCAGACGACCAGCAGGAGCAGCACCTGCTTGGCCGTCGACCCCTCGCTCGACCAGATCAGCCCGACGATGCGCTCGTAATCGATGTTGTGCCCCAGCAGCGTCCAGGTGAAGCGCGTGCCGACGATGTGCGCGATGAGCAGCGGCGGGATGGCGAGGCCGAGCGCGAGCTGCGCGCCTTCCCAAAGGGGCATGCGCAGGGTGCTGCGGCGGTAGAGCGAGACGAGCGCCAGCGCGAAGTGCGTGAGAAGCGAGCCGTAGAGCAGCACTGTGCCCACCGGGCTGCGCCACCACGTCGCGAGCATGATCCGCAGGCGGTCCATCGCCTCGATCGAGACCACGCCGAGGGCGTGGTTGAGGAAGTGCCCAACCACGAAGCCGGCGACTACCAGCCCCGTGATCAGGCGCAGCAGTCTCATCCCTTCAGTTGGAGGGACTTGTATTCCAAAAATTCCTCGAGCCCGTAGACCCCGGCTTCCCTGCCGTGCCCGGACTGCTTGAAGCCGCCGAACGGCGCGTTCAGGTTGAAGGCGCCGCCGTTGACGTCGACCTGGCCGGCCCGGATGCGGCGCGCGACGCGCTGCGCGTGCGCATCGTCCTTGGACCACACGGCGCCGGCGAGACCGTAGGGGCTGTCGTTGGCGATGCGGATCGCGTCCTCCTCGTCCTTGTACGGGATGATCGCGAGCACCGGCCCGAAGATCTCCTCCTGGGCGATGGTCATGCTGTTCTTCACCTTGCCGAACACCGTGGGCCGTACGTAGTAGCCGCCCGCGGGCACCCCTCCGGGCAGCTCAGCGCCGCCGGTGATGAGCTCGGCGCCTTCCTCCACGCCTTTCCTGATGTACTCGCGCACGCGCTGGAGCTGCGCGAGAGAGCTGAGCGGTCCCAGCCGGGTGGATTCCGCCAGCGGGTCGCCCAAGGTGAAGCTGTTCGCCGCTTCTGCCGCCAGCTTGGCGGCTTCTTCGTACCTGGATTCAGGCACCAGCATCCGGGTGAGCGCGGTGCAGGTCTGTCCTGAATTCAGGTAGCAGCCATTGACCGTGCCCTTCACGGCGGTCGCGAGATCGGCGTCCTCGAGGATCACCGAGGCGCTCTTGCCGCCGAGCTCCAGCGCGACGCGCTTCACGGTCTTCGCAGCGAGCTTCGAGATCTGCTTGCCGGCGCGCGTCGAGCCGGTGAACGAAATCATGTCGACGCCCGGGTGCCGGACCAGGGCTTCGCCCGCCTTCTGCCCGGTCCCGGTGACGAGGTTGAACACCCCTTTCGGCAGGCCGGCGGTTTCCATCACCTCGGCGAGCACGAAGGCGTTCAACGGCGCGATCTCGGAGGGCTTGAGCACCACCGTGCAGCCCGCGGCGAGCGCCGGCGCTACCTTGAGCGTGATCTGGTGCAGCGGATAGTTCCACGGCGTGATCGCGCCCACCACGCCCACCGGCTCGCGCACCACGAGCGAATTTCCGACTCGGGTCTCGAAGGAAAACTCCTTCACCAGTCTTGCGTAGTTCGCGAAATTCGCGATCGGCAATCCCGCCTGGATGCGCGCGGAGAGCTTGAGCGGCATGCCGACTTCCTGCGCGATCAGCTTCGCCAGCTCGTCGGCGCGCGCTTTCAGGCCGGCCGATATTCTCTCGAGAAATCCGGCACGCCATTCGGCCGAGCCGCCGCTCCAGCCCTCGAACGCCGCGCGCGCTGCCGAGACGGCATGCTCGACATCCTTCTCGTCGCCGAGCGGCACTCTGCCCAGCTTTTCGCCATTGCCCGCGTTGAAGACATCGATCGTCTGTTTGCCGGACGGCGCGACCCACACACCGCCGATGAAAAGCTGGTCTCGGAGGAGCATTGCGATATTCTAGCTATACTCAAGCGATGCCCCGGAAGGCGAAAGCGGCGCTCTGCCGCGCGCACAACACGCCGGTCGTCGTCGAGTCGATCGCGGTCGATCCGCCCAAGCGCGGCGAGGTGACGGTCAAGCTCGGCGCCTGCGGCGTGTGCCATTCGGATCTCTCCGCGATCACCGGCACCATCGCGCTGCCGCTGCCCCTGGTGCTCGGCCACGAGGGCGCGGGCGTGGTCGAGGAGGTGGGCGAGGGGGTCAGCGGGCTGGCGAAGGGCGACCACGTCGTGTTCTCGTTCATCTACATGTGCGGCAAGTGCCGCTTCTGCGTCGCGGGCCGGCCGGTGTTATGCCTCGAGCAGGGCAAGGCGCTCACCACACCCCTGGAGGGCACGCCGCGCGTGCGCGACGCCGCGGGCACGCCGCTCAGCATCTTTTCGGGCTGCGGCGCGATGGCCGAGTACGCCACCGTGTCGGCCGAGAACCTGATCCCGATCGACCCGAAGATTCCGCTCGACTGCGCGGCGCTCGTCGGCTGCGGCGTCACGACCGGCGTCGGCGCCGTGTTCAACACCGCAAGAGTCGAGCCGGGCTCTTCGGTGGCGGTGTTCGGGTGCGGCGGGGTCGGGCTTTCCGTGATCCAGGGCGCGCGCATCGCTGGCGCCGAGCGCATCATCGCCATCGACACGCTCGAGGCCAAGCTCGAGATGGCGAAGAAATTCGGCGCGACCGACACCGTATTGCCACGGAAAGATGATGATGTGGCAAAGATGCTCAAGAAGCTCACTTCCGGCGGCCCCGACTATGCTTTCGAGTGCGTAGGCTCGGGCGAGCTCGCCGGGACAGCCTACCGCGCGATCCGCCGCGGCGGCCTCGCCGTGGTGGTCGGGGTGGCGAAACCCAGCGACTCGACCGCGGTGCGCACCATGACGCTGCCGTTCGAGGAGAAGACGCTCACCGGCAGCTACTTCGGCTCCTGCGTGCCGCGCGTCGACTTCCCGCGCATGCTCGCGCTTTACAGGGCCGGCCGCCTCCAGCTGAACGAGCTCATCACGCGCCGCTACTCGATCGACCAGGCGCCGCAGGCGTTCGCCGACCTCGAAGCCGGCAGGAATGCGCGCGGCGTGATTGTTTTCTAGGGATGGCCGCCGCGCGCATCCTGGTGGTCGACGACCAGCGCACCAATGCCGAGATGGTGGGTGGGTTGCTGCGCAACCTCGGCTACGAGGTCGAGCTCGCACTGAGCGGCGAGGAGGCGCTCGAGCTGGTGCGCTCCAAGGGCCCCGACCTGGTGGTGACCGATATCCTGATGCCGGGCGTGGACGGCTACGAGCTCTGCCGGCGGCTGCGCGCGAACCCGCTCACCGCGCTGCTGCCGGTGATCCTGGTCACCTCGGCCGAGCCGCAGACCGAGCGCGTCAAGGGCATCGAGGCCGGCGCGGACGACTTCCTCGCCAAGCCGGTCAACTGGGCTGAGCTCTTCGGGCGCGTGAAGCGGCTGCTGCACGTCAAGGCGCTGCAGGACGAGATCAAGGAGCTGAATGCCAGGCTGGAAGAGCGCGTGCGCGACCAGGTGACGCAGCTCGAGCGCCTGGCGCGCATGAAGCGGTTCTTTTCGCGCGCGGTCGCCGAGGCGATTGTCGCGCCCGGCGGCGAGCAGCTGCTCGAGCCGCACCGGCGCGAGATCACCGCGGTGTTCCTCGACCTGCGCGGCTTCACCGCGTTCACCGACCGCGCCGACCCCGACGAGGTGATGGATCTCTTGCGCGCCTACCACGCCACGCTCGGGCGCACGGTCGACGAGTTCGGCGGCACGCTCGAGCATTTCGCCGGCGACGGCGTGATGATCTTCTTCAACGACCCGATCGAGATCGACAAGCCCGCCGAGCGCGCCATCCGCATGGCGCTCGCGCTGCAGCGCGCGTTCAACCCGATCGCCGAGGCCTGGGTCAAGATCGGCCACGAGGTCGGCCTCGGCATCGGCATCGCCCAGGGCGAGACCACGCTCGGCGTGATCGGGTTCGAGCAGCGCTGGGAGTATGCGGCGATCGGCAACGTGCCGAACCTGGCGGCGCGGCTCTGCGGCGCGGCGACCGCCGGCGAGATCATCGTCGACGGCCAGACCGAGCAGGACATCGTCGCCATCGCCGAGACCGAGTTCGTCGGCGCGCTCACGCTGCGCGGCTTCCAGCAGCCGGTCCCGGCCTTCCGGCTCAAGTCGATACGCGACTAGTCTTTTTCTGCATCGCCTCGACGTCGGCGAGCTTGGAGCATTCCTCGCACAGGTTGCCTCACCACAGCGGCTTCTCCTGCTCGTAGTAGTTCTCGGTCGGCCATCGCGGGCACTTCGGATGGAAGTGCGACACGTGCGTGCCTTTGCGGATGCGGAAGTGCACGTGAAACCCGCAGCAAGCTACGCCAGCCCTTCGATGTGGTGCTCGCGGGCGAGCTCGAGCACCACGGTTTCCAGCATCGCGACCTGGCGCGCGAGCTCCTTCAGCTGCGGCAGGCGGGCACGCGTCGACTGCGCGGCAAGCTCGTCCTGGGCCGCGGGCAGGGCGGCCAGCACGTTCGCGAGCTGCCGGCCGATCCAGCGCCGCTCGCTCAGGTCGGCGCTTTTCAGGAGCGAGGCGAGCGCCGCGCAATCGCGGATGCGGCGCAGGGACAGGTCGATCGATCGGCTGGTCGCCTCGGCGACAGGCCAGACGGCGGCATCAGACAGCATGGAGAAAGCCCCCGAGTGTGGTGAGAAGCAGGACGAGCAGCGCGAAGGTGGCGAAGTGCTCCATGTCGAGCACCCTTTGCGGCCTCGCCGGCAGGAGCAGGTGGCCCACGCAGAGCCAGGCCCCCCAACCCAGGCCTACGGCCAGCACGAGCCGCATCGTCCAAACGACCGCGTCCGCGAGGTCCGCCATGCCGCAAACCCTACGCCGGCGGCCCGCAGCCCCTCAATGACCGTTTGCGCTCGTCGCCTGTGACGGATTCACCAGCGCGGCGGGGGCTTGCGCGCGATCACCAGGTGGCCTTCCTCCTTGCGCACGTAGCCGCCGTCGGAGAGGTCGGAGAAGATCCGGCTGATCATCTCGCGCGAGGCGCCCACCCGCGACGCGATGTCCTTGTGCGTGAGGGGCTCGCCGATCACCAGCTTGCCTTCCTTCTCCTCGGCCAGCTCGAGGAGCAGCCGGGCGACGCGCCCGTAGACATCCATCAGCGCCAGGCTGCGCACGTTTTCGGTCAGCTCGCGCACCCGGTGGGCGAGCTTGCGCACGATGTGCAGCGAGAGCTCGGGCTGCTTCTCGAGAAACGTCGTCAGCTCGGCGCGCTTGACCACCGCGCAGCGGCAGTCCTCGAGCGCCATCACCGAGGCCGAGCGCGGGCCGCCGTCCAGGGTCACCTCGCCGAAGTACTCGCCGGCCCCGAGCTGGTTCAGCTGCACCTCGCGGCCTTTGTCGTCGGCGACGAATACCCGCAGCTTGCCCGACAGCACCACGTACAGGGAGTCGGTGTCGTCCCCCTCGGTGACGACGATCGCGCGCTTCGGGAAGGTGCGAACCGTGGCCACCGCAGCGATCTTGTCGAGCAGCGGCTGCGGCAGCACTTCGGCAGTCCGGTCCTTCATCGTCCTCCTTGCTGATCCAGGTGATGTTTCGTGCATTTTGCCTGACGAACGTAAATACATCACTACTCGGAGGCGCCATCCTTCGCTGACCGGCCCCGGGTACAAGGCCTAAATTCGTCGTGTCACTCTTAGGGGAGTTGGACCATGACCAAGACCGAGCATCTGCAGTTTCTGGTACTGATGATCCCGACCTTCCTGATCCTCGGCGCCGCCGCGGTGTCGATGGCAGACCTTGCCTTCCCGGCCTCGGCGCCCGAGACCTACGCGGTGGCCGCCGCCGACCCGATGGTCCCCGCCCACATGGTCTGGGACGACCGGTCGGGCGAGTAGCACCAACCCCGGAACGGCCAGATGAATATTTCTCGAGGGAGGGCCATACTGCCCCGTTGACGGGTTTTCCCGGGCGTCCAGCCCGGGCTTTGGGAGGGGAGTCCCACGAACTCGAACCGGCGCCGGTTGCTCGCTTGTCTGGGCGTCGCGCTCGGCGCGAAGCCCGCCGAGATGCCGATCGAGGTGCCGCGCAGCGTCGAGCTGGCGGTGAATCTCACCACCGCGCGCACGCTCGGCATCCGCGTCCCGCCGCCGGTGCTCGCGCGCGCCGACCGGGTGATCGAATGAAGCGGCGCCGGCTGCTGGCCTGTCTCGCAGGCGGGCTGGCCGCATCGGCGCTGCCTGCGCGCGGGCAGTCGGTTCCGCGCGTCGGCATCCTTTCCGGTCGCTCGCGCCAGGCGGCGATCGACACCGGAATCCACGGCGCGTTCGTGAAGGGGATGCAGGAACTCGGCTACGTGGAAGGTCGTAATGTGCGCTACGAGTGGCGTTACGCTGAGGGCGACTACGCCGAATTGCGCCGCATGGCCGAGGAACTGGTGCGGCTCAAGGTCGACGTGATCGTCGCGGAAGGCACGACCTCCACGGCACCTGCAAAGCAGGCGACGCGCACGATACCGATCGTCATGTCGACCTCGAGCGATCCCGTGGGCGCCGGGTTGGTTGCTAGCCTCGCACGGCCCGGCGGCAACATCACCGGCTTGACTAGCGCCGCGCTGGACGCCACGGCCAAGCGCCTTGAGCTATTGGCCGCGGTCGTTCCCGGGCTGTCGCGCGTTGCCGCGCTGGCGAATCCAAGCAATCCCAGTGGCGCCGCGTTCCTGCGCGAGGCGCAAGCCGCCGCCGGACAGTTCAACTTGCGCATCCTCCCGTTCAGCGCTGCAACTCCCGAGGCCATTGAGCGCGCGTTCTCGACGATGGTGCAGGAACGGGCGCAAGCGCTCATCGTGACGACCGACGCATTCCTGTTTACCCATCGGCGCCAGATCGTGAACCTCGTGGCGAAAGCGCGGCTCGCGGCAATTTTCCCCACGCGCGACTTCTACGAGATTGGCGGCATGCTGATCTACGGCCATAGCGTCGCGGACCTGAGCCGTCGGGCCGCCGGCTACGTGGACAAGATCCTCAAGGGCGCGAAGCCGGCCGACCTGCCGATCCAGCAGCCGGACAGGTTCGAGCTACTCGTCAACCTCAAGACCGCGAAGGCGCTCGGCCTTACGATCCCGCAGCACCTGCTCATGCGCGCGAACGAGGTGATAAAGTGAAGCGCAACGGAGGGAGGGCCTGAAACCGGTAGAGCCGATCGTCGAGAAGCAGGCGGCCGCGGGGCCGTCCGCGACCGGGCGCCTGTACCGCAGCCCGCTCTTCCGCAAGTACTTCCTGCTGATCCTCGCCCTGGTCTGCGGCACGTTGCTGATCTCGGGCGGGATCGGCCTGTACTTCGCCTACCAGGAGAACAAGGAGGCGCTCGCCAGCCTGCAGCGCGAGAAAGCGGCGGCAGCGGCGGCGCGCATCGAGCAGTATGTGCTGCAGATCGAGCAGCATCTCTCGTCGGTGGCGCTGACGCAGTACGGTGCCCAGTCCCTGGAGCAGCGCCGTCTCGAGTTCCTGAAGCTGCTGCGCATGGTGCCGGACGTGACCGACGTCGCGCAGATCGACGCAAGGGGGCGTGAGCAGCTCTCGGTGTCGCGCCTGAAGATGGATGAGCTCGAGAAGTACCCCGACCGCTCGCAGACGCCGGCGTTCAAGAACGCCCGCACCGGCCAGACGTGGTTCGGACCGGTGTACTTCCGCAAGGAAACCGAGCCCTACATGTCGATCGCGGTGCGCTCGGGCGACTCCGGCCCGGTGACGGTCGCCGAGGTGAACCTCAAGTTCATGTGGGACGTCATCACCCGCATCCGCATCGGGCAGAAGGGCAAGGCCTACGTGGTCGATGGCACCGGCCACCTCATCGCCGACCCCGACATCGGCCTGGTGCTGCGCAAGACCGACCTTTCGGGCCTCGAGCAGGTGAAGGCGGCCTTCGCGCCGGGCGCCGACGATTCGCTCGCCATGCTGGCGAAAGACCCCGCCGGGAAAGAGGTGCTCACCGCGTACGCGCCGATCGAGCCGGCCCGGGAAAAGGCCGGCCAGACGAAGGCCAGCGCCCTTGGCTGGAAGGTATTCGTCGAGCAGCCCGTGTCCGAGGTCTACTCCGCGCTCGACGCTACGATCCTGCGTACCGTCGCCCTCATGGTCGCCGGCCTCGTGTTCTCGGCGCTCGCCGCAATGTGGCTCGCGCGCAGCATGGTGCGGCCGATCAACACCCTGCAGGAGGGCGCGCAGCGCATCGGCGCCGGCGACCTCGAGCAGAAGATCGAGGTGCGCACCGGCGACGAGCTCGAGGCGCTCGCCGATCAGTTCAACCGCATGACCGCCCAGCTGCGCGAGTCCTACTCGGGCCTGGAGAGAAAAGTCGAGGAGCGCACCGCCGAGCTGACGGAGGCGCTGGAATTCCAGGGCGCGAGCGGCGAGATTCTCGCTTCGATCTCGAGCTCGATCGCGGACACGAAGCCGGTGTTCGACGCGATCGTGAAGAACGTGCAACGGCTTTTCGGCACCCGCTTCGCGGTCGTGCAGCTCGCGCGCGAGGGGCAGCTCGAGCTGGTGGCTTACGACGGCCACCCGGGTTTCGAAAAGCTGGTCTCGGAATTCCCGCACCCCGTTGCCGGCGACTCGATCGCCGCGAAGGCGATCCGTGCCCGCGGTGCGGTGCAGCTCGCGCCCATCATCGGTAATCCCGATGCTTCCGAACGCAGCCAGAAGATGGCCCGCACGCTGGGCTACAACTCGCTCATTGCCATGCCGATGCTGCGCGAGGACGCGGTGGTCGGCGCGATCGTCACCGGGCACCGCGACGGCCGCGCGTTCACCGGCAAGCAGGCGGCATTGCTCAAGGCCTTCGCCGACCAGGCGGTGATCGCGATCGAGAACGTGCGCCTGTTCAACGAGACGAAAGAAAGCCTCGAGCAGCAGACGGCGACGTCCGAGATTCTCAAGGTGATCAGCGGCTCGCCGACCGATACCAAGCCGGTCTTCGAGGCGATCGCTCGCAGCGGGTCGAAGCTGTTCGCGGATGCCGCCGGGCTTTCCTCGGTGAACGTGACGCTAAGGGTAGGCGAGATGCTGGAGCTCGTCGCGATGAGCGAGTCCGATCCCGAGCGCGCCAGGCTGCGCCGCACTTTCTTTCCGATTCCCCTTTCGAGCGACCGCGTCACCGCACGCGCCATCCGCGAAAGGCGGCTCATCGATATCCCGGATCACGAGGCGGCGGCGGCCGAGCTACCCAAGGAAACGATGGAGTTCATGCGTGCCATGGGTAATCGCGCGTCTACGATCATGCCGATGATCCGCGAAGGCATCGCGATCGGCGCGATTGGCGTCACGCGTGTCCAACCTGGCGGGCTGACCGAGAAGCAGATCGCCTTGCTGCGCACCTTCGCCGACCAGGCGGTGATCGCGATCGAGAACGTGCGCCTGTTCAACGAGACGAAGGAATCGCTCGATCAGCAGACCGCGACCAGCGGGATCCTGCGCGTGATCTCGGATTCGCCCGGCAACGTGAAGCCGATCCTGGACGCGGTGGCTGAGCGGGCGACGCAGCTGTGCGATTCCGCTTCGAGCGCGATCTATGTGCTGGAGGGCGAGGTCATGCGCCGCACCGCCTTCAACGGGTCGGCGGAGCTGATCGGCAACGAAACCGTCGCCTACACCGCCGGCACGCTCGTCGGCCGCGCAATCATCGAGGGCAAGGCGATCCACGTGCACGACATCGAGCGCGCGCAAGCCGAGTATCCGGTGAGCTGGGAGTTCGCGCGCAGGTTCGGCCGCCATCAGACCATGCTCGCGGTGCCGCTGATGCGCGAGGGCAGGCCGTTCGGCACCATGGTCCTGCGCCGCACCGAAGTGCGGCCGTTCACCGACAAGCAGATTGCGCTGAGCAAGACCTTCGCCGACCAGGCGGCGATCGGGATCGAGAACGTACGCCTGTTCAACGAGACGAAGGAGGCGCTCGAGCAGCAGAAGGCCTCCGGGGAGGTCCTCGGCGCGATCTCCAGCTCGATCGCGGATACGAAGCCCGTGTTCGACAAGATTCTCGAGGGATGCGAGCGGTTGTTCGAGGGTCACTACATGGGTGTCGGATTGGCCGGCGACGATGGATTCGTGCACGTCGTCGCCCGCCGGGGATTGCACTCGGCAGCGGACGTGGCAGGAGTGTCTGCTATCCCTATCAGCAAAGAGTCCGGCAGCGGGTTGACGATCCTTGAGCGGCGGATCGTGCATTTTCCGGACGTTGGCGGAGCTGCGGACGTTCCCTCGATCCTCAGAAGCAACGCGGAAAAAGTCGGTCTGAAGTCCATGATATTTGCGCCGATGTTCTGGGAGGGCAAGGCGATCGGAACGATCTATATTGGCCGAAGATTCAGCGCAGCGTTTACCGACAAGCAGATCGCGCTGCTCAAGACCTTCGCCGACCAGGCGGTGATCGCGATCCAGAACGCGCGCCTCTTTCGCGAGATCCAGGAGAAGAGCGCGCAGCTCGAGGTGGCGAACAAGCACAAGTCGGAGTTCCTCGCCAACATGTCGCACGAGCTCAGGACGCCGCTCAACGCGATCATCGGCTTCTCGGAGGTGCTCTCCGAGCGCATGTTCGGCGAGCTCAACGAGAAGCAGGCCGATTACCTGAAGGACATCCACGAATCGGGGCGCCACCTGCTCTCGCTCATCAACGACATCCTCGACCTCTCGAAGATCGAGGCCGGGCGCATGGACCTCGAGATCTCGACCTTCGACCTGCCGACCGCGCTGTCGAACGCGATGACGCTGGTGCGCGAGCGGGCGCAGCGCCATGGCATCGGGCTGTCGCTCGAGGTCGACAAGCGGCTCGGCGCGTTCCAGGCCGACGAGCGCAAGTTCAAGCAGATCGTGCTGAACCTGCTTTCCAACGCGGTCAAGTTCACGCCCGACGGAGGCCGGGTCGACGTTTCGGCCAGGAAGCACGATGGCAAGATCGAAGTCGCCGTGCGCGACACCGGGATCGGCATCGCGCCCGGGGACCACGCCGCGGTGTTCGAGGAGTTCAAGCAGGTGGGGCGCGACTACACCAAGAAGGCCGAGGGTACGGGGCTCGGCTTGACGCTCACCAAGCGCTTCGTCGAGCTGCACGGCGGCGCGATCAGCCTGGAGAGCGCCCTGGGCAAGGGATCCACTTTCACCGTCACGTTGCCGGTACGTCAATGAGGGACCGCCAGTGAGCACAGTGCTGATCATCGAAGACAACGAAAAGAACATGAAGCTCGCCCGCGACGTGCTGCAGGCGAAGGGCTACCAGACCCTCGAGGCGGTCACCGGCGAGGAGGGCGTGAAGCTCGCGGGCGAGAAGAAGCCCGATCTGGTGCTGATGGACATCCAGCTTCCCGGGATCAACGGCATCGAGGCTTTCAAGCAGATCCGCGGCAACGCCGCCACGAAGGGCATCCCCGTGGTCGCGCTCACCGCTTCGGTGACGCCCACCGACCGCAGCGCGATCACCGCCGCCGGCTTCGACGCCTTCCTGGGCAAGCCGATCAGCCTCAAGGAATTCATCGATACCGTGAAGCGCCTGTTGGAGAAGTCGAAAAAGTGACCCCGGCGAAGATTCTGGTGGTCGACGACACCCCAGCGAACGTCAAGCTGCTCTCGGACCTGCTCTCCGTGAAGGGCTACCGGGTGTGCACCGCCACGAACGGCGAGGAGGCCCTCGCCCAGGTGACGAAAGAGAAGCCCGACCTCGTGCTCCTCGACGTGATGATGCCGGGAATCTCCGGCTACGAGGTCTGCAAGAAGATCCGCGAGAATCCCGAAACCGCTCTGCTTCCGGTGGTGATGTGCACTTCGCTCGACCCCAACCAGGAGCGCGTGAAGGGCATCGAGGCGGGCGCCGACGACTTTCTCTCCAAGCCGGTCAACCAGCCCGAGCTGTTCGCGCGCGTGCGCTCGCTGCTGCGCATCAAGGGGCTGCAGGACGAGCGCCTTGCGCGCCTGAAGAGCTTCTTCTCGCCGCAGCTCGCCGAGGCGATCGCCGCGGGGAAGGGCGAGGACCTCCTCAAGACCCACCGGCGCGAGATCACGGTCGAATTCTTCGACCTGCGCGGCTTCACCCACTTCACCGAGACCGCGGAGCCCGAGGAAGTGATGGACCTCCTTCGTGCTTACCACGCGGCGCTCGGCAAGCTCGTGCTCGAGAACCAGGGCACGCTCGAGCGCTTCGCCGGCGACGCGGTGATGGTGTTCTTCAACGACCCGGTGCCGATCGACAAGCCCGCCGAGCACGCGGTGCGCACCGCGCTCGCGATGCACGAAGCTTTCGTTCCGATCGGCAAGCACTGGGAGAAGCGCGGCTACGAGCTCGCGCTCGGCGTCGGCATCGCGCAGGGCTACGCCACGCTAGGCGCCATCGGCTTCGAGGGGCGCTGGGATTACGCCGCGATCGGCAACGTCACCAACCTCGCCGCGCGCCTGTGCGCCGAGGCCAAGGCCGGGCAGGTGCTCCTCGACCGCAAGACCATGGCCGCGCTCGACGGAGCGTTCGAATGTGACCCGGTCGGCCCGCTCGCGCTCAAGGGCTTGTCCCAGCCGGTGCCGGCCTTCGCCCTCAAGAATTCCTGAGATGGCAACGCGGCGCAAAGTTACGCGCATCGGCACCAGGCCGGCTGCGGCGAAGCTTGCCGTCGCGCTGAAGGAGCGCAGAGAAGCGCTGAAGCAGCAGGCGGCGACCGCGAGAATCCTGAAAGTCATCGCGAGCTCGCCGTCGGACGTGCAGCCGGTATTCGACGCAATCGTGCGCAGCGCGGTCCGGCTTTGCGGTTCCCTGTTTGGTTCGGTCTACCGCTTTGATGGGGAAATGCTGCATTTCGTCGCGCACCACAACTTCTCGCCCGCGGCTCTCAAGATCTTGAAGGGAGCCTATCCGAAGCGCGCGGACCGCAGCCAAGGTGCCGGCCGGGCGATTCTGACGAAGTCGATCGTGCGCATTGACGACATCTTCCAGGACCGCGACTACCGCGTCGCGTACGGGAGAAAGGGCGGGTGGCGCCGTGTCCTGGCTGTGCCGATGATGCGCGACGGCGCGCCGCTGGGAACGATCGCGGTTTCGTGGGCGGATCCAGGACCGATACCGGACAGCCAGGTAGAGCTGCTGAAGACCTTCGCCGACCAGGCGGTGATCGCGATCGAGAACGCGCGGCTGTTCAACGACACGAAGAGCGCGCTGGCCCGGCAGACCTCGACCGCGGAGATCCTGCGCGTGCTCGGCGGATCCATGACCGACGCGCAGCCGGTCTTCGACGCGATCGTGAAGAACTGCCATGAGCTGTTCAAGGGCGCCGGCGTCGTGCTGCGGCTCGCGTCGAACGGACTTCTGGAGGTCAAGGCGAGCAGCCGCTACGCGCCGGGGCCGGTGCCGATCGATCGCACGAGCGCCATCGGGGCGTGCGTAGTCGACGGGCGAACACTCCACTTTCCCGACCTCGATCAGGCGGCGAAAAAGTTTCCGCGAATCCGGCAGCTCGGCCTGAAATACGGCTACCGCTCGGGGATCTATGCGCCGCTGACGCACGCTGGAAAGGCGATCGGCGCCATTGGCGTGCTGCGGCGCGACCTGGGTGCTTTCGACGAAGAGGACATTCAGCTACTCAACACCTTCGCCGACCAGGCGGTCATCGCCATCGAGAACGTGCGCCTGTTCAACGAGACGAAAGAGGCGCTCGAGCAGCAAACCGCGACGAGCGACGTCCTCGGCGTCATCAGCCGCTCTCCGACCGACCTGCAACCGGTATTCGACGCGATCCTGAAAAGCGCCACGGAGCTTTGCGACGCGCATCTGGGCGTGCTCAATCTCTACGACGGCGAAAGGGCGCGGACCGTCGCGCAGCGGGGCGGCAGCGGCGAATTCGCCAGGTGGGTATTCGACAGAGGCGCGTTCAAGCCCGATGGCGAGGTTCTGCTGCGAGTGATCGCAGAGCGGCAGCCCGTGCAGGCCGCGGACATCCGGCAGAGCGTCGCCTACCGCGAGCGGCGGCCCAACGCCAGCAAGTTCTCCGACCTGAGCGGCGCCCGCACCTTCCTAGCCGTGCCCCTGCTCAAGGACAACACCGTGGTCGGCAACATCGGCGTTTACCGGCCGGAGGTGCGGCCTTTCACCGACAAGCAGATCGCTCTGGTGAGCACGTTTGCAAACCAGGCGGTGATCGCGATCGAGAACGTGCGCCTGTTCAACGAGACCAAGGAGGCGCTCGAGCAGCAGACCGCGACCGCCAAGATCCTCGGCGTAATGTCATCTTCGCCGACCGACGTGCAGCCGGTTCTCGATGCCGTCGCCGAAAGCGCCGCGCGCCTTTGCGAAACCGACGATGCCGTCATCCGGCGCGTCGACCCGGACGGCCTGCGGCGCGTCGCGCATTTCGGCCCCCTGCCGGCGCCTGCGGAGACCGAGGTCCATCCGCTCGTCGCGGGCAGCGTCGGCGGCCGCGCGGTCCTCGAGCGCCGCGCCATCCACGTCGAGGACATGGAGGAGGAGCTGCGCCACGGACGCTATCCCGAGGCGCGCGTGTTGGCGGCGGCGGCGGGTTGGTATCGCTCGATGCTCGCCATGCCGCTCGTCCGCGAGGACACGGCGATCGGCGTGATCCTGATCCGGCGCAAGGAATTCCGGCCGTTCACCGACAAGCAGATCGCGCTGCTCAAGACCTTCGCAGACCAGGCGGTGATCGCGATCGAGAACGTGCGGCTGTTCAACGAGACGAAAGAGGCGCTCGAGCAGCAGACCGCCACCAGCCAGGTCCTCGCAGTCATCAGCAGCTCGCCCACGGACCTGCGTCCGGTGTTCGACGCGATCTTGAAGAGCGCGATGCAGCTCTGCGACGCGCACCTGGGCTTGCTCAACCTCTACGACGGAGAGCGGCTGCGGACAGTAGCGCAGCGCGGCGGCAGCCGGGAATTCGCCAAGTGGGTATTCGAGCGCGGCGCATTCAAACCCGACGGCGGCGCGGTGCTCCAGGCGCTGACGGAAGGCGTCCCTTCCCAGGTCGCGGACGCGTTACTGGGACCCGGCTACGTTGAGCGCAAGCCGAACGTCACCAAGTTCGTCGATCTAGGCGGCGTGCGCACTTTCCTGGCAGTGCCGCTGGTCAAGGACAAGAAGGTGGTCGGCAACATCGGCATCTATCGCCCCGAAGTGCGTCCGTTCACGGACAAGCAGATCGCGCTCGTGAGCATGTTCGCGAACCAGGCGGTGATCGCGATCGAGAACGCGCGCCTGTTCAACGAGACCAAGGAGGCGCTCGAGCAGCAGACCGCGACCGCGGAGATCCTCAAGGTCATCGCCAGCTCGCCGACCGAGGTGCAGCCGGTGTTCGACGTCATCGTGGAGCGGGCAGTGCGCCTGTGCGGGGCGCGCTTCGGGCGGGTGTACCGCTATGACGGCTCAACCATTCAGATGGTGGCGAGCCACGGCCTGAGCGCGAAGGGCCTCGGGCAGGTACAGCGCGTGTTCCCGCGGCCTGCCGCGGACGACACGATCGTGGGGCGAGTCATCCTGGCACGGCGGCCATACTTCATGGCAGACATCGAGCACGACGAGGCGGTGCCCCCGTTGTCGCGCCAGATGATCCAGGCGCTCAACACGCGCAGCCAGGTGACCATCCCCATGCTGCGCGCGGGCGAGCCGATCGGGGCAATCACGATGGGCTGGGACATGCCCGCCGCCTTCGATGACCAGCAGGTGGCGCTGCTGCAGACTTTCGCCGACCAGGCGGTGATCGCGATCGAGAACGTGCGCCTGTTCAACGAGACCAAGGAGTCGCTCGAGCGGCAGACGGCCACCGCTGACATCCTCAAGGTCATCGCGAGCTCACCGTCCGACGTTCAACCTGTCTTCAATGCGATCGCGACGAGCGCAAAGCAACTGTTTGGTGCTTTGAGCGCCGTCGTTACCCGCGTGGTCGGTGACAAGCAGCATCTTGCCGCGTTTACTACGACGGGCGAATCCGGCGACGAGACCCTGCAGGGTCTATATCCGGTGCGCATCGGGGACCTGAATTCCGGCAGGGCGATTGCAACGCGGGCGCCAGCTATTCGCACGGATACCGAAACCGACCCGTCCATGCCGGCGGCAGCGCGCGCGAACGCCCGCACGCGGGGTTATCGAAGCGTGCTGGCGGTGCCGATGCTTCGCGAAGGCGTCGCCATCGGGTCGATTTCCGTGTCGCGTGCAATGCCGGGGCCGTTTTCGGATCATCAGATCGGGCTGCTCCAGACCTTCGCCGACCAGGCGGTGATCGCAATCGAGAACGTGCGCCTGTTCAACGAGACCAAGGAGGCGCTCGAGCGGCAGACGGCGACGGCGGAGATCCTCGAGGTGATCGCGAGCTCGCCGTCGGACGTGCAGCCGGTGTTCGACGCCATTGCGGCCAGCGCGCGCCGGCTTCTGGCAGGTGGCGCAGCGCTGGTTGCGCGCCGCGCCGGCGACAAGCTCGAGCTCGCGGCGTATACGTCCACGGGCGAAACCGCGGATGCGGAGCTGCGCAAGCTGTTCCCGGCGCCGATCACCGGGCGAGGGCATCTGGGCAAGGCGATCCTGAGCGCCGCCCCTGTCGGGATCAGCGACGTCCAGACTGACGATACCTATTCGGAGGCCTTCCGGGCGAGTGCTCGCGCGCGAGGGCTGCGCAGCATCGTGAGCGTGCCGATGCTGCGCGACGGCGAACCGATCGGCGTCATTTCCGTCAATCGCCCGTTTGCCGGGAAATTCAGCGAGCACCAGACAAACCTCCTCAAGACCTTCGCCGACCAGGCGGTGATCGCGATCGAAAACGTGCGGCTGTTCAAGGAGCTGCAGGCGCGCACCGAGGCGCTGACCAAGTCGGTCGGGCAGCTCACGGCGCTGGGCGAGGTGGGGCAGGCGATCAGCTCGACGCTCGACCTGGAGACGGTGCTCAAGACGATCGTGGCGCGCGCCGTGCAGCTCACCGGACTCGCCAGCGGCTCGATCTACGAGTACGACGAGCAGGCCGAGGAGTATCACCTGCGCGCCGTCGAGAACATGAGCGCCGAGATCGTCGAGGTATTGCGCAGCTCTCCGATTCGAAGGAACGAGGGTCCCGTCTGGCAGGCCGGGCTGACGGGACAGCCGACCGAGATTCCGGAAATGCGCGACGAGAGCTACCAGACGCCGCGGCGGGAGTTCCTCCTTCGCGCAGGATTCCGGGCGCTGCTGGTGGTGCCGCTCATGCGCGAGAACCGCATCGTCGGTGCGCTGTCGGTCACGCGGAAGGCGCCGGGGGCGTTCGCGCCCGAGGTGGTGGAGCTGCTCAAGACCTTCGCCACCCAGTCGGCGCTGGCGATCCAGAACGCGCGCCTGTTCCGCGAGATCGCGGAGAAGGGCCGCCAGCTCGAGGTCGCGAGCCAGCACAAGTCCCAGTTCCTCGCCAGCATGAGCCACGAGCTGAGGACGCCGCTGAACGCGCTGCTCGGCTTCAACGAGATGCTGCTGGGCGACATCTACGGCGAGGTGCCGGGCGACATGCGCCCGCCGCTCGCCCAGATGCAGTCGAGCGGCAAGCACCTCCTGCGCCTCATCAACAATGTGCTCGATCTCGCGAAGATCGAGGCCGGGCGCATGGAGCTCGCGCTCGCCGAGTACTCGGTGCACGACACGGTGGAGAGCGTGCGCTCGACCCTGCAGCCGCTCGCGGCGGACAAGGGGCTGGACTTCCGTGCCGCGGTGCCGCCGGACATTCCGCTCGCGTACGGTGATCCCGGCCGCATCACGCAGTGCCTGATGAACCTCGCCGGCAATTCGCTCAAGTTCACCAAGGCAGGCAAGGTCGAGATCTCGGTGGCGATGGACGACGGCCAGCTGCGCTACCGCGTCGCCGACACCGGCATCGGCATCCCGCCCGACAAGATCGACGGCCTGTTCACCGAGTTCAAGCAGACCGACGCCACCGTCGCGAGCGAATACGGCGGCACGGGCCTGGGCCTGTCGATCAGCAAGAAATTCGTCGAGATGCACGGCGGGCGCATCTGGGCGGAGAGCGAGCCGGGCAGGGGCTCGGTGTTCACCTTCGAGGTCCCGCTCCGGGCAAAAGCGCCATGAGCGCCAGGACCATCCTGTACGTCGAGGACAACGAGGCGAACCGCATGATCGTGCGCGACCTGCTGAAGCGCACGAAGTACACGCTGCTCGAGGCCTTCGACGGCGAGGCGGGCGTGGCGAAGGCGCTCGAGGCCCGGCCGGGCCTCATCCTCATGGACATCCAGCTGCCGAAGATCTCCGGCCTGGAGGCGATCCGGCGCCTGCGCGCCGAGGCCGCGACCGCGGCGACGCCGATCATCGCGATCACCTCGTTCGCGCTTTCCGGCGACGAGCAGAAGGCGAAAGCCGCCGGCGCCACCGCCTACCTCGCCAAGCCCTACAGCCCTTTCGACCTGCTCAAGCTCGTGCGCCAGTACCTGCCTGAAGCGTGAAACGAAAGAAGTCCACCGCCGGTCGCTCAGTGAAGCGCGTCGCGAAGGAAGCGGGCGCGATCGAGCAGAACAAGGCCATCACCGACATCCTGCAGGTCATCAGCAGCTCGCCGGGCGATCTGCGGCCCGTGTTTGACGTGATCCTGGCGAGCGCGACGCGGCTATGCAGGGCGCATCTCGGCATTCTCAGTCTCGCGGATGGCGAAGGCTTTCGCACCGTCGCCCATCGCGGCGGCACTCCTGAGTTCACCAAGTGGGTGCTGGAGCGTGGCGTATTCAATCCACCGCCCGTGACCACGATGGGTCGGGCGATCGCTACCCAACGGCCCGTCCAGATCGCGGACGTCAAGCAAACACCGGCGTACCGCGAGGGCGTGCAGCTTGCAGTCAAGTTCTTCACGCTCGGCGGTGCCCGCACCTATCTTGCGGTGCCGATGATCAGAAACGAGCGGGTTCTCGGCACGATCAACATCTACCGACCAGAAGTTCGCCCATTCACCGAGAAGCAGATCGAGCTGGTCAAGACGTTCGCCAGCCAGGCGGTGATCGCGATCGAGAACGTGCGCCTTTTCAACGAGACGAAGGAGGCGCTCGAGCAGCAGACGGCGACAAGCGAAGTGCTGCAGGTCATAAGCGGCTCGCCGACCGACGTGCAGCCGGTGTTCGACACCATCGCTGAGCGTGCGGCCACGCTTTGCGGAGCCATGCTCGGCGTGGTCACCAAATTCGACGGCGAGCTGATTCACCTCGTCGCCTGTTATGGCACTAGCCCGGAGGCAGCGGAGGCGATTCGGGCGAATTATCCGATGAAGCCCGGACGCGGCACTCTCGGGGCGCGCGTGATCCAGGGCTGCGCTCCCCAGCAGATTGCCGATGTGCTGGCGGATGCCGAGTTCGCTTCAAAGGAGGCAGCTCGAAAGGCTGGTTTCAGAAGCAATCTGGGCGTGCCGATGCTGCGCGAGGGGCGGGTCATCGGTGCGATCGTCGTGGCGCGCGCGGAGACTGGACAGTTCCCGCAAAAGCAACTCGAGCTGCTGAAGACCTTCGCCGACCAGGCGGTGATCGCGATCGAGAACGTGCGGCTGTTCAACGAGACCAAGGAGGCGCTCGAGCAGCAGACCGCGACGGCGGAGATCCTGAAGGTGATCAGCGGCTCGCCCACGGACACGCAGCCCGTTTTCCAGGCCATCGCCGAGCGGGCCGCTCGCATCTGCGAGGCGAGCGACGCCAGGATCCACGTGGTGGAAGGCGCTGAGCTGCGGTACGTGACGGGTTTCGGCGACGTGGCCGCGCCCGAGATCGGCACCCGGCGGCTGATCGAGCGCGGGCTGGTCATGGGGCGGGCGGTGATCGACGGCAAGCCGGTGCACGTGGAGGACATCCAGGCCGTGGCGGACGAGTTTCCGGCCGGCGCGCAATACGGAGTGCAGTTCGGCTGGCGCACGGTCCTCGCCATGCCGCTGATGCGGGAGAGCCGCGCGCTCGGCGCCATCACGCTGCGCAGGCCCGAGGTGCGGCCGTTCAGCGAAAAGCAGATCGAGCTGCTCAGGACCTTCGCCGATCAGGCGGCGATCGCGATCGAGAATGTGCGGCTGTTCAACGAGACCAAGGAGGCGCTCGAGCGGCAGACCGCGACATCGGAGATCTTGCGCGTGATCTCGAGCTCGCCTACCGACACGCGGCCAGTCTTTGATGCCATCGCGAAGAGCTGCATGCGCTTATTTGGCGGTAAGAACGTTGCGGTAGTCACGATCGGCGCCGGCGCTATCGAGCTTGCCGCTTTTGCGGGCACCGCGGGCGTTGAAGCTCGCGAACAATTCGAGAAACTATTTCCGTTGCCGCTGACGGAGGGTAGCGTTTCGGGGCGCGCGCTCCTGAGAGGTGAAGTAGTCCACGTGCCGGATATCGAGGCGGATCCCGGACTGAGCCCACTTGCGAAGCATGCCGCGCGGGCAATGGGAAGCCGCAACACGCTTTCGGCACCTATGCTTCGCGAAGGTAAGGCGATCGGTGCGATCAATGTGATCCGCGCCAACGCTGGCGAAATGTACTCGGAGGAACAGATCGCTCTCCTCAAGACCTTCGCCGACCAGGCAGTGATCGCCATCGAGAACGTGCGCCTGTTCAACGAGACCAAGGAGGCGCTCGAGCAGCAGACTGCGACGGCCGAAATCCTCAAGGTGATCAGCAGCTCTCCGACCGACATGCAGCCGGTGTTCGACGCCATCACCCAGAGCCTCGTGCGCCTGATCGGGCAGTCGTTTTGCGGCATCAACATCCTCGAGGACAACCACTTCCACTTGCGCAGCATGTCGGCCCCGCTGCTCGCGCAGGTGGACCTGGATGCTTTGAAGAAGGTGTACCCCGTCCCGTTCGATCCGAAGGTCAGCGCGAACGCGCGGGCGGTGCTCGAGCGCAGGGTTCTCGTAATGCAGGACAGTGAAGCCCCAGGGGTGGCGCCGGCCGCCGCCGCCGCCGGGAAAGCGATGAAGTACCGAGCGCTCACACTGGTGCCCATGGCGCGGGAGGGTGAGGCGCCGATTGGAACCCTCGCCATCGGCAGCCCACAGCCGGGATGGAAGCTGACTGAAAAGCAGCTCGCCCTGGTGAAGACGTTCGCAGATCAGGCTGTGATCGCGATCGAGAACGTACGGCTGTTCAAGGAGCTGCAGAGCACGAACGCGAGCCTGCGCGAGGCGCTCGATCAACAGACTGCGACCGGCGAGATTCTCAAGGTCATCGCGAGCTCGACGACCGACGTGCAGCCCGTCTTCGAGACGATCATCCGCAACGCCGTGCGTCTGTGCGAGGGCGGCCTCGGGATGTTATTCACGTTCGACGGCAGCAAGCTCGACATCGGCGCGCACTATCAGAACAACGCCGAGGTCCTGGAGATGTTCCGCCGCGAGTATCCGCAGCCGGTAGGCCGTGACACGCCGTCAGGCCAGGCGATACTCGATCGCGCCGTCGTCAACGTCGCCGATATCTTCGAAACTGAATATTCCGAGTCGGTGAAGGAGCGGGCGCGCAAGTCTGGATGGCGCGCCGTGCTGACGGTTCCGCTGACGCGGGATGATGCCGCGATCGGCGCGATTGCGGTTGCGCGTAAGGAGCTCGGTGCTTTTGGGGACTCGTACGTGACGCTGCTCAAGACCTTCGCCGACCAGGCGGTGATCGCGATCGAGAACGTGCGGCTGTTCAACGAGACGAAGGAGGCGCTCGAGCAGCAGACGGCGATTAGCGAGGTGCTGCGCATAATCTCGAGCTCGCCGACGGACGTGAAGCCGGTGCTCGATGCGGTGGCGGAACGCGCGGCCAAGATCTGCGAGGCGAGCGACGCGCGGATCTTCCTTGCTGAGGGCGACGCGCTGCGCCATGTCGCGGGGTTCGGCGAAATGCCCGTGGCCCTCAAGATCGGTGAGACCATGCCGCTCAGCCGCGACTCGGTCGGCGGCACGGCGGCACTCGACCGCGCTCCGGTGCATGTCGAAGACATCCTGGCATTGCCGCCGGAGAAGTTCCCCATATCGCGCGAATTCAGCAATCGGGTCGGGCATCGCACGATCCTGGTCGTGCCGCTGCTGCGGGAGCAGCGCGCGCTCGGGGTCATCGGGCTACGCAGGATGGAAGTGAGGCCATTTACGGAAAAGCAAATCGCGCTCCTCAGGACCTTCGCCGACCAGGCGGCGATCGCGATCGAGAACGTGCGCCTGTTCAACGAGACCAGGGAGGCGCTCGAGCAGCAGAAAGCCTCGGCCGACGTGCTCAGCGTGATCTCGAGCTCGATCGCGGACACGACGCCGGTGTTCGAAAAGATTCTCGAGAGCTGCCAGCGCCTTTTCGCCGGGCGCAACGTCGGCATCAACGTGGTGGGCGACGACGGCAAAGTCCAAATCGGCGCCTATAAGGGCTTCGGCCGCGAAGAGCTCGAAAAGCACTTTCCGGTGCCGCTCAGCCTGGAGTCGGGTTCGGGCGCTGCGATCTTGCAGCGTCAGGTCGTGCACTATCCCGACTGCGAGGCGCCGGACGTGCCCGAGTACGCGCGCCGCGGCGGCAGGATCGCCGGCAACAGATCGGTTCTCTTCGCTCCCATGCTGTGGGAAGGCAGGGCAATCGGGGCGATCTTTGTCGGACGTCCGGTTGCCGGCCCATTCTCGGAAAAGGAGATCGCGCTCCTGAAGACCTTCGCCGACCAGGCGGCGATCGCGATCCAGAACGCGCGCCTGTTCCGCGAGATCCAGGAGAAGAGCGCGCAGCTCGAGGTGGCGAACCAGCACAAGTCGGAGTTCCTCGCCAACATGTCGCATGAGCTGAGGACGCCGCTGAACGCGATCATCGGGTTCTCGGAGGCGCTCAGCGAGCGCATGTTCGGCGAGGTCAACGAGAAGCAGCTCGAGTACCTGACGGACATCCACGAGTCCGGCCGGCACCTGCTCTCGCTGATCAACGACATCCTCGACCTCTCCAAGATCGAGGCCGGGCGCATGGAGCTGGACGTCTCGACCTTCGACCTGCCGAGCGCGCTGTCCAACGCGATGACGCTCATCCGCGAGCGCGCGCAGCGCCACGGCATCGGGCTCGGGCTGGAGGTCGACCAAAGCCTGGGGACTTTTTCCGGCGACGAACGGAAGTTCAAGCAGATCATGCTGAACCTGCTCTCCAACGCGGTGAAGTTCACCCCCGACGGCGGCAGCGTTGCTGTTTCTGCAAAAAAAGACACCACGCACGTCGAGATCGCGGTGAAAGACACGGGCATCGGCATCGCGCCCGAGGATCAGGCGGTGGTGTTCGAGGAGTTCAGGCAGGTCGGGCGCGACCGGATGAGGAAGGCCGAGGGCACGGGCCTGGGGCTCGCGCTCACCAAGCGCTTCGTCGAGCTGCACGGCGGCGCGATCCGGCTGGAAAGCACGCCGGGGAAGGGATCGACCTTCACCGTCGAGCTGCCGCTGCGGTGACCCGCCAGCGCCATTGCTGGGACGACGTCGTCAGCGACGAAGTGCGCGAGAGATACCGTGCTTATGAGCGCGAGCGCCGCGTCGGCGAGCGGCCGGCGCTGCTCGTCATCGACCTCTACAACCTGGTGTACCAAAGGGACCATCCGTCGACCTGCGGCGAGTTCGCCTGGACGGCGATCGAGGCGACGAAACGCCTTCTGGCCGCGGCGCGCGCCGCCGGGGTCGCCCTTCTCTATTCGACGCGCGACCCGGACATGCGGGTGGCGTCAACCCATCGACGCCGCGAGGCCGTCGGCGCCGATGCCTACGAGATCAAGGCGGAGTTCGCGCCGCGGCCGGACGACGTCGTGGTCCGGAAGCAGCGCGCGAGCGTGTTCTTCGGCACGCCGCTCGTCGCGCACCTGAACCAGCTAGGGGCGCGCAGCTTGATCGTGTGCGGCGAGTCGACCTCGGGCTGCGTGCGCGCTTCGGTGGTCGATGCCTATTCCAACGGCTACCACACGGTCGTGGTGGAGGAATGCACGTTCGACCGGTATCTGCTGTCGCACAAGATCAATCTGTTCGACATGCACCACAAGTACGCCGACGTGATGCACCTCGAGGAGGTGCTGGCAGCCCTCAGGACTGGGCGTGCGCCTTCCGCAGATCGGCGAGCTTGAAGCTGTCGGTGAAGTCGAGGTCGTGGTGCTCCTTGGCCTCGACCGCTTCCAGGAATCCCTGCTGGACCAGCTCTTCGAGCAGCTCGACGGTCTCGGCCTCGGAATAGCGGGCGAACCGCGTGCGCAGGCTGTCGGGATGCATGTCGCCTTCGATCAGGCCGAGGAGGCGGCGGTATTCCACCGGGACGCCGGCATCCTGTCGTTGCCAGGCTGTCTTGCCCGCTTCGGTGCGTCGGTAGAGCCGTCCGCTAGCCATGGGGGCATGCTGTCCGCTTTCGCGCCGTTTGAACAGGGTCTTAAAAACTTTTGACACGTATAGCCGTGATTTCCTGCCCGCCCGGGCCGGGTAGCTAGCGGCGGGGCGTGGCGATCTCGTCGCGGAGGGTTTGAACTTCGCTCTCCTCCCAGTCGAGGTCGAGGGTCTCCTCTTCCCAGTCCTGGGCGTCCTGCTCCAGCGGGAACTCGTCCTGGTCGGGGCCGTACACGTCGTCCAGCGTCATTGGCGCCTCCTTGTTGTGGTTGCAACCTATTCTTGACGCTGATTTGTTACAGGCCCGCTGCGCCGCAATGCGCCGCTCAGCGGCAGCCGAGCTGCCTTTCCTTGGCGAGCACCAGGGCGGTGAGCGTGGCATTGGCCGGCGCCTGCAGCCCCATTTCGGCGCCGACGCGCGGAATCGAGCCGTTGATGACTTCGATCTCCGATTTTTTTCGTGAAAGAAGGTCAAGAAGGACCGAGGGGCGCGCGTTGGGGATCTTGGACCCGAAGTCCCGCACGTAGGCCACCGGGTCGTCGAACCCCAGCCGGATGTTCTTCCTGCGGGCCACCTCGAAGCCTTCGGTCGCGCATGCGGCGGAGACCCGGGAAAGGTCCGGGTCGTTCAGCACGCCCACGATGGTGCACTCGGCGATCGCGCACGGGCCCGAGTAGGCGCAATTGCACAGCAGCTTCTCCCACACGAGCTGGTCGATGTCGTCGAACACCTTGACGCGGAAGCCGGCGCCGCGCCAGAGCTCTTCGACTTTCTTCAGGCGCGGCGTGATCGGTCCCCCGAACTCGCCCAGGCGCACGAGCTCCCAGCCATTGTGGTGCGCGTGGCCGGGCGCGCGCATCGAGGCGCCGAAGCCGCCCACGACGCCGACCATGACGCGGTCTTTTCCGAGGATGGAGGCCGCCGTGTCCGGACCGCCAAGGCCGTTCTGGATGGAAAGGACCGGGGTTTCGCTTTTCAGGAGAGATTTCAGTGAAGCCGCGGCGTCGGCTACGTGCATGGCCTTCGTTGCCAGGACCACGAGGTCGCAGGGCCCGGCGTCCCGCGGCTCGGTCGTGGCATGCACCTGCACCGTGCGGTCGCCCGAAGCCCCTTCGACGCGCAATCCCTTCTCCCGCATGGCCTGGACGTGCTCGCTCCAGCGGTCGATCGCCCACACCTCGTGGCCGGCCGAGGCGAAGAGCCCGGCATAGACCGAGCCCATCGCGCCCGTGCCGACGATCGCGATCTTCACTTCGCGCGGTTCCAGACCACCTGGCCGGTCGGCGCGCCGCCCGCCGACGGCTTGGGATTTGTATATCTCAGCTGGTCGCCCTTGATCTCAAACGGGCGCTTCTGCTCGGTGCCGTTCCAGTTCGGGAACGTCGAGGAGTCGATCTTCAACACGATCGCCTTCGCCTTTTCGTCTACCGAGTAGCGCCCGAAATGCGCGACGCTGCCGCCGATCACGGCCTTGTTCTCGTCCGGCGTGCCCTTGACGCGGCTGTTGGAGGCGAACTTCGGCAGGTCGTTGCGCGTGATGACCAACGCGTAGTGGCCGTTGGAGGCGAAGACCAGCTTGCCGGTCGGGTTCTTGCCGTAGGTGTCGCCGGCGGCTTCCAGGTTCCAGGCGCCGACCAGGCTCTTGGCCGACTGGGCGATCGCGTTGCCGGCCGATAGGGCGATTGCCACCGCCGTTGCCATTGCAGTAACGCTTTTCATGGTCCCTCCCTTGGGTTGACTTCAAGCCACTTCGAACAGACCCGCGGCCCCCATGCCGCCGCCGATGCACATCGTGACGACGACGAACTTGGCGCCGCGGCGCTTGCCCTCGATGAGCGCGTGCCCGGTGAGGCGCGCGCCCGACATGCCGTAGGGATGACCGACGGCGATCGCGCCGCCGTTCACATTCAACCGGTCGTGCGGGATGCCGATGCGGTCGCGGCAGTAGATCACCTGCACGGCGAAGGCCTCGTTCAGCTCCCACAGGTCGATGCTGGTCACGCTCTTGCCGGCCTGCTGCAGCAGCTTGGGCACGGCGAAGACCGGGCCGATGCCCATTTCCCTGGGATCGCAGCCCGCGGCGGCGAAGCCACGAAAAATGCCAAGAGGAGTCAAATTTCGCCGCGCGGCCTCTTTTGCGCTCATGACTACGCAGGCCGATGCTCCGTCGGAGAACTGGCTCGCGTTGCCCGCGGCGATGCAGCCGCCCTCGATCGCCGGCTTGATCTGCGACACGCCTTCGTAAGTGGTGTCGGGACGGATGCCTTCGTCCTCCGAAACCGTGACTTCCTTGACCGTCTCGTGGCCGGTGTTCTTGTCGACCACCTTCATCTTGGTGGTGATCGGCGCGATCTCGTCCTTGAACTTGCCCTCGGCGCGGGCCTTGGCCGCGCGCTGCTGGCTCTGCACGCCGTACTCGTCCTGCTTCTCGCGCGGGATGTCGTAGCGCCGCGCCACGTACTCCGCGGTCTGCAGCATCGGCCAGTAGGTCTCGGGCTTGTGGCGGTGCAGCCACTCGTCCTGGAAGTGGTGCTTGTTCATCTCGTTCTGCACCAGCGAGATCGACTCGACGCCGCCGGCGACGTAGACGTCGCCTTCGCCGGCCATGATGCGCTGGCTGGCGAGCGCGATGGTCTGCAGCCCGGAGGAGCAGAACCGGTTCACGGTCATGCCCGGCACGCTGATCGGGCAGCCGGCGCGGATCGCGATCTGGCGCGCGATGTTCCAGCCGGTGGCGCCTTCCGGGTTGGCGCAGCCGATGATCACGTCCTCGACCTCGTCGGCATCGACTTTCGCGCGCTCGAGCGCCGCGTGCACCACGTGCCCGCCCATCTTCGCGCCGTGCGTCAGGTTGAGCGCGCCGCGCCAGCTCTTGCAGAGCGGCGTGCGCGCGGTGGATACGATCACTGCCTCGGTTGTCGCGCTAGCCATTGAACCTCCTGCCTTCCTTGGCAAATTTCACCAGCATCGGCGCCGGCTGCCACTGGCCGCCCTGGTAGCCCTGCCGGAATTTGTCGATCGAATGGGACACCTTCTCCAGCCCGACCAGGTCGGCGTAGAACATCGGCCCGCCGCGGTAGGGCGGGAAGCCGTAGCCGGTGAGGTACACCATGTCGATGTCGGAGGCGCGCAGCGCGATGCCCTCCTCGAGGATGCGCGCGCCCTCGTTGGCGAGCGCGAAGACGCAGCGCTCGACGATTTCATCATCGGGGATTTTGCGCGGGGTTAGTTGCCCCTCCTCCCGATAGTCTGAAAGCATCTTCTCAACTTCAGGATCCGGGATCGGCTTGCGGTTGCCTTTCTCGTAGCGGTACCAGCCGCGGCCGGTCTTCTGGCCGAACCAGCCCTTCTCGCAGATGCGGTCGGCAATCTTCGAGTACACCATGTCGGGCCGCTCCTTCGAGCGCCGCTTGCGGATTTCCCAGCCGATGTCGTTTCCCGCCATGTCGTACATGGCGAACGGCCCCATCGCCATCCCCCAGCGCTGCAGCGCGCTGTCGACCTGCGCCGGCGTCGCGCCTTCGTCGAGCAGGAACAGGCTCTGCTGCACGTACTTCTCGAGCATGCGGTTGCCGATGAAGCCGTCGCACACGCCGGACACCACCGGGACTTTCTTGAGCGTCTTGCCGAGCTTCATCGTCGTTGCAAGTACGTCCTTGGCGGTTTTCTTCCCCCGCACCACCTCGAGCAGCCGCATGACGTTCGCCGGCGAGAAAAAGTGCGTGCCGACCACGTCCTCGGGACGCTTGGTCGCGGCGGCGATCTGGTCGACGTCGAGGGTCGAGGTATTGGTGGCGAGGATCGCGCCCGGCCGGACGATGCCGTCGAGCTTCTTGAAAAGATCCTGCTTCACGTCCATGCGCTCGAACACCGCTTCGACCACGATGTCGGCGCCTTTGATCTCGCCGAGATTTGTTGCTGGTGAAATCAAGGCCATGCGTTTGTCCATGTCGGACTGCGCGAGGCGGCCCTTCTCCACCGTCGCCGCGTAATTGCTCTTGATTTTCTGGATGCCTTTGTCCAACGCCTCTTGCGTGGAGTCGACCAGCGTCACCGGGATCCCGGCATTGGCGAAGCACATGGCGATGCCGCCGCCCATCGTGCCGGCGCCGATCACCGCCGCCTTGTTGACCGGGCGCACCGGGGTGTCGTCGGGCACGCCGGGGATCTTCGAGGTCTGGCGCTCGGCGAAGAACATGTGGCGCAGCGCCTTCGACTCGGCGGTGTTGACGAGCCGCTGGAAGCGCTCGCGCTCGACCTTGCGGCCCTCGTCGAAGGGCAGGGTCGCCGCCGCCGCCGCGCAGGCCACGATCTCGAGCGGCGCAGGGTAGCCGCGCGACTCCTTCGCCACCTGCTCGCGCACCCTGGCGAAGAAGGCCTCGGGGTCGCCTTCGAGCCTTGGGGGCAGGTCGCGGGTGCGACGCACGGCCTTGCTTTCTGAGATCAGCTTTCTCGTAAGTTCCAAGGCGCCCTGAAGCAAATCGCCCTGCACGATCTCGTCCACCAGGCCGAGCTCCTTCGCCTTCTCCGCGGAAATCGTGCTGCCGGTGGTCATCATGCGCACGGCATCCGCCATCGGGATGATGCGCGGCAGGCGCTGGGTGCCGCCCGAGCCGGGGAGGATGCCGAGCTTCACTTCGGGCAGGCCGAGCTGCGCCCGCGGCGCCGCGACGCGGTAGTGGCAGCCGAGCGCGAGCTCGAGGCCGCCGCCGAGGGCGAAGCCGCCGATCGCGGCGACCAGCGGCTTTTTCATCGCGTCCTGCTGGTCGTTCACCTCGAACAGATCGGGCTTCTCGCGGGGCTTGCCGAACTCGCGGATGTCGGCGCCGCCGGAGAACGCCTTGGCCGAGCCGATGATCACCACGCCCTTCACGGCCGGATCCGCCTCGGCCTTCTGCAGGCAGGCCATCAGCCCGGCGCGCAGCGCGTTGCCCAGGCCGTTCACCGGCGGATTGCTCATGGTGATGACGGCGATGCCGTCGCGGACGGTGTATTGCGCGACCTCGCTCATGCGAAAAACTCCTGAATTAAGCTGTGGGTCTCAGGCCCAGCCGCGCGAAAAGGGCCCGGTCGCGGGCTGCTTCGGGGTTGCCCGTGGTGAGCAGTTTCTCGCCGTAGAACACCGAGTTCGCGCCGGCGAGGAAGCAGAGCGCCTGCACCGCTTCCGGCATGCTTTCGCGACCGGCCGACAGCCGCACCCATGCTTTCGGCATGCAGATGCGCGCCGCCGCGATCGTGCGGACGAATTCCAGGGGGTCCAGAGAGTCGGCGCGTTCCAGAGGAGTTCCCGCAACGCGGACGAGCGCGTTGATCGGCACGCTCTCGGGATACGGATCCAGCCTCGCGAGCTGCGCGATGAGCGCCGCGCGGTCGCGCCGCGATTCGCCCATGCCGACGATACCGCCGCAGCACACGCGAATGCCGGCTGCGCGTACGCGCTGCAGCGTCTCGAGCCGGTCGCGGTAGGCGCGCGTGCTGATGATCTCGCCGTAGAACTCGGGCGAGGTGTCGAGGTTGTGGTTGTAGTAGTCGAGGCCCGCTTCGCGCAGGCGCTCGGCCTGGCCGGGCTTGAGCATGCCGAGCGTCGCGCAGGTTTCAAGTCCGAGCTTTTTAACCTCGCGGACGAATTCGGCTACTTTTTCCAGATCCCTGTCCTTCGGCCCGCGCCAGGCCGCGCCCATGCAGAAGCGGCTGGCGCCGTTCTGTTTGGCAACGGTGGCGGCGGCGACGACCGTCTCCACGGAAAGAATGTCCTCGTCCTGAACCCCGGTGTCATACCGGCGGGACTGGGGGCAGTAGGCGCAGTCCTCGGGGCAGCCGCCGGTCTTCACCGAGAGCAGGGTGGAGAGCTGGACTTCGGCGGGATGAAAGTTCTCGCGGTGGACGCTCGCCGCGCGGTAAACGAGCTCGGTGAACGGAGCCTCGAAGAGCCCGAGCACGTCCTTGGCGTCCATGGCGCTAGGATAAACTACTTCGCGAGGAGGGATCATGCAGGGCCTGATGATGGACCAGCCGCTGCTCATCAGCGGGCTGCTCCGCCACGCCGACCGCCACCACGCCTCGACCGAGATCGTCTCGAAGACCGTCGAGGGGAGCCTGCATCGCTACACCTACCGGCAGGCGCACGCCCGCGCCCGCAAGCTCGCCAACGCGCTGAAGCGGCTCGGCGTACGCGCGCACGACCGCGTGGCGACCCTGGCCTGGAACGGCTTTCGCCACTTCGAGATCTACTACGCGGTCGCCGGCTCGGGCGCGGTGATCCACACCATCAACCCGCGCCTCTTCCCGGAGCAGATTTCGTATATCGCGAACCACGCCGAGGACAAGATCGTCTTCTTCGACGCGACCTTCGCGCCCCTGATCGAGAAGCTCAGGCCCCAGCTGAAGAGCGTCGCGCGCTTCATCCCGATGACCGACGAATACGAAGAGCTGATCGGGAACGAAAGCGACGAATTCGACTGGCCGTCGTTCGATGAACGGACCGCGGCCTGCCTGTGCTACACCTCCGGGACGACGGGCAATCCGAAGGGCGCGCTCTATTCGCATCGCTCGACGATGATCCACGCTTACGCGGCGGCGCTGCCCGACACGCTGAATCTCTCGGCGCGCGAGGTGGTGCTGCCGGTGGTGCCGATGTTCCATGTGAATGCCTGGAGCCTGCCGTACTCCTGCACCATGACCGGCGCGAAGATGGTGTTTCCCGGACCGCACCTCGACGGCAAGAGCCTGCACGAGCTGTTCGAGTCCGAGGGCGTGACGATGAGCGCGGGCGTGCCGACGGTATGGCTCGGGCTCCTGACCTACATGAAGGAGAGGAAGCTGCGCTTCTCCAGCCTGAAGAACGTGGTCATCGGCGGCTCGGCGTGCCCGCCGGCGATGATCCGCACCTTCCAGGACGATTACGGGGTGCAGGTGCTGCACGCGTGGGGCATGACCGAGATGAGCCCGCTCGGCACCGCGGGCACGCTCAAGGCGAAGCAGGCCAGGCTTCCCAAGGGCGAGCGCGAGACGATCCAGGGAAAACAGGGACGAGCGATTTTCGGAGTCGATTTCCGCATCGTCGACGAGAACGGCGCCGAGCTGCCCTGGGACGGCAAGGCCTTCGGCGACCTGCAGGTGCGCGGGCCCTGGGTGATCAAGAGCTACTTCAAGGGCGAAGGCGGGGATCCCCTGCGCGGGGGATGGTTCCCGACCGGCGACGTCTGCACCATCGACCCCGAGGGCTACATCCAGATCACCGACCGGTCGAAGGACGTGATCAAGTCCGGCGGCGAGTGGATCAGCTCGATCGACCTGGAGAACATCGCGATTGCGCATCCGGCGATTGCCGAGGCCGCGGTGATCGGCGTGCGCCACCCGAAATGGGACGAGCGCCCGATCGTGGTCGCGGTGAAGAAGCCCGGGCAGGAAATCTCGAAGGACGAGCTCCTCAGGTTCTACCACGGCAAAATCGCGAAGTGGTGGATGCCCGACGACGTCGTCTTCGTGAACGAGCTGCCGCATACCGCGACCGGCAAGCTCTCCAAGCTCACCCTGCGGCAGCAATTCAAGGATTATCGACTAGGGAGCGGCGGCCTTGATCCGAAGTGACCTGGGAAGCAAAAGCGGGGATCGCGTCGCGCGCGTGTGGTTCGACCGCATCGACAAGAAGAACGCCATCACGGTCGAGATGTACCCGATGCTGGGAAAAGCGCTCGCCGCCGCGGACGCCGACCCGCAGGTGCGCGCCGTCCTGCTGCACGGCACCGCCGAATGCTTCACCGCCGGCAACGACGTCGGCGATTTCGTCAACGTGCCGCGCCAGCCGGGCAGCACGCCCGCGCGCGCGCTCTTCGACGTGCTGCCGAACATGAAAAAACCGGTGGTCGCCGCGGTCGGCGGGCCGGCGGTGGGCATCGGCACGACGATGCTCCTGCACTGCGATCTCGTCTACGCGGCGCCGAACGCGCGTTTCCAGCTGCCGTTCGTGCCGCTCGGCATCGTCCCCGAGTTCGGCTCGACCTTCCTCCTGCCGCGGCTCGCCGGCTACCAGCGCGCCGCCGAATTGCTGCTTCTCGGCCAGCCGTTCAGCGCGCAGAAGGCCTATGAGGCCGGGATCGTGACCGAGGTGGTTCCCCAGGAAAAACTGCTCGAGCATTCTTCCCGGGTTGCTGCGGCGCTCGCCGCGCTTCCCCCGGAGTCCATCCGCCTGACCAAGCGCCTGATGAAGGCGCGCTACGCCGATGCGCTCGCCGCGACGATCGACGAGGAGACGCGCATCTTCACCGAGCGGCTGTCCTCGCCCGAGGCGAAAGAGGCGCTGAGCGCGTTTCTCGAGAAGCGCAAGCCTGATTTCTCACGTTTCTAGCGGCGCAATGAAGTATGTCTTGATGCCGATTTTGTTCATCGGGTTTTCCGCGCACGCCGATCTGTACCGCTGGGTCGACCGCGAAACCGGCTCGGTCAAGTTCTCCAACACGCCGCCGCCGTGGTTCGGAGATCCGGAAAGGGAGCGCGGGTCGCCGGCGGTCGAGGTCATCCCGTACCGCGGCCCAGGCGCGCCGCCCAGGTCCGCCGCGGCGCCCGAGATGTCGCCTGCGACGGCCAGGCTGGCCAGCCTCGAGACGCGCTGGGCGAGCCTGGTGCGATTCTTCGCTTCGCTTCCCCCGACCACGGACTTCAGCCGCCCGGGCAGCGGCATCCAGCAGCAGATCGAGGCCTACCGGGCGCTGAGCGCCGAGCTCGACCGCCTCGACCCGGCGGGCACGCCGCGCCGCCGCGCGCAGGAGGCCGCCATTTTCGAGACCTTGCGTCGCGCGCTGGAAGCGCAGCCCGGCTCCAGGCCCCCGGCGCAAGCCGCCGCCGAGCGTGTTCCAACGGCGGACACCGAGGCGCGCTGGCGCCAGGCGTTGCAGCAGGCCGCCGCGATCGCCGATCGGCCCGAGCCGGCTCGCAGCATGCCCGAGCTGCAGGACGCGCTCAGGACGCTCGAGGCGCTCCATGTCGAGCTGAACAAGCTCGATCCGAACGGCGCGGCCGCGCGCGAGCGCGAGGTGCAGGTCACCCTGGAAAGGATCCGCCAAAGCTTCCAGGCGGCCAGATGAGCGCGCGCGCGCTCGCCATCCGGGATCTCGAGCAGCGCGTCGGCCAGGAGGTCGGCGTCTCGCCCTGGGTCGAGGTCACGCAGGAGCGCATCGATACCTTCGCCAGGGCGATCGACGATTTCCAGTGGATCCACGTCGACCGGGCGCGCGCGAAGGCGTCGCCCTTCGGCGGTACCATCGCGCACGGCTTTCTTACGCTGTCCCTGCTCTCTCACCTGTCGGAGCGTACTTTCGGCTTTTCCGACCGGAAAATGGGCGTGAACTACGGCCTGAACCGCGTGCGCTTCACTTCGCCGGTGCCGAGCGGCTCGCGCGTGCGCGCCCGCTTCACGCTGCAGAAGTTCGAGAAGCTTGCCGACGGCGGCATCCAGGTGACCTGGAACACCGTCGTCGAGCGCGAGGGCGCGGACAAGCCGGTCCTCATCGCCGAATGGCTAGGCCGTCACTACTACTAGAAAATAGGGACAGACCCCATTTTTCTCATTTGGAGAGCCGTGTGACGCAGCGCTGGAAGCAAAGGCCGCCAAACTCCAACTGGGGCGAGTTCGGCCCGGATGACCAGCGCGGTCGCATGAATCTGGTCACCCGCGAGAAGGTTCTGCAGGGAATCGCCGAGGTGCGGGAAGGAATCACCTTCTGCCTCTCGCTGCCGCTCGACTATCCCGGCGGCAGCGTGCTCAACCCGCGGCGCTCCCCACCGCGCCTTGCGTCCACGGTTCGCAGTAACAAACAGAATTTCTGCTATCCGCTCGCGGACGAGAACCCTGACCTCACCGACGTGGTGTGCGACGACGTCGTGCTGCTGACGCTGCAGTACTCCTCGCAATGGGACTCGTTCGCGCACATCGGCAGCCGCTTCGACGCCGACGGCGACGGCAAGGCCGAGATCGTCTTCTACAACGGATTTCGCGCGGGTGAGCATGTCGTTCCTGCGACCGCGAAAAAAACCGAAGGATGGGACCGTTACGAAGGCACAGAGGCGCGCGCGCTCGGCATCCAGAACCTCGCCGAGCACGGCGCGCAGGGGCGCGGCGTGATGATCGACCTGCACGCGCATTTCGGCCGGGAGCGCCGTCCGGTCGACCATGACGCCTTGATGAAAATCCTGGAGAAAGACAAAGTCGCCGTAGAGCGCGGCGACATGGTCTGTCTGTACACCGGCTTTGCCGACGTGATCCTGGAACTGAAGAAAAATCCGGACCCGAAGCTGCTGCACGGCACCTGCAGCGGCCTAGACGGCCGCGATGAAAAGCTGCTGCAGTGGATTTCCGACTCCGGTCTTGCCTGCCTCATCTCCGACAACTACGCCGTGGAGATCATCCCGACCAGCCTGAGCAAGCCCAAGCCGCACGCGGCAATGCCGCTGCACGAGCACTGCCTGTTCAAGAACGGCATCCACCTCGGCGAGATGTGGTATCTCACCGAGCTCGCGCGCTGGCTGCGCAGCCACCAGCGCAGCCGTTTCCTGCTCACCGGGCCGCCGCTGCGCCTCCCGGGCGCGGTCGGCTCGCCCCCGACGCCGATCGCTACCGTATGACGAAAGTCGCATTGATCACCGGCGGCTCTTCCGGCATGGGCGAGGCCACGGCCGACGAGCTCGTGCGGCGCGGCTGGCGCGTCGCCGTCATGGCACGGAGCAAGGTTCAAAAGGAAATCTTTTCCCTTCAGGGCGACGTGGCCGAGGACGCCGATTGCCGCCGCGTGGCGAAAGCGGTGCTCGACAAGTGGGGCCGGATCGACGCGCTGGTGAACAGCGCCGGCACCACGAAGTTCGTGGCGCATGCCGACCTCGAAGGCCTGTCGGCCGAGGACATCCTCGGCATCTTTCGCGTCAACCTGGTCGGCCCGTTCCAGATGATCCGCGCCTGCGCCGCCGCGCTGAAGGCGAGCCGCGGCTGCGTGGTGAACGTCTCCTCGGTCGCCGCGATCCTCGGCACCGGCTCGTCGATCGCCTACGCCGCGTCGAAGGCCGCGCTCGACACGATGAGCTTCTCGCTCGCCCGGGCGCTCGGGCCGGAGGTCCGGGTGAATGTCGTGGCACCGGGCTACGTGCGCACCCCCTGGCAGGTGGCGGCGCACGGCGCCGACGGCGCCGCCGAGGTCGAGCGCCGCTTCGCCGAGCGCGCGCCGCTGAAAGCCGCCGCCGAGCCGCAGGACGTCGCCGAGGCGATCGCCTGGCTGATCGAAGGCGCGCGCCGCGTCACCGGCGAGATCGTGTACGTCGACGGCGGTATGCACATCGCTTCGCCGCGTTGATCTACGACTATGTGATCGTAGGCGCAGGATCCGCGGGCTGCGTCCTGGCGAATCGTCTTTCTGAAGACTCTTCTATAAAGGTACTACTCCTCGAGGCGGGACCGCGCGACACCGACGTCTGGATCCACGTCCCGCTCGGCTACGGCAAGCTGTTCGCGCGCACCGACGTCAACTGGGCCTATGAGTCCGAGCCCGAGCCGGCGCTGAACGGCCGGCGCATCTTCACGCCGCGCGGCAAGGTGCTCGGCGGCTCCTCGTCCATCAACGGCCTGGTGTACATCCGCGGCCAGCGCGAGGACTTCGACGGCTGGCGCATCCCCGGCTGGGATTTCGCCTCGCTCGCGCCGTACTTCGAGAGGGCCGAGAGCCAGCTGAAGGTCTCGGATCTGGAGCGCCACGAGCTGTGCGACGCCTTCATCGCGTCGGCGCTGGCGCTCGGCATCCCGCGCAACGACGACTTCAACGGCGCGACGCAGGAAGGCGCCGGCTACTACCGGGCCACCGCGCACCGCGGGCGCCGGCGCAGCACCGCGACCGCCTACCTGCGGCCGGCCGAGAAGCGCCCGAACCTGCGCGTGGAAGTGAACGCACTGGTTACAAGAATTCTTTTCGAGGGAAAGCGGGCTGTCGGGATCTCCTATCGCCAGGGTGAACGGTCGCACACTGTCCGGGCAGAGAAAGAAATTCTGCTCGCCGGCGGGGCCTTCAACTCGCCCCAGCTGCTGGAGCTCTCCGGGGTGGGGCCGCGCGAGTTGCTCGAAAAGCACGGCATTCCGGTAGTCCATGACGCGCCGCAGGTCGGCGAGCGGCTGCAGGACCACTTCTACGTGCGCACGTTCTGGCGCTGCTGCAAGTCGATCACCCTGAACGACGACATGGCGAGCCTGTGGCGAAAGGCAGGGATTGGTCTTCAATATCTGTTGAAAAAGACCGGGCCTCTGACGGTGAGCGCAGGCCATGCCGCGGCGTTCGTGCGCACAAAGCCCTGGCTCAGACGCCCCGACGCGCAGATCTACTTCATCAACTTCTCGACCGCGAAGCGCGGAGGCGTGCTTCATGCGCACTCGGGCTTCACCTGCGCGATGTCGCAGCTGCAGGTCGAGTCGCGCGGCTCGGTGCACATCCGCTCGGCGGACCCGGCCGCGCCGCCGGCGATCCGCTATAACTATCTCGCCACCGAGAGCGACCGCCGCGTGATGGTCGAAGGACTGAAGATCATCCGCAGGATCTGCGCGACGGCGCCGATGCGCGACTACGTCGCCGCCGAATACCTGCCGGGTGAGAAGGTCGTCACGGATGAAGACTGGCTGGCGTACTGCCGCGAGACGGGCGAGACCGTGTTCCACCCGACGTCGACCTGCAGCATGGGAAGGGTCGTGGACGAACGGTTGCGGTTGAAGGGAGTTTCTTCATTGAGAATCGTGGACGCGTCGGTGATGCCCGCGGTGCCGTCCGGTAACATCAATGCCGCGGTCATCGCGCTGGCGGAGAAGGGCGCCGATCTGATCAGGCAGGAGGCGCGACAACTGCAGGCACAATAGCGCAATGTGGGAAGGCGCCGCGATTGTCCTCATCGCAGCAGGGATTTTTCTCTGGCTCGACAGCCTGCGAGCGCGCGAGCGCGCGCTGCAGGCCGGGCGCGCCGCGTGCCAGCGCTACGCGCTCCAGTTCCTCGACGACACGGTCTCTTTCGCGCGCGTCAGGCTCGGGCGCGACCAGGACGGGCAGCTCAGGATCGCTCGCACCTACACCTTCGAGTTCTCCGATACCGGCAACAACCGCCGCCACGGCGCGATCGTGATGCTCGGCGGGGAGTTGCTGGATGTGCAGCTCGAGCCGTACCCGATTCAATGACCGCCCGGTGGCTCGAAGGCCGGGTGATCGAGAACCGGCGCTGGACGGACGCGCTGTTTTCGCTGAGGGTCGAAGGACCGCGGCTCAGGTTCGAGGCGGGGCAGTTTGTGAGGATTGCCGTAGAAGAGCGCGTTGCCCGCCCGTTCTCGTTCGTCAATCCGCCGCAAGACCCGGTGCTCGAGTTCTACGGCATCGTGGTCCCCGAAGGTCCGCTCTCGCCAAGGCTGATGGCGCTGCGCGCCGGCGAGCGCCTTCTCGTGGCGCCGAACCCGGCGGGGTTTCTCGTCTTGTCCGAGGTGCCGGACGCCGATACGTTGTGGCTCGTGTCCACCGGGACCGGCATTGCGCCGTTTCTTTCCCTATTGAGGACCGAAATGCCGTGGCGGCGCTTCCGCAACGTCGTGCTGGTCCATGCAGTCCGTCACGCGCGGGAACTGGTGTACAGAGAATTGATAGGACAAATTCAACGCCTGCATGAAAAAATCTTCCACTACCTCACGTTCGTCAGCCGCGAGAGCGCGCCCGGATCGCTCGCCGGCCGCATCCCGGCCGCAATCCGCGATGGCAGGCTGGAAACCGCGGCGGGATTGCCGCTCGACGAACGCTCGCACGTGATGTTGTGCGGCAACCCCGATATGCTGAAGGACGCTTCGAGCGCGCTCGCCGAGCGCGGCCTGCGCAAGCACCGGCGCCGCAGCCCGGGTCACATCACGGTGGAGAGCTTTTGGTAGCTTTTTGCAAAGTTTTTCTTATTCTGATCCTGACGGCGCTGGTCTGCGGGTGCAGCACGGTGCGCTTCGCCTACGAGAACGCGGACGCGTACCTGCGCTGGAAGGCCGGCAGCTATCTCGACCTGCAGGGCGACGACGCTGACGAGCTCGACGACCGCATCGACGAATTTCACGCCTGGCATCGCAAGAACGCGCTGCCGAAGTACGTGAACCTGGCGCACGAAGCCTCGCAGCGTTTCGCCGACGGGCTATCGCGCCCGGACGTGGTTTGGGGGTACGATTCCGTGAGGGTGCAGGCGCGGGAGAGCCTGCGCAAGGCAGGCGATCTCGTGGCGCCGCTGCTCGATCGGCTGACGCCCGAGCAGGTAGCGCAGATCGAGCGCCGCCTCGCCGAGGAGAACCGGAAGTTCCACCGCGACAACCTGCGGGGACCGGAGCGCGACCGGCGCAAGAAGCGGGCCAAGTACGTCGTCGAGCGGCTGGAGGACTGGGTGGGGAAGCTGACGCAGGCGCAGATCCAACGGGTGCGCGAGTACGCCGATCGGGCACCGATGGTGGACGAGCTGCGCGACCGCGACCGCAAGCGCGTGCAGAAGGACGTGATCGCGATCCTGCGGGCGCGCGAGGCGCGCGCGCGCCTCGGCGAGCGCCTCGCCAACTGGGACCGGGGGCGCGAGCCGGCGTACGTCGCCGCGCTCGACAGCTGGCGCGAGCAGTACTTCGCCATGCTGATGGACATCGACCGCTCGCTCACGCCGGAGCAGCGCGCACGGGCGCTGGGTCACCTGCGCCGCTACGCGGAAGATTTCGAGACCCTCGCCGCCGGATGAACGACCCGAAGCCGTTGCGCGAGCTTGCACGGGAAGCGCCCGACGTAGCGACCGCCTACGCGGGTCGCACCCGCTACACGCAGCTCGAGTACGAGGCGCTGCTCGCCAACCTGTCGATCGGCATCGCCTTCACCCGCGAGCGGCGCTTCTTCCTGTGCAACCCGAAGTTCGCCGAGATGTTCGGCTACGGCCCGGACGAGCTGATCGGCATGCCCGGCGAGACCATGTACCCGAGCCGCGAGAGCTACCTCGCCCTCGGCCAGATCGCCACGCCGATCCTCTCCGCCGGGCGCCAGCTGGACATCGAGTGGGAAGTGCGGCGCAGGGACGGCTCGACCTTTCTCTGCCGGCTGATCGCCAAGGCGATCGATCCCGCCAACACGCAGCACGGCACCGTGTGGATCGTCGAGGACATCACCGACCGGCGGCGCCATGCCGACGAGATCGCGCGCCTGCTGCGCGAGCAGGAGGCGATTCTGGGCACCGCCTCGATCGGCATCGTGTTCGTCAGGGACCGCCGCCTGGTGCGCTGCAACCGCCGCTACGAGGAGATGTACGGCTACGGCCCGGGCGAGATGGACGGCCAGCCGGCGTCGATCATCTATCCGGGCGCGAGCGAGTTCGACGAGGCGAAATCGGTCTACGAGGCACTCGCGCGCGGCCAGACCTCGCGGCGCGTCGGGCTGCGCCGGCGCAAGGACGGCAGCACCTTCTGGAACCGCGCCGACGGCCGCGCGGTCGATCCGCAGAACCCGCACAAGGGCTCGGTGTGGACCGTCGAGGACATCACCGAGCAGCGCCGTGCCGAGGACGAGCTGCAGCGCGTGCTCGCCGAGCAGCAGGCGCTGCTCGACAACGTCGTGGTCGGCATCGCCATCAGCCGCGAGCGCCGGGTGATGCGCTGCAACCGGCGCTTCGAGGAGATGTTCGGCTTCGGCCCCGGCGAGGCGATCGGGGCCTCGTGGCGCCAGGTGTACTTCACCGAGGACGAGTTCGACCTGCGCGCCCAGCTTTACCCCGAGCTCGACCAGGGCCGCACTCACGCGAGGGAGCAATGGCTGCGCCGCCAGGACGGCTCGGGCTTCTGGTGCCGCGTATCCGGACGCGCCGTCGCCGCCGGCGATCCGGGCCGGGGCTACGTCTGGCTGATGGAGGACGTGAGCGAGCGCCGCCGCGCCGACGAGTCGCTCGAGCGCCTGATCCGCGAGCAGGACGCGGTGCTGCAGAACGCGGTCACCGGCATCATCTTCGTCAAGGACCGCAGGATCGTGCGCTCCAACCGGCGCTTCGAGGAAGTCTTCGGCTACGGCGCGGGCGAGCTTCTCCACCAGTCGACGCGCTTCATGTTCGCCACCCACGAGGAGTACGAGGCCGGGGGCGAGACGCTCTACGAGCCGGTATGGCGCGGCGAGACGGTCTACGTCGAGCGCCGCCACGTGCGCAAGGACGGCGGGCAGATCTGGTGCTCGATCTCCGGTCGCGCGGTGCAGCCCGGCGACCCGGCGCAGGGCTCGGTATGGCTGTTCGACGACATCACCCACGAGCACGAGTCGGAAGAAAGAGTACAGCGGGCGCTCTCTGAGCAGGAGCTCATCCTCGACAACGCCTCGGTCGGCATCGCGTTCGTGCGCAACCGCGCCATCCAGCGCTGCAACCGCTTCCTCGAGGACATGGTGGGGGCCGGCCCGGGCGATCTGATCGGCCAGAGCACCGCGGCGTTGTTCGCCTCGCGCGAGGAATGGGAGGACGCCGGGCGCGGCGCCTACGCTGCCACGCTCCCGGGGGACACTTTCGAAGGCGAAGCGCGCTTCCGCCGGCGCGACGGCTCGACGTTCCAGTGCCGCGCGCGCGGGCGGCGCACCGACACCGGCGAGGCGGAGCAGGAATGGATCTGGAGCTACGAGGACGTGACCGCCGAGCGCGAGGCGGAAATGCGCGTGCAGCGGGCGCTCGCCGAGCAGGACCTCATTCTCGACAACGCCACGGTCGGCATCGCCTTCGTGCGCAGCCGCTCGATCCAGCGCTGTAACCGCTACCTCGAGGAAATGGTGGGCGCGAAGCGCGGTGCGCTGGTCGGGCAGCGCTCGTCGGTGCTGTTCGCCGACGAGAAGGACTGGCTGGAGGCGGCGCGGCGGGCGTTCGAGGAGACGCCGCCCGGCGGCATCCACATCGCCGAAGCGCGCCTGAAGCGCGCCGACGGCTCGAGCTTCCACTGCTACATGCGCGGCCGTCGCATCGACGCCGGCGACGCGGAGCAGGAGTGGATCTGGAGCTACGAGGACGTGACCGCGGAGCGCGAGGCCGACCTGCGGGTGCAGCGGGCCCTGGGCGAGCTCGAGCGCGCGGTGGCGGAAAGAACCGCCGAGCTCGAGGAGGCGAAAGCGCGCGCCCAGCACCTCGCCGACCACGATGCGCTCACCGGGCTGCCGAACCGCAGGCTGCTCGAGGACCGCCTGACGCAGGCGCTTGCGCTCAGCCATCGCAACCGGAAGGCGAGCGCGGTGATGTTCGTCGACCTCGACCGCTTCAAAATGATCAATGACTCGCTCGGCCACTCGGTGGGCGATGCGCTGCTGAAGGAGGTCGCCGGCCGCCTGGTGAAGCAGCTGCGCGAAGGCGACACCATCTGCCGCATCGGCGGCGACGAGTTCATGGTGGTGCTGCCCGAGGTCAAGCGCTCCTCGCACGTCGCGCAGGTGGCGCAGAAGATCATCGACCAGCTGTCGCAGCCGGTGGTGGTCGAGGAGCGCGAGCTCACCGTCACGCCCTCGATCGGCATCTCGGTGTTCCCCGACGACGGCCGCGACGCCGAGGCGCTGATCCGCAACGCCGACGCCGCGATGTACCACGCCAAGGAGCTCGGCCGCGCCAACTACCAGTTCTTCACCGAGCAGATGAACCAGGCGGCGTCGCGCCGCCTGCAGCTCGAGAGCGACCTGCGGCGCGCGGTGGGCAAGGGCGAGCTGCGCGTGCATTACCAGCCGATCATCGACGTGGCGAGCGGCCGCATCGCCGCGCACGAGGCGCTCGCGCGCTGGCAGCACCCGGAGCGCGGCCTGGTGCTCCCGGCGGAGTTCATCCAGGTCGCCGAGGAGACCGGGATCATCCTGAAAATCGGCGAGTGGATCCTCGGCGAGGCCTGCCGCTGGAACACCTTCATCGGCGCCCGCAGTAGTGACGGCGGCGAGCTCCAGATCGCGGTGAATCTCTCGGCGCGCCAGTTCAACGACCCGCACCTCTCCAAGATGGTGGCGCGCGCGCTCAGGGAAACCGGCCTGCCGCCGCGGCTGCTCGAGCTCGAGATCACCGAGTCGACCGCGATGCAGCAGACCGACGTCACGCTGCGCACGCTGAAGAAGCTGAAGCAGCTCGGCGTGTCGATCGCGATCGACGACTTCGGCACCGGCTATTCGAGCCTGTCCTATCTGCGGCGTTTCCCCGTGGACAAGGTGAAGATCGACCGCAGCTTCGTTGCCGAGGTGCCGGCGAACCGCGACCAGGGCGCGATCGTCGCGGCGATCATCGCGCTCGCGCACGCGCTGCAGATCAGAGTGGTCGCGGAGGGCGTGGAGACCGAAGCGCAGCGCGAGTTCCTCAAGTCCTGCGGCTGCGACCTGATCCAGGGCTACCTCGTCGGCAAGCCCGCCGACGCCGACAGCGCGGCAAGAGACTACGTCTAGGCGCGCGCTCCACTTCGCGCACGCGAACGGCTTCCCGGCCTCCTGCTACGGGGCCCTCCTGGATCCACTCCAGGAAAAATTCAAAGTTTCCTTCATTGATGCCATCGGAACCGATCCCAGCTACCCGCCGACCGAGGGCTGGCCGCGCCTGGTCGACCAGTTGATTGATTCCATCAGAGAACCTGTCTACGGCGTCGGCCATTCCCTGGGCGGCTACCTCCACTACCTGGCCGCCGTGCGCCGTCCCGAGCTCTACCGCGGCATCGTGCTGCTCGACGCGCCGATCATCGGGCCGTTCCGCGGCCGCATGCTCGGCGCGACCAAGCGCCTGGGCATCGTCGACCGGGTCACGCCGGCGGGCGCGACGCGCGACCGGCGCAGCACCTGGGCAACGCGCGAGGAGGCGCGCGAGCACTTCAAGAGTCGAAAACTATTTCAGGGGTTCGCGCCGGAGTGCCTGAACGACTACGTGCGCCACGGCCTGGTGGAGGAGGGGGCCCGGCTGCGCCTGAAGATCGATCCGCTGATCGAGTACCAGATCTACCGCACGATCCCGCACGACATGATGCGCCACCTGCGCAGCCTGCGCCTGCCGGCGGCGTTCATCGGCGGCGCGGACTCGGAGGTCGTGCGGCGCGTCAGGCTGGCCGGAATGCGCCCGAAATTCAGCATGCGCAAGGTGCCGGGCGGGCACCTTTTTCCGTTCGAGCACCCGCGCGAGGCGGCTACGTCGCTCGCCCAGGTGCTGGAGGATCTTTCAGCCTAGATTTTGGAGCGGCTTTGCCTTTGCTCGATGAGGCGGATGTTCATCTCGACGCCGAGCATGTTCGGATTGGCCTCGAGCGCCCGCCGATACCAGCCGAGCGCGCTGCCCCAGTCTTCGAGCTGGAAGTAGATCTGGCCCATTCCCGAAAGCGCGCCGAAATGACGCGGGTTTCGCTTCAGCACCTCGCGGCAGTCGGCGATCGATTTTTCATACTGTCCAGCCAGGTAGTAGACCGTCGCGCGGCGGTTCCAGCCTTCCGCGAATTCGGGCTTGCTGTCGATGACGACTGAAAAAAATCCGATGGCCTCGCCATGCCTTCCCGCCTGCATCGCTTCGGTGCCGCGCGCCATCAGGCGGTCGACTTCGGGATCGCCCGAGCGGCTCCAAAGGAGCCACAGCGCCTGCTCGGCGAATTGGCGCACGAAGGAACTCTCGTCGCGCAACCGCTCGTGCAGCAGCGGCGCGTCGGCCATGCCGCCATGGTTCGCGAGCCACGCCACCGCCTCGGCGCGCGTCGCCGCATCGGTATTTTTTAACGCAGTGAGCGCTTCCGCGCGCGACTTCGGCGGCTCGGGGAATGCGCTAGGCGCCACGGCTGTTAGCGCAGCGAGAAGGAGTACCATCACGACTGGCGAATCCGGGAGCCTCATTGGCACGTATATCCGGGAGTCTCCAACCACAAGGGAAACACATGAAAGCGCTTTTTCGTCCGTTCATCTTAGCGGGTCTCCTCGCCTGCGGCACCGTCCTCGCGGCGGGCGACCCCGTAACCTCGAATGCTCCGAAAGACCCGGTCCTCGAGAAAGTCTCGGCGGCCACCGCTCGCAAGGACTGGGCAGGGGCCGCGAGCGTGCTCAAGGACGCCGTGGCGGCGGACCCGAACAACGCCACCTATCACAACCTGTACGCGTACTCGATCCGCAAGGGCGCGAGCCCGGACATGAACCTGGTGTTCAAGCACTACAACGAGGCGCTGCGCATCGATCCGCAGCACCGCGGCGCGCACGAGTACGTCGGCGAGGCCTACCTCATGGTGGGCAACGTCGGCAAGGCGAAGGAGCACCTGACCCAGCTCGACAAGCTCTGCTTCTTCCCCTGCGTCGAGTACACCGACCTCAAGAAGTCGATCGCCGAGCACGAGAAAAAGCGCTAGGCGCATTGATGCGCCTGGCGCTCCTGCTGCTTGCGTCAGTTTCCCTGCAAGCGGCAGCGCAGGGCTATCCGTCGAAAGCGGTCCGGCTGGTCAACCCGTTCACGGCAGGCGGGCCGCTCGACCTCATGGGGCGCATCCTCTCGGAGAGGATGTCGGGCCCGCTCGGCAAGCCGGTCATCGTGGAGAACAAGCCCGGCGCCGCCGGCAACGTCGGCGCCGCCGAGGTCGCGCGCGCCGCGCCCGACGGCCACACGGTGCTGCTGACCCTCTTCAGCATCGTGACGAGCAACCCCCATCTCTACGATCGCCTGCCGTTCGATCCTCTCAAGGACTTCGCGCCGGTGACGGCGATCGCGACGCAGGACTCGGTGCTGATCGCGCACCCCGACGTGCCGGCGCGCTCGGTGAAGGAGCTCATTGCGTACGCCAAGGCGAACCCCGGCCGGGTCAACTATGCCTCCGCCGGCAAGGCCTCGCCCGGCCACCTGACCGCGGAGTATTTCCGGCTCAAGACCGGCATCGAGCTGACGCACGTTCCGTACAAAGGCAACGCGGAGGCCATCCGCAGTGTGCTCTCGGGCGATACGCACATCATGTTCACCCCCGCGACCGGCGCGCTCCCCCAGATCAAGGCCGGCAAGCTGAAGGCGCTCGCCGTGTACCTCGCCGAATCCATCGACGAATTGCCCGGCGTGCCCAGCCTCGAAGGTTTCGACCAGAATGCGCTGCCGTTCTGGTACGGCCTCCTCGTGCCCGCGAAGACGCCGCGCGAGATCGTGCAGCGCCTGAATGCCGAGGCGGTAAAAGCGCTGAAGGACCCGAAGACGGTAGAGACCCTGCGCGGCGCGCGCATCTTTGTGATCGCCAGCACTCCCGAGGAATTCGGCGCCATGATGCGCGAGGGCTACGCGGCCTGGGGGCGCGTGATCCGCGAGACCGGTGTCAAAGGCGAATAGGCCGAGCTTCGTCTTCATTCTCGCCGACGACCTCGGTTACGCCGACCTGGGTTGTTATGGGGGTCGGGGTTCGTGTTCCCCGAATCTCGACCGCACGGCGGCCGAGGGATTACGGCTCACCGACGGCTACGCCAACTCGCCGGTGTGCTCGCCGACGCGCTTCGCGCTGGCGACCGGGCGCTGGCAATACCGCCTGCGCGGCGGCGCCGACGAGCCGATCGCGAGCCGCTCCCGGGGGAGTGCGATCCTCGGATTACCGCCGGAGCATCCGACCCTGGCCTCCCTGCTGCGCGACGCCGGCTACGCCACCGCGCTCGTCGGCAAGTGGCATCTCGGCTTCGCGCCGCAGTTCGGCCCGCTGAAGAGCGGTTACCAGGAGTTCTTCGGCCCGATGAGCGGCGGCGTCGACTACTTCACCCACTGCGACAACACGGGCACGCACGATCTCTACCAGGGCGACAAGGAAGTCCACCGAACCGGCTACCTCACCGATCTTCTCACCGACGAGGCGATTTCCTTCGTGCGGCGGGCGAAGGGCAAGCCGTTCTTCCTCTCGCTGCATTACACCGCGCCGCACTGGCCGTGGGAAACGCGCGCCGACAGGCCCGAATCGGAACGGATCGGAGCCATCAGCCATTTCGACGGCGGCTCGGTGAAGACTTATCTCGAAATGGTTCGCGCCATGGACGAAGGCATCGGCCGGGTGATGAAGGAGTTGCCGGAAAGCACCTGCGTCGTGTTTACCAGCGACAACGGCGGCGAGCGCTTTTCCGATTCCTGGCCGCTCATCGGCGGCAAGATGGAACTGCTCGAGGGCGGGATCCGCGTGCCTTATGTCGTGCGCTGGCCGAAGGGCGTCATCCGCCCGCAGCTTGCGATCACCATGGACTGGGTCGCCACTTTCCTCGATGCCGCCGACGTCGCGGCGCACCCGGACTACCCGCTCGACGGGGCGAGCCTGCTGAAGGAGAGCCGCGGGCGCGAGCTTTTCTGGCGCATGAAGTTTCGCAGCCAGAAGGCGATGCGCAGCGGAAGCTGGAAGTGGCTCTCGATCGAGGGAAACGAGTTCCTGTTCGACCTGTCGCGCGACGCGCGCGAGCGCGCCAACCTGGCGCAGCGCCAACCCGGCATGTTCGAGGAGCTGAAAAGGCGCTTTGCGGCGTGGGATTCGTCGCTGCCGCCGATTCCGGACGACGCAAAGGTGTCGCTCATCGGCGGCCCCGGGGAGCTCGCGCGCCCGTCCTAGCGCGCAAGCCTGGCGCGCAGCTTCCCGCGCAGCTCCTCGGACTCAGTATCCCACCGCGGCGCCGTCGCTCCGCGGATCAAACCCGCCGGCGAGCAGGTCGCTTACCGGGTCGACGGTGATGCCGTGGGCATGGCCCGCGAGCTCGTTCCAGTCGCCCCAGCGGTCCACCGGATGGCCGCGCCGCTCCAGCTCGTCGATCGTCCCGGGCGGAAAGCGCGCTTCGATGTGCAGCGTGTCGCGCGCTTCGCCGAGCCCGAAGCGGCCGGAAAGCCAGCGCGGCGAGCTGAGCGCCTGCTGGATGTCCAGGCCGAAGTCGATCATCGCGACGTAGGTTTGGACATGGATCTGCGGCTGCCCATCGGCGCCCATGCAGCCGAGCACGGCCCACAGGCGATCGTCCCGGAAGGCGAGGGACGCGATCAGGGTGTGCAGCGGCACCTTGCCGGGCTCGAGACGATTGGGGTGCGCCGGGTCGAGCGAGAAGTACGCGCCGCGGTTCTGCAGCACCACGCCGGTCGCGGCCGAAGTCACGCAGGCCCCGAAGACGCCGTACAGGCTGAAGATCAGCGACGCGGCGTTGCCGGCCGCGTCGACCGCCGCCACGTAGACCGTGTCGCCGGCGAGGCTACCCTCGGAGGGCACCTTGTCCCAAGGCAGCGCGCGCGCCGGGTCGAGCAGGCGCCGGCGCTCGTCCGCATAGGATTTTGATAGCAATTTTTCAATGGGGATGTCGACGAAGCGAGGATCGCCAAGCCAACGGTCGCGGTCGTTGTAGGCGATCTGTTTCGCCTGCACCAGCAGGTGGACGTGATCCGGGCCCAGGAACTCGCGCTTCGAGAGTTCCAGCGGCTCGAGCAGGTTGAGCATCTCGAGCACGGTGAAGCCCTGTGTCGGCGCCGGCGTCTCGTAGATCGTGACCCCGCGATAACCGCTGCGGATCGGCTCTCCCCAGTACGCCTGCTGCGCCGCCAGGTCGCTCTGCGTGAAAAATCCGCCCAGGCTTGCGAGCTGCCGCGCCACTTCGCCCTCGTAGAACCCGGCGCGACCGTCGCTCGCAATCGCCTCCAATGTACGCGCCAGCGCGGGATTTTTTCCGGGACTTCGCAGGAAAAGCGCGGCCGATGCCGGGTCTTGTGCGAGCTCGGCCTTCGTTTCCTCGATCCAGCGCGCAAGGCGCTTGGTGACGGGATAGCCGTCGCGTGCGTAATGAATCGCGTCCTGGAGGCAGCGCGCGAGCGGAAGCCTGCCGTGGCGCTCGTGCGCGGCGCAGAAGCTCGCCACGGCTCCCGGGGTGGTCAGCGTCGCGGGAACAACGCCGCGGAACGGGATCTCGTTTTGATCGGAGAATCGGTCGAGCGTCGCGTTCCGCGCAGCGCGGCCGCCGCCGTCCAGATACGAGACGCGGCGCGCCTTGGCGTCATAGATCAGCCAGAACGCATCGCCGCCGATGCCGCACATGTGCGGATAGATGACGCCGAGCGTGGCGGCGCAGGCGATTGCGGCGTCGACCGCGGAGCCGCCGGCGCGCAGGGCATCGGCGCCCGCCGCGGAGGCAAGCGCATGCGGCGAGGCCACCACGCCGCGCGCGGCGAGCGTCGGAGCAGCGATCATCGTGCTAGCGCCGCAGCTTCTTCTTCGCGAGCGCGGCTCCGGCCACCAGCGCCTCGAGCTTGCGCCGAGCGATGTCCCGGTCCATCGGCGCCATGCCGCAGTTGGTGCAGGGGTAGAGATGCTTCGCCTGGACGAACTTGAGCGCCTTGCCGATGACTGCGGCGACTTCCTGCGGCGTCTCCACCGTGTCACTTGCGACGTCGATCACGCCGACGAGCACGTCCTTGCCCTTGAGCAGCTTGAGAAGCCCGACCGGGACTTTCGAATGGATGCACTCGAGGGAAACCTGGTCGATCCTGCTCTTCGCGAGCGCGGGAAAGATCTCCTCGTACTGGCGCCAGGAGTCGCCGAGGGTCTTCTTCCAGTCGAGGTTGGCCTGGATGCCGTAGCCGTAGCAGATGTGGACGCAGGTGGTGCACTTCAGGCCCTCGATCGCGCGGTGCAGGGCGTCGATGCCCCAGCGCTTGACGTCGTCCATGTAGACGTTGAACGCCGGCTCGTCGAACTGGATCACGTCGACGCCGTCTTTCTCCAGCGCGCGCGCTTCCTGGTTCAGGAGGTCGGCGAAGGCCATCGCGAGCTTCACCTTGTCGCCGTAGTGGCGGTCCGCGATCGTATCGACGATCGTCATCGGCCCGGGCATCGTAATCTTGATCTTCTTCCTGGAATGGGCTCTCAGGAGCCGCGCCTCGGCCTGGTGCACGCGGCCTTTGAGGCGCAGCGGCGTCACGACGATCGGCACCATGGCGTCGTAGCGGTTGTTGCGGATGCCCATCTTGACCTTGTGCTCGAAGTCGATCCCCTCGACGAACTCGAGGAAGCCGTGGACGAAGTGCTGCCGCGACTGCTCGCCATCGGTGACGATGTCGAGGCCGGCGTCTTCCTGCTCCTTGAGCCAGAGCAGCGTGGCGTCGCGCTTCGCGCGCTCGAGCTCGCTTCCCTGCGCCCGCCATGCCGGCCATAGCTTCCCGGTCTCGGCGAGCCATGCGGGTTTGGGAAGGCTTCCGGCAATCGTTGTCTCAAACATGTGTCGGGCTCCGGGGACAGCGACGAAATCGTTACGCCTCACTATAATCGACAGCTACAAAGGGAGGGTTCTGCGGTGTTCGGGATGGTGGTGGGGACGTTCTGCTCGTTCGTCATGGGCCTCTTTAATCCGTACGTCGTGAACAAGGCCGGCCCCGACTGGATGTGGGGCGGCGGGAGGAACGACGTGCTGCGCAGCCTTTACTTCCGCCACGACGGCTCGTTCCGGCGCTATGGCCGCATCGCCCTCCTCGCCACGCTCTCCGGGGGCTCGGCCGCTCTCTTTTGGATGCTGTAGAGGTCGTTCACTCCGGCGGCTGCCACTGCGGCCGCGTGCGCTTCGAGGTGACCGCGCCCGCGGCGATCTCGGTGGCCGAGTGCAACTGCTCCATCTGCGCCAAGTCCGCTTACCTGCACCTGATTGTGCCGAAATCCCGCTTCCGCCTGCTCCAGGGCGAGGAATCCATCACGACTTACGCCTTCAATACCGGCGTCGCCAAGCACTTCTTTTGCAAAGTCTGCGGAATCAAGTCATTCTACGTTCCGCGGTCCGACCCGGACGGGGTCAGCGTCAACGCGCGCTGCCTCGACCCCGGGACCGTGACGCGCATGGAAGTGCGGCCATTCGACGGCCGGAACTGGGAAGCATCGATAGGGGAGAAGTCATGGTAAAGCTGATCGCTGCGGCAGTGGTGGTGGGCTTGGTCATCTCGGGACCCGCTTTGGCTCAGCGGAAGGATTGCGGAGAGCTGAAGGGCGAAATCGAGGCCAAGATCAAGAAGAACGGCGTCGAAAAGTTCTCGCTCGACGTGGTCGATGCCGACAAGCAGGCCGAGGGCAAGGTGGTCGGCACCTGCGACGGCGGCACGAAGAAGATCGTCTACAAGCGCGACTAACGCGAGCCCGGCGCGGCTACGTCCGCGCCCGTGCAGTCAACAGCCAGGCCGCGGCCGCGGCTTGTGCTGCCAGCAGTAACCCGAAGGCCACGCGATAGGCCTCCGGGTCGTAGCGGCCCTGCGCTCCCGGCCATTGGCCGAGGATTGCGCCGACGCCCCATTGGAATGCGAACGAGGTCCCGAACAGCAGCAGGTTCGACGCGGTGGTCACGCGCCCGGTCTGCGCCGCCGGCACGAGCTGCGTGAGCAGCGCATAAGCGATGATCGCCGCGATGCTCGTCGCGGCAAACAGGACCAGGAAGAGCAGTACTCCCCGGCCGGCGCCCAGGGCAAGCGGAACGAAAGCTGCGGTGCAGGCCAGCATTCCCACCTGGTAGAAGCGAAGCGGTGCAATGCCGCGCTTCCCCGCAGCGTCCGAAATCGGCCCGAGCGCAAGTGACGCGATCATGTAGGCCGCGGCGGAGCAAAAGAGGTAATCGGCAATCGCGCCGCGCTCGAGCCCATGCACGTCGGCGAGCCACGGCGCGAACCAGAGCCCCTGCAGCGCCTGGAACGTCGCCTGGCAGATCACCAGCGGCGCCGCGAGGCGCCAGAAGTCGATGCGCGTGAAGATCCTGCCGATCACGCCCACTTGCTCGCGCCATGGGTCGCCTTGCCCGGGCAGCGCGCGCTCCGGCACGACGAGAAAGATGAGCGCGGCCGCCGCCAGGCTGAGCGCGCCCAGCGCAAGAAACAAGGCCCGCCAGCCGAACGGACCGAGCAGCGCCTCCACTGGCGCGGTGGCCGAGAGCGTTCCCAGGCTGCCGATGCCGATCATCCAGCCGCTCAGCGACGTCAGCCGCTCGCGCGGAAACCACAGCGTGAACGCCTTGATCGATCCCATGAGGCCGGCCGAAACGCCCAGGCCGATGAGCGCGCGCCCCGCCGACAGCATCGCCAGGTCGCGCGCCAGGCCGAAGACGAGAGCGCCTGCGCCCGCGACGCAGAAGAGCGCCGCCGTGCAGCGCCGCGGCCCGAAGCGGTCGAGCGCCACGCCGAGCGGCAGCTGCGCCAGCGCGAACGAGAGGAAGTAGGCGCTTGTCAGCAGGCCGAGATCGGAAGGCGCGAGGCCGAAGTCGGCGACCAGGTCCTTCGCGATCACCGCGTTGACGTAGCGGTAAAAGTACGAGAGGTAGTAGCCCGCAGCAAAGGGGGTGAACACCACAAGCATTGCGTTCACAGGTACGCTAGCCGCCATGAAGAAGCGGCTGATCGTCGGGATTACCGGCGCGACCGGGGCTGTCTATGGGGTACAAATACTTCGCACTCTCCGTGAGGTCGAGGGTTGGGAAAGTCATGTGATCCTGTCCGACGCCGGAGCGCTCAACCTGTGGCACGAGCTCAAGATGAAGCGCAAGGAGCTCGAGAAGATGGCCGATGTCGCCTACCACCCGAAAGACATCGCGGCGACGATCTCGAGCGGCTCGTTCCTCACCGAAGGCATGGTGATCGCGCCCTGCTCGATGAAGACGCTCGCCGCGGTGGCGCACGCGCATGCCGACGATCTCCTCTCGCGCGCCGCCGACGTGGTGCTGAAGGAGCGCCGCCGCCTGGTGCTGGTGCCGCGCGAAACGCCGCTCAACCTCGCGCACCTGCGCAACATGGTGGCGGTCACCGAGATGGGCGGGATCGTGTTCCCGCCGGTGCCGGCGTTTTACGCGCTTCCCAAGTCGCTCGACGATCTCGTCGCGCACACGGTGGCGCGCGTGCTCGACCTCTTCGGCGTGCACTCCGCTAAGCTCGCGCGCTGGCAGGGGATGAAAGGAACTCCCGAAGAGCGCGGTTGAAGGCCTCGGCCTGCTCGATGTTGGCGATGTGGGCCGCCTGCGGGATCATCACCAGCTTCGCCCCCGGCACGTTCTCCGCGATGGTGCGCGTTCCCGGCGCGGCGGCGTCCTGCTCGCCGGCGATCGCCAGCACCGGGCGCTTGATCTCCTTCAGCCGCGCCGTGGTGTTGAGGTTGGAAATGGCGTGGCAGCAGCCGACGTAACCCGGCACCGGGGTGCTTTGAATCAGATCGGCGATTTTTTTCACGATTTCGGGCTTGCTCTTTCGGAACGGCTCCGTGAACCAGCGCTCCAGAGTCGCCTGCACGAGCGGTTGCATGCCCTTGGTCTCGGCGGTCCTGATGCGTTCCTCCCACTGCTTGCGCGTTTCCGGTGTCTGTGTGTGCCCGGTATCGGCAAGGACCACACGGTCGAAGACGCCCGGATCCGTGAGCGCGACCACCTGGCCGATCATGCCGCCCATCGACAGCCCGACGTAATTCGTCTTCTTGATCTTCAACTGGTCGAGCAGCTGCCGCAGGTCCTCGGCCAGCATGTCCAGGGTGTAGGGGCCCTTCGGCGCCTCGCTGCCGCCGTGCCCGCGCGTGTCGTACACGAGGATGCGAAAGCGGTCCTTGAACTCGGCGACCTGCCCGTCCCACATGCGCAGGCTGCAGGCGAGCGAATGGCTGAAGGTGAGCCACGGCGCGCCTTCCCTGCCGTGGATCTCGTAGTTGGCCTCGATGCCGTTCACTTTGGCTTTCATGTCGCCTCCAGGATCAATGGGATCAGCATCTCGTCGTCGCTCGTGCCGCCGTGGTTGCCGATGTGCAGGTGGCGCGACTCGCCCGGCGTCCAGTCCTTGACGGTGTAGCGGCCGCGCATCACGAGCGCCACGTCGCCGATGCGCTCGGCGAAGCGCGGGTGCGGCGTCCCCGGCCCGAACCAGCCGTCGTTCACGAGCTCCTTGCTTTCGACCACATCCGCGCGCTCGCCTAGCCAGTCTTTTGCCTTGCGAATAAACAAGGGAGCGTCGTGAACGTGACAGTAAGCGACACGGCGCTCGCCGCAGAGCGGCAGTCTCAGCAAGGGAGCCAGAGACTGCGGCAATTCGAACGATTCTTCCGGCGCGACGTCGATGAAGCCGTGGTCCGCCGTGGCGATCACCAGCGATTCGGTTCCGGCAAGGCGCGCCAGCAGCACGCCGAAGGCTTCGTCGATCTTTCCGAGCTGCTCGAAAGCCTCGGCGCTTTCCGAGCCGTAGCGGTGCGACACCATGTCGTACACCGGCCAGTACGCGTAGATGAACTTGCGATCGGCGCCCGATTTGACCGCGGCCTCGGTCTGCGCCACGAGCTCGTTGAGCGTCTCGTAGGCGAGGCGCTGCGCGCCGCGGCAGTGGCAGGTGTTGTATTCCGAGTCGATGATCTCTTTGTCGGTAACGACGAAGGAAGCTTCAGGCAGGGACTCGAAGATGGAGCCGCAGACATAAACCTGTTCCGGCGTCACTCCGCGCCGCGCGAGCGGCAGGTGGTCCCCGCGGCTCCTGAAAGGCAGCGCGGCGCTGACGCAGCCCGCTTCGCCGAAATAGGTGAACCAGCCGGTGAGGCCGTGCTCGAGCGGCGTGCGGCCGGTATACGACGTCGTGATTGCCGAAGCGGTCGTCGAGGGGAACACCGAGGTGAGCGATGCGCGGCGCCGCCGCGCCAGCTCGCCGCCCGCGCCGCGGCGCATGAGGTAGTTGTCGCCGAGCCCGTCGATGATCAGTAATACGACGTTGCGCGCATCGCGCAGCTCGTCCTGACGCAGATTTCTGAGCAGAGGATGGAGCGCTTTGCCGCCGCGCGCCGCGACGATCGAGGCGACGAGATTCACCAAGCTGCCGCCAGAATAGTCGGGTAGCATGACGTCAGGCCGTAGGCCCGAATTTTAGGCGTACAATTAAGACATGCGGCACGAAGTTCACCTCCACGCCGACATTCCCATCCTCGAAGGCGTTTCGCGGCGCCAGCTCGAGCAGGCGTTCGCGCCGCTGCTCGAGTACCTCGACGCCGACGGGCTCGCCGACGTGAAGAGCCTCGAGCCCGACGAGCCGGGCCTCAAGTTCGACGAAAAGGAGCTGCTGCTCGCGGTGTGCTGGACCGGCGAGATCGGCCGCAGCTTCCACGGCGCGCTCGAAGCGGCGCTCGAAGCGCTGGGGCCGTATTGCTACGAGGCGGTGGAAGTCGACCTCACGCTCTACCACGAGAACGGCGAGCAGGAGTCGAAGCTGCTCTTCGTCGGGCCGACCGCGCAGGCGATCCACGAGGCGCAGCGCCGCTGCCTGATCGAGGATGTCGCCGCGATCCTCGCGCGCCAGTTCGCGAAAGAGGAAGTCGCGCAGGTCACCGCGCTGGTGAACGAGCTGTTCGACCGCGATTGGAAAGAAAAGGCGTCGCAGCAGAAAAAACCGGAACGCGCGTTCGAGAGCTACACCCGCCCGTCCCGGAAAAATCTGCATTAAGTGGCGGCACCGAAGTACCCCGGACCGAAGTACCCCGGCTTAGATACCCTGGCATTGCACGCCGGCCAGTCGCCCGACCCGGCGACCGGCTCGCGCGCCGTCCCGATCTACCAGACCACGTCGTACGTCTTCCGCGATACCGAGCACGCGGCCTCGCTCTTCAACATGGAGCGCGCAGGCCACGTGTACTCGCGCATCTCCAATCCGACCGTCGCGGTGCTGGAGGAGCGCATCGCGGCGCTCGAGGGCGGCGTGGGAGCGGTCGCCACTGCTTCGGGCCAGGCCGCGCTGCACCTCGCCATCGCCACGCTGATGGGCTCGGGTAGCCATATCGTCGCCTCGACCGCGCTCTACGGCGGCTCGCACAACCTGCTCGCCTACACGCTCAAGCGTTTCGGCATCGAGACAACCTTTGTTTCTCCAAGGGACCCGGAGGGCTTCCGCCGGGCGATCAAGCCAAGCACACGTCTGCTCTTCGGAGAAACGCTGGGCAACCCGGGCCTCGACGTGCTCGACATCCCCTCGGTGTCGGCCATTGCGCATGAGGCGAAGGTGCCGCTGCTGGTCGATGCGACGTTCACGACGCCGGTGCTGATGAAGCCGTTCGAGCTCGGCGCCGATCTGCTTTACCACTCGGCGACCAAGTTCCTCGGCGGCCATGGCGTGGCGATCGCGGGCGTGCTGGTCGACTCGGGCCGCTTCGACTGGGAGGCTTCGGGCAAGTTCGAGACGCTGACCGCTCCCTATGCCGGCTTCCACGGCATGGACTTCGAGGAGGAGTCGGGCACGCGGGCGTTCCTGCTGCGCGCGCGCCGCGAAGGGCTGCGCGACTTCGGCGCCTGCATGGCGCCGATGACCGCGTTCCAGATCCTGCAGGGCGTCGAGACGCTGCACCTGCGCATGCCCCGGCACGTGGAGAACACGCGCAAGGTCGTCGCATTTCTTTCAAAGAACCCGGCTGTCGAGAAAGTGATCTATCCGGAGCTAGCGGATCACCCCGACCACGAGCTGGCGAAGAAGCTCCTGCCGAACGGCTGCGGCGCGGTGTTCTCGTTCGAGGTCAAGGGCGGCCGGCCCGCGGGGAGGCGCTTCATCGAGTCGCTGCGCGTGTTTTCGCACCTCGCCAACGTGGGCGATGCGAAGTCGCTGGTGATCCACCCCGCCACCACCACGCACTACCGCATGAGCGACGAAGACCTGAAGAAAGCCGGCATCACCGCCGGCACGGTGCGGCTCTCGATCGGCCTCGAGGATCCGCAGGACCTGGTCGACGACCTCGACCGCGCGCTGCGCGCTGCGGCGAAGTGAACTTCGAGGTCGAAGGCAAGCGGGCGTTCGCCTATACCGCAGCGCACGAGCTCGACGCAAACAAGCCCAGTGTGGTGTTCGTGCACGGCGCGGGGCTCGACCATTCCTCGTTCGCCCTGCAGAGCCGCTACTTCGGCTACCACGGGCGCAACGTGCTTGCCCTGGATCTCCCCGGACATGGACGAAGCGACGGCCCTCCGGTTTCGACCATTCCAGGCCTGGCGGACTGGGTTTCCGTGGTTCTCAAAAAGCTGAAGATTGAAAAGGCGAGCATCGTCGGCCACTCGATGGGCTCGCTGGTGGCGCTGGAGTTCGCCGCGCGCCACCCGGCGCAGTGCGAGCGCATCGCGCTCATCGCGATCGGTTACCCGATGAAGGTCACCGAGGTTTTTCTCGAGGCCGCGCGCAACAATGACTATGCCGCCTTCGACATGTCCACCATCTGGGGGCACGCGGCGCAGGCGGCGCTCGCCGGCAACCCGAACCCGGGCATGTGGATGTACGGCGACGCGCTGGCGCGGCTCGAGCGGCTCGCACCGGGCGTGCTCTATAACGACCTCAAGGCGTGCAACGACTATGGCGTCGGCGCTGAAAGCGCGGCCAAGGTGAAGTGCCCGGTGCTGTTCATCGCCGGCCGGCGCGATGTCATGACACCGCCGAGAGCCATGAAGCTCCTGCAGGAGAAGATCGCAGGGGCGAAAACCGTGGAGATCGCGCCTTCCGGCCACGCGCTGATGGCCGAGGCGCCCGATGCGACTCTGGATGCGCTGATCGGGTTTCTTGGCTAGTTATTCCACCGTGCAACGGATACGAACCAGATCGTGAGCGCGCCGAAGGTGATCATCGCAGCCGCGATCACGACAAACACGCCCTGCAGCGAAACGACCATCAGGCCGCCCGCGATCACCAGGACGAGCCGCACCGTGCCGGCGAGCACCGGCCGCAGCACGCGCCCGGCGCCCTGCGAAGCGAAGTAGAGCGCGATCCCGACGGCGAGGAAGGGATAGAACGGCGCGACGGTGCGCAGGTACTGCGAGCCGCTTTCCAGCACCGCGGCGTCGGTGCTGAAGAGCCCTACCCAGGCGAGCGGAAATGCCCACACCGTGGCGCCGATCGCAAGGCTGATCGATGCCGCAAGCGCTGCACCGACCCAGGCAATCTCCTTGGCGCGCTCGGGACGTGCGGCGCCGACATGGGTGCCCACGAGCACGACGAGCGCCTGCCCGACCGCGAACACCAGCGGGATCTGCAGCAGCTCCAGGCGCAGGCCCACGCCGTAGCCGGCGAGGGCCGCGGCGCCGTAGCGCCCGACGAAGCCGGTGATGATCACGGCGGTGAGCACGACCTGGGCCGCGGAAAGCATCGAGATCGCGCCGACGCGCAGGATCTCGCGGAACAGGCGCCATTCGAGCGTCCAGTCCTCGCGGTGCGGGCGCAGCGCGCTCGAGCGCCGGAACACGATCGCCGCCATCAAGAGCCCGGCGATGCCGAAGGTCGTCACGTACGCGATTCCGGCGCCGGCGATCCCAATGCGCGCCACGAGCGTCGCGGAAAGCGGCAGGTGAACCACCGCCGCGCCGATGAGCGCGAGGGCCGGCGTGAGCATGTTGCCGCTGCCGCGCAGGACGCTGGAGAGCGTATTGGCGATCCACACCGCCATCGCGCCGCCGAATACGATGTTCGAGTAGCTCAGCGCATGGCCCAGGGTGTCG
>Ga0208185_1000076_pt1 | contig 61174 bp, 55 predicted proteins | sample EasRivMeERMLT700_FD_187532 | JGI IMG/M metagenome (GOLD analysis project Ga0208185, IMG submission 187532) | Soil microbial communities from meander-bound floodplain in the East River, Colorado, USA - East River MetaG ERMLT700 (SPAdes) (version 2) | ecosystem: Environmental > Terrestrial > Soil... | reverse complement strand
GCCGCTCGCCGAGAAGCAGACGATGCTGGACGAGAACGGCGTATACGCCTTCAAGCCTGGGAGAATCTACAACCTCGAGAGCTCCCGGTTCATCCCCGATCACAGCGGAATTGACGGCCCTCAGGTTGCGCATGTCCTGTGGCAGGCGGTGATCGCGGCGCGCGGACAGCGCGCATGAGCAACGAGACGGCCGTCGCGCCGGCGCGGCTACCGGTGCCCATGGGTGTCATCGCCGAAACTGGCGAAACGCATCCGCCGCTGAATGAAGACGACCTCGGCGAGATACCTCAGGACTCGCAATCGGTGCTCGCGCGTACACGGCGCTCCAGAGCCCTCGCCCTCGAGGGCGCCATCGACGATCCAATGGATCTGGCTCAGGCAGGCTGGTGCGTGGTGTTTGCCTCGGACGCCGATCCGTCGATCAAGGAGGCGCTCCAGCCGTTGCTGGACTGGCGCCGGACTCAGGTCAAGGACGATCGTTTCTTCAAGGTGTTCGAGGGATCGACGGGCGTGGCACCGGGGCAGACTGTGGCCAGCTGGGCGACAAGTCGAGGGGTATCGCTCAGCGCGCCCGTCAGCCCACGGAAGGGTGTTCCCTTCTATCTGCTCATCGTCGGTTCACCAGCCCGCATCTCGTTCGAGTTTCAGGCGCAACTCGACCTGCAGTGGGCGGTGGGCAGGCTTCACTTCGATGCGGTCAGCGACTTTGCTGCGTACGCGACAAAGCTTGTCGAGTACGAAAAGGGTCTTGCTCCCCCGCAGCAGCGCCGCGCCGCAGTGTGGATGCCCAGAAACCCGCTCGATCTCGCTACCCCGCTGCTCGCGGGATCGGTGATCCCGGAGTTCCGAGGGGAAACAAGCCCCGGCGACGAACCGCTCGGGAAACATCAGGGCTTCGAGGTCTCGATGTTCGTCGGCGAGAACGAAGCGACGAAATCACGCCTGACGAGCATCGTGCGCGGCGAAGGCGGCCGGCCGGCAATTCTGTTTACCGGATCGCACGGCGCCGAGTGGTCGTTGAAGACACCGGAGATTCAGGCGGCGCGGCAGGGCGCGCTCGTCACTCAGGAGTGGACGCGCGGGGAACCGCTCGAGACCGGTCACTATTTCGCGGGTGAGGATGTCCCTCCTGACGCGAGCGTGCACGGCCTCGTCATGTTTCTGTTCGCCTGTTTTGGCGGCGGCTGTCCGGACACAGATTCGTACTACTACGCATCAGACGGCTCGCGGCTTCCGCTGGCGCCGCAGCCGCTCATTGCCAGATTGCCCCAGGCGCTCCTGAGCCGCGGCGCACTTGCCGTGATTGCCCACATCGACCGGGCGTTCAGCTACGCGTTCGAAGATGTGATGGGAACGCCTCAGGCGCAACTGCTGCGGACACCGCTCGAGCTGCTCATGAAGGGCCGGCGTGTCGGGCTCGCCACCGACCCGCTCAATCTGCAATGGAGCTCGCTCGCCGCGCAGCTCGGGATCGCGTTGGGCGGAAATGCGCCAGGGGCGCCGCCGCCTCGATCGCCGCTTCTCGCGAATCTCTACATCGCGCGGGACGATGCACGGAACTACGTGGTGCTCGGGGATCCCGCCGCGAGAGTACGAATCGAAGCCCTTGGTTAAGGGCCCACCACCTGGCAGGCGAATCGGCGGCTAGACAAAGTTCGTGCAAATCGCTGGCGCGCAACCATCGTTCGAATCACATCAAACAGCGCTGGTGCGATCGCGGTCAGCACCGACCGCCGCTTCCTTGTAGACACGGTAGGCCTCTTCGAACATCTGCTCGCGGCTCGCGAAGCGGCTCTCTTCCCAGCAGGCCAGCGGTTGCAGCAGCGCGTTGACGAGGCACTTGTTGCAATACGTGCAGGGCCGCTCCGGAGCGTCCTGCCCTTGCGCGAACCGCTGCACCATGTCCGGGTTCGCCAGCAGGCCGCGCGCGATCGAGACGACGTCGCAGTGGCCCGCCTGGAGCGCCTCACGGATCCGGCTGGCCGTCTGCCAGCCGCCCACGCAGATGACCGGCAGGCCCGATGCGGCCTTGAGCTTCGCCGCGTCGTGCTGGTTCATGCCCTCGATCTTCTCGGGCAGGAGCTTCCCTCGCCGTTTGAAAGGCATGCGCCTGCCCCAGTTCCACTCGTTGAGGCGGCGGAACAGTGCGAACTGCATGAGGAGGAAGGCGAGGGGAACGCGCGTGCCCTCGTAGAACAGGGCGGCCAGGCTGTACCTGGAGTCGTCCATCGGCAGCAATCCGGCTGGAACGAGCGGGTGCGGGAACGAATCGCCCTGGGACAGATGGATGGCGTCGAGCCCTGCATCCGCCAGCCAGCGTGAGACCTGCATCGTGTCGTCGATCGTGTTCCCGACGCGACGATTGAACGGAGCCGTGGAGGCGTTGTGCTCGTCCCGCCCGCTCAGTTTCATCGAGACGAAGAAGTCCTTGCCGACCTCGGCCCGCACGGCAGCCATGACCTCGAGCAGGATCCGGGCGCGCGTCCTGAGATCGCCGTTGTACTCGTCCGTGCGGTCGTTGATGACGCTCGACAGGAACTGATGCAGGACGTAGCCGTTGCACGCGACGATCTCGATGCCGTCGGCGCCTGCCTCGCGCGCGCGCCGCGCGGCCCGCGCGTAGGCCTGCACCAGTTCGCGGATCTCGGGAGTCGTCATGCGCCGGCAGCGCAGCCCGTAGAGGGGATCCGGCCTGTCGGTGGCGCTCGGCGGGGGGACGCCGATGAACTCCTTGCGCGGAAGATCGCGCTGCCGGCCGGAAAAGTGGAGCTGGATGATGTAGCGGCAGTCGTACTGGTGCACTTCCTTTATGAGCCTGCGCCACGAGGGGATCGTACGGTCGTGATCGATGCTCGCGTAGCCCGGCACCGCGAACCCGTCGGTGCGGATGCCCACGTTGGAGGAGATGATCGCGCTGACGCCGCCGCGGGCGAAGCGGCGGTCCCACGCGATCCGGGCTTCTGACATCGACCCGTCGTAGTAGTCGGCGCGTCCGCCGAGGCTGGAGCGCACGACACGGTTCTTCAGGGTCAATCCGTTGATGGTCAGTGGCTGAAAAATGGGATCGGTCGCGGGCGCTGTCACATGACCTCCTCGAATGCGGCTGACGCAAACCGCAACGCATGAGCTTGATCTCGCTGTTGTTCAGTTCGGCGGTTACTCATATCATGTCGTCCCGTACCCCCCACGCATTCCCATCGATATCAAGGCGGATTCGGATGGCCAAGGTTGCCACGACTGTGATCGCAACAATCGCAGTACCGAGAAAAGCTCTCTGGACATGGCTGGTGCCCGGTGTGTTCTACGACCAGCTCGACAGCGTCGTGCGCGATGAGGCGGGGCTTCCTGGCTGCACCAAGACGACGGGTACGACCGGTCCCTGGGACGTCGCCGGCTCGACCCGCATCGTCCATCTGTCGGATGAGACCTTCGTTCGCGAGACCGTGAAGGTGGCAACCGCACCCGACTACTTCGCGTACCGGCTCACGGACTTCTCGGACCGGATGATTGGAATGCTGGTGAGAGAGGCGGGCGGACAGTGGTGGTTCACCGATGAGGGCTCGGGCACGCACGTGAAGTGGACCTACACCGCCGAGAGCCGGAACATGCTCGCGATGCTGATCCTGTTCCCGGTCATCAGGATCCTCTGGAACCGCTATATGCGTTCATCCATGAGGGTGATCAAGACGAGGGCGGAAAAGGAAATCGAGGTCGCGGCGCGATGACACAGTGGGACTTTGATCTGGTCAATCTGCACGGGCCGCAGGAGATGACGGCCGAGGACCGCGGCTATCGCGGGTCCCGGTACGCTGAGGTCCGCAAGGCGCTGTACCAGAACCCGTATCGTGGCGGCGCGAGCGGGCAGGAGCCCGGCCCTTTGCCAATGTTCCGGTCCACGATCCGCAACGCGTGGCGGGGCCTCTTCTCAGGTGAGAACAAGTTCAGGCAGGCGTCCGCCCGGTCCATGGATTCGCAGGCCGACCTCCGCTGGGGCGCGGATGGGAAAGGATGGCGCCGGATCATTGCCCCGAACGGCATCTGCGTCCTCGGCACCTGGGAAATCACCGAGAACAACCCGTACACGGGCTTCTACACCAAGGGCTCGAAAGGGCTGACCATCGGCCGGTTCTCATCCGACGGCAACGAGACCAAGCGCGGCCAGCGCCGCTCCTTCAGCCTCGGCATGAAGATCTACCCGACGACGGATCCGGAGCACCCGACGCCGCTGATTCCGGCCAGCGTAATCGTGCAGGAGGATCTCGGCGGCATGCACACGGACTACATCAACGACGCCGAGCTCGTGAACACGCCGAGCGTGCATGCCTATCGGCGGGGGATTTACTTCCTCATCATGCTTCGCGCCGGCCCGATCTTTCAGCGGCTCGACAAAGTCGCCAACGCCCGCCAGGTGTACCAGCCAGCCGAACTCGGCAAGGACTACGCCGTGCAGACCAACGCTCCTGACCACCTGATGTTCAAGATGGCGCAGGGGCAGCGCCGGGTCGAAGGGCGGCATCTCGATTTCCGCGACGAGATCTACGGCCACATGTTCAATCCGGGCGACGCGGCGCCGACCGGTTCGATGGTGTTCGACATCTGCGTGTCGAACTACTCCCGCAATTCGGGTGTCCAGGGGCTGTCGCGCGTCACGGTCGACGATTGGCAGCGCATCGGCACCCTGCGTTTCACTGAGGCGATCTGCTCGTACAACGGCGACCACGTGATTCAGTTCCATCACCCTCGCTGGCGCGACGACCGTAACGATTCGTCCACTTACATCCGCGTCAACGGGGAACGCGTCCGCCGCTGAGCCGCGACGATCGAGCGCCGGCTATGCCCACATCCTTCGACGTCATCGTGATCGGCAGCGGCTTCGGCGGGGCGATCATGGCGCGCCGGCTGGCCGAACAAGGCATGCGCGTCCTCGTCCTGGAGCGCGGCCGCCGATGGGAGCCGAGCCAATACCCCAGGAAGCCCGACGACGCGTGGATCTTCAGCGACGAGCATCCCGCCCTGCTGCACGGATGGCTCGACATGCGCTTCTACCGCGGCATGACGGTCGCGCAGGCGGCCGGCGTAGGCGGTGGATCGCTGACCTACAGCAGCGTGGCGGTGGAGGCCCATCCGGATGTATTCACGCAGGGATGGCCAGCCGAGATCACACATCAGGAGCTGAAGCCCTACTACGACACGGTCGCGCGCGAAATGGACCTTCAGGTGATTCCCGACGGCCAGCTGACACGGCGCTTCGAGATCGCCCGTGACGCAGCGAGGAACCTCGGCTACGCGAATCGATTCACCAAGGCTCCCCTCGCCGTCAGCTTCAACGAGGACTGGAACTACCAACTCGAGGATCCCTTCAATCACAAACACTCGCGTCAGTTCACCAACGCGCACGGGCAGCGCCAGGGGACATGCATCCACCTGGGCAACTGTGACATCGGCTGCGACGTGCGCGCGAAGAACGGGCTCGACGTCAACTACATCCCGCGCGCCGAGCAGAAAGGCGCCGACGTGCGGCCGCTGCATCTGGTGCGGTACATCGAGCCGGCCGTCGCCAAGTACCGCGTCGTCTTCGATCGCATCGAGCATGGCCGTCTTATTCGCGGAGAGGAGATCGCCGACCGCGTCGTCCTTGCCGCGGGGAGCCTGGGAACCACCGAGATCCTGCTGCGATGCCGGGATCAGTACAAGACGCTGCCCTCGCTCAGTCCCACGCTCGGCACGCACTGGAGCGCGAACGCGAACTTCATCTCGATGGCCTTGTACTCGAAAGACGAGCACGTCAGGCAGTCGACCGGTCCCACGATCTCGAGCATCCTGGACTTCGCTGACGGCGGCTTCAGGAACCAGCGTTTCGTCATCGAGGACGATGGCTTTCCGAACGCGCTGCTAAATGCGATCAAGGCGTCGCTGGACAACCGGGTGCGAACCCGTTTCGGCCAGCATCTCCTGAAGGAGCTTGAGGAGCACGTGCGCGACGGCACACCGCTGCGCAACCTGCTCCTCTGGCTCGGCGCCGGCATGGACGCCGCGGACGGCAAGCTGCTCCTCAAGCGACGCTGGTTCATGCCGTGGAAACGCGTCCTGAACCTGGCGTGGGACGTCGACCAGTCCGAGCCGGTGCTGAAGGCGATGGAAGCGATGCACCAGAGCCTGACGGAGGCAACGGGCGGCCGCCCCCGCGCGCTTCCGACCTGGAGCCTGCTCAAGAGCCTTCTGACCCTGCACCCGCTCGGCGGCTGCGGGATCGGCACGTCGGCACAGAACGGCGTCGTCGATCACCTTGGTCGGGTGTTCGGTTACAAGAACCTGATCGTCGCCGACGGCGCGGTCCTGCCGACACCAACGGTGCGCAATCCATCACACACCATCGCCGCGCTCGCCGAGCGCATGGCCGCTCACGTCCAGTAGCAGAGGAGAGATCAATGCCTCCATCCCACAAGGGATTGCGCGAGCTGTTCACGTATCCGCTGATGTCCGCCATCTTCGACCGCCGCACGCGACGCGTCGCGCGCGGCACGTCGATCGTCTCGGGTCCGATCAGCTACACCAGCCCGAACAAGCCGGCGCCGCTCAGCGCACTCGAGGAAGCCGTCCTCGTCGTCTCCACGGGGTTGACCGGCAAGACGACGATGCACGACGTGCCGGCGAAGAACGAGGACGGCAGCGAGCGGTTCTCGGCGCCGCTCATCAACATCCTGGCGCGCTCCGCCAGCAGCATCGACAACGCGCACGCCGTGTCGTTTTTCCTGATCAACGACGAAGGCACGTGGCTGATCAAGCACGCGCGCAACCAGGAAGCATTGGCTCTTCTCAGCCAGCTGCCGCCGCGCTGGGAGGACTGGAGCGAGTCCGACTGGCTGGGCGCGGCCAAGAGCCTCAAGCACAAGTTGTACAAGGAGCGGCTCGACTTCCCGCGGCAGTGGCCGTACTACTTCATCTGGAACCGGCAGATCTCGAACCGGCCCGGCACGACGGTTCTTCTCCCGATCGTCGATCTCACGCGGCAGTTCATCAACGTGATCATCAGCCTGCTGTCCGAGGAGGATGGACAACGGCCGCTGTTCGTCGACGACTGGCAGCGATTCCGGCCGAGGACGCTCCTCGATTGGGGCGCCTGGTTCGGCAGCCGGATCGGCCTGGTGCCGAATATCTCGTACCAGATCATCGGCGGCGCGGCGCGCGCGCGTGGCAACTGGCTCAACACGGCGTATCCGGCGCCGATCGGGTTCGCCAACACGCTGCGCACCGATTACGAGACGTTCTTCCAGCTGCAGAACCTGATGCTCATCGCCCAGGGCATGGGGCTCGGCGCGTGGATCCACGCGGCCGTCGGCTCACCATATGTGTTCGAGCGCGACCCGGCCAAGGGAAAGTTCGGCATCGAATTCCGCATGCAGAAGCCGAAGACATGGAAGCGCTGGCCGCCTCTCCCGACGACGCTGGACAACCCGATCGGCATCGACGGTGTGCTCGAGTCGCTGACGCCGCCCTACGTCAAGTCGATGAACGACGCGGTGGACAAGGTGATCGAGGAGAAGTACGGACCGGCCGGCACCTACGGCAACAACGCGATCTTCGACCGGGCCTACAAGAAGAGCGAGTACGGTGACGCCTTTTTGAAGATGGCGAACCGCCGCCCGACGCCGCAGGCCGTGGAGTATGCGAAGGAGATCTGCAACTACATCTACGACACCTACGGGCGGTTCCCGGCGCACGTCAACGCCTTCCACCTCCCCGGCGTGTGGCTGCAGTTTTCACACCTGGAGCTCGAGTTCTACGAGAAGTACTTCGACGCCGACCTCTATCACCGGCAGGCTGCGCATGATCAACTGTGGGGGGACCACTGACATCATCGATGCCGGTGAATGGCAAACATGGTCGTTGACACCGCGCGCCCGGGTGCCGACAATGGCGGACTGGTGAGCGCGGTCAAGGCGTACCGGATGATGCTGGCGGTCAGCATCATCGCCAATCTGATTGTCGGGGTCATCATCTTCGGGTGGCCTGACGCCTTCACGAGTTTCGCAGGTCAGCCCGAGGCGTTCCCGAAGGCGTGGCCCCGTCACTGGGGCATGCAGCTGTGGGCGATCGACTTCCTGTACCTGCCAGGCTTGTGGGACCCTGAACAGAACCGCTGGCCGAACTGGATGGGGATCGTCATCCGGTTCACGTTTGCCGCCTTCTTCCTCAGCCAAGGTGACGGCTTCACCCCAATGGGAATCTACGACGGCGTCTCCGGGTTGGTGCTGCTGATTGCCTACCTTCCGGTGACCCGCGCCACGAAGCTCGAAGCGTAGGCCGGCCGGGTCTTGCGTGTCAGGCCAGCGTCCGAGCGTCAGCGGGTCTTCAAGTATTCGATGAGCGCCCGCTTCTCGTTCGCGGAGAGCGTCGTGCCGTACGTGTGCCCGCCGTTGCCATTGCCGGGCTGCGTCACGTCGAGCAGCGTGCCGAGACGCCGCGCGTCCGGGCCGTCGCTGATGAATCCCACGCGCGCCTGATCGTAGACGTCGTAGCCGCGCCAGAAGCGGGTGGGACGGTTGGCCGGAGGCTCGAGCAGATCGCTGAGCGTCGGGACCGATCCGTTGTGCAGGTACGGCGCATTCAGCCACACCCCGTCGAGCGGGGGAACGGCGTACCCGGACGACGTCTTCCTGAAGCTCGAGAACTTCCAGTCGTGTCCGTCGGCGAACGCGTTGAACGCATCTGCCGATCGCTCGAACCACGCGTCGAGACGGGCGCGGTCGGTACCGGTCTCGGCCAGCGGGATCGGAGCGTTGGCCCGGGTGCTGTTGGCGTCGTGGCATGACGCGCAGTTGGCGGCGTAAGTCGCCGCGCCGGCCGCGGCCAGCGTCGCGTCCACAGCGAAGGGATACTTCGGCGGCGTCAGGTCGTTCAGGTACTCCATGACGCGGCGCAGGCTCGACGGTTGGCGGGGATTGGTGCGATCCCACATCACCGTATCGATATCCATCCAGCGTGTCGAAGCGCCTTCGAGCACCGCCGACGCCCGCACGACCTCGCGCAGGGAGGTGTTGGATCGATCCCACAGGTAGCCCTGCGCCTCGCGGTTCTTCAGGTGCCACAGCGGCATCGCGTCGGCGACTCCGGTCGTGCCATCGAACGGGCCGCGAAGGATCGTGAACTTCGCCTGGCTCACGAGATCGGCCCGCCCGCGTCCCCATGCGGTCTGCTGCGCGTCCGTCGGCTTCTCGCCAAGCCGCAGCAGCGCGCGGCGCGTGTCCGGGATCAGCACGAAGCGGTAGAGCAGCTGATCGGGCAGCGACAGCTTCACGTTCCGGGCAATTTCGTTGAGGATGGTATCGGCGGAGAAACGCGGGTCCGATGCCGCGGCGACAAGGAACCGCACGTACTCCTGTGCGCCGGTCTGGTGAGCGGACGCGCCGGGATAGACCATCGGCGCATCCGTCGGCGTGGCCCGGACGGTCGCGGTGTGACACAGGGCACAGTTGACGCCGACGCGAGGCACGCCGATCTCGACCTTCGAGAGGCCGATCGGCATCTCGTGGCCATCACGCGCGATGATGCCAATCGACGCGTAGCCCCCGGGCGTGGGAAGGTACTCGGGGAAGATGCGCGGCAGCACCAGCCAGATCCAGTAGGGAACGCCGCGCTCTTCCTCGGTGCCGATCGACGCGTAGAGAAAGTGATCTTCGGCCGACTCGAACTGCGGCACCGCCGCCACGCGATGGAGGCGGTAGTAGCCATGCAGGCTGACCGTGCCCATCAGCAGGACGAGCACGACCAGGATCCATCCCACGCGCGACATCAGCAGCTCACTCAGAAAGTCTTGAGATACTCGACGATGGCGCGCTTGTCGTCATCGGAGAGCGTTGTGCCGTAAATGTGGCCGGTGTTGGCGTTGCCCCGCACGCTGGTGTCGTAGCGGGTGAACACCTGCCCGTCGGCTTCGGCCACGTCGGAGACGAACCCGAGCTTGACCTGATCGAACACGTCGTAACCGCGGTAGAAGGCCTTCGGACGCGACTCCGGCGGCTCGAGCAGGTCGCGCATCGTCGGCACCGAGCCGTTGTGGAGGTACGGTGCGCGGAGCCAGATGCCGTCGAGCGGATGGTTGGCGTAGCCGTTCGTCTTGCGGAAGTGCGAGAACCGGTACGGCGAATCGGGATAGAGGCCGTACTGGTTGGAGGCGAAGGCCGGCGTGTACGAGTTGAGGCGATACGGATCGGTGCCGATGGTCCCGATCGATTCGACCTGGCCCACGCGGGCTCCCGAAATCACGCCGTCACGGAAGCGCTGGTCGGCGTGGCAGTTCGCGCACAGCTGCTGATAGATCGGCGCCCCGCGCGAGGCCAGCGCCTGGTCGACCGGATAAGGGTACTTCGGCGGCGGCAGCGTCCAGATCCAGTCGCGGACGCGCTGCAGGTTGTCGTGATCCACGGTCACCGGCGTCACGCCGGCGCCGAGCGCTGCGCTCAGGTTGCGTTCATCCACCGAGTCGTTGTCGCCGTCCCAATGCAGGTGCATGCCTTGGCGCGGCTTCTGGTTCCAGATCGATGGGTAGTCCGACGCGCCGATTAGCTCGCTGGGCGGAACCTTGCTGAGATCCCAGTTGAACTGCACCGACTTGTACGGGTTGAACGTGTCGACGCGTCCCCGCCCCCACTTCGGTACGGTGTCGGCCATGGCGGGCCCGATACGATTCCGCAGGTTCAGCGTGGTGACCTTCAGTCGCTCGATCAAGCCGAAGTCGAGCAGGGCGCGCTCGAACAGCGACGGTCCGCCCTTCTTCGGCAACCGGCCCTTGATCGCGTCGGCGGTCAGGCGAGCGTCGAGCGAGCACTCGAGCACGAACTGGACGAAGGCCTGGAGGTCGAGACGGTTGGCGGGCATGCCGAGCACGATTCGCGGAGGCGATTTCGGCGTCTCGCGGACGGTGCCGGTGTGGCACACGGCGCAGTTCAACCCTACGTTGTCGAGGCCGATGCGGCGGCGCCTGGAGACGCCGATCGGCAGATCCTTGCCTTCCTCGGTGATGAAGCCGAAAGTCGAGTACCCCCTCGGCAGCTTGTCGCTGCAGATCGACGGCAGCGACGTGAACACCCAGTAGGGCGGCAGCACGCCTCCAATCGGCGCGAGGATCGACCCCCCCGGCTCGCTTCCGATTGACCCGTACTTGAAGTGCTCCTCGATCGGCTCGTAGGTCACCGGGCGATCGGTTGAGAGCGAAACGACCGCCCAGATGCCGACGAGAACGCCCAACGTCACGGCGGCGAGGCCAAGGAACGTGAGCGCGCGCCGAATCATTACGAGAAGGCCGGGGGCTGAAACACCGACATCACGTCCTCGAGCATCGCATCCCGGCTCGAGAACCGGCTTTCTTCATAGCAGCCGAGCGGGTCCTGGACCACGTGAACAAGGCACTTGTTGCAGTAGGTACAGGGGCGCTCTGCCTGGTCGCGGCCGGCGGCGAACTGCTTGACGAGATCGTTGTTGGCGATGAGCGGCCGCGCCATGCTCACGGCGTCGCAGTCGCCGTTGGTGATCGCCTTGCGAATCACGGACGCGGTCTGGAAGCCGCCCGTGCAGATCACCGGCACGGACACGGCCTGCTTGATCACGCGTGAGTCCGGGAGCGTCAGCCCTTCGATCTGGTCCTTCGGGACACCCGCGTCGTTCCACGCCTTGCGGAAAACCGCAGCCGTGAGGTCGCCGTGGAAGAAGAGCAGGTTGCGGAACGTGTTGGTGCCGCTCGAGGCGAGCTGGTCGTAGGTGTCGGCCAGCACCTTCACGTCGATGTCCGCGCCGGCCGGGTTGCGCGGGTGGGGGAAGGAGCTCCCGGTCGAGACGTGAATCGCGTCGACGCCGGCGTCGACGAGCCACTTGCAGACCTTCGCCGACTCCTGGACCGTGTTCCCCGAGCCTTCGCGCCTGAGGAACAGCAGCGAGTCGTTGAACTCGGTCGCGCTGATCTTCATCTGCAGGTGGAAGTCGCGCCCCACGCGCGCGCGGATCGCCTTCACGATCTCGATGACGAATCGGGCCCGATTCTCCAGCGAGCCGCCGTACTCGTCCTTTCGGTCGTTGATGGCCGAGCTGAGGAACTGGGTGATGAGGTAGCCGTTGGCGCCGTGCAGTTCGACCCCGTCGAGACCCGCCTCGCGCGCCCGGCGGGCGCCCTCGGCGAAGGCCGCCACCGCTTCCTTGATGTCGGCCGTCGTCATGCGATCGCACTCGAAGCCGTGGAGCGGGTCGCGCTTGTCGGTCGAGCTGAGGCCTTTCGCGTATTTCAGGTCGGGGATGTCGCGCTGCCGCCCGCCGTGGCTCAACTGCAGGATGAACTTGCAGTCGTGCTGATGAACCGCCTCCCCGAGCGCCCGCCAGAACGGGATGCGGTCGTCCAGATGGATGGTCGCGTAGTTGGGGATGATGCGGCCTCGGGCGTGCACCGGCACGAAGGAAGAGATGATGGCGCCTACGCCCCCTTTGGCGAACTTCAGCTCCCAGTTGATGCGGACGTGGTTGCCAGAGCCGTCGTAGTTATCGAACCGGCCCGCCACGTTGGAGCGGAAGATCCGGTTCTTCACGGTGAGATTGCGGAACACCAGCGGTTCGAAGATGACGTCGGACATGTAGGGCCTCGCGGGGAGCCATTCAAACACGAGCTCTGCAGTCGCACCAAGTAGATTCGCCAGGTTTTGCCCTATGGAGCCACCGGTTGAGCTTGGCCTGACCGTACGATCAAAATTAGAGGAAGGACGCTTCCTCGACGCAGCGCATGTATTCCGTGGTTGCGCTCATGCGATCTGCTCTGCGTTGTCCGGATCCACCTCGCGCCGACTGGCCCGCGATCCGACCTGTCCGGCGACCGGCGCGGGTCCCACGTCGGACGGACTGAGACGCTGCAATACCGTGGGCGTGGGATCACCGTAGAGCACCAGGCCCGTCCAGCCAGCACTTTGCGGCACTCGTGTGACTCCGTCGGGGTCCGAGCCCTCTTGCAGGACGGTCAGTTGGTCGAGATCGGGTTGTCCTTCGCGCACGCTGCGGCGCGCCAGCGACAACGCGTCACCCAGACTAGCACGCCGCATCAGGAGCGCCTCATAGAACGCGGCGGCCATGTTCTTGGCGTCAGCATCCTTGATCTTCCACAACGGTCCGAGATACGCGGCGACGCCTTCGCCAAGCGCCGCGCTTGCCATGCCGTACACGCCGTCGTGGTACGCGCCCTTCGCGCTCTTGTCGCTGCCATCCTGCGCGCCCTCACAGGCGCTTCCGTAGATCAACCACGGAGTGACCTGGGCGTTTGCCAGCGTATGCCGAAGCTCGAATGCGTACAGCGGGCCGTCGCTGAACAACCAGCAGCTCCGTTCGGGCTGGGCGGCGTCGTATCGACCGTGACCGGCAAAGTGCACGATGTCGTATCGCCGCTCGCGCAGCAGCGCGCGGAACTGCTCGACGGTGACCGGTTGATCGACATATTTTTTGAAGTTTGACGGATCCACGATGCCGGGAAGCCGCTCCTGCAAGCGCGCAAACGCCTCGGCGACGTGCGCGCCCTCGAGCGCCCCGGCTCCCGCAAGCTCGGACCCGCCACCTTCGACGGATGGAGCCACCACGAGGAGACGCAGCGGACCTTGCCTCCGGCTGGACGTCCAGCGAGGAACCGTCCCTGTATCGGCGATGACCTGACGACCGATGGCGAACCGATCAACGAGCCAGCCGCGGCGATCGCGCAGCAGCTCCCACGGATACCGCATCAGCTCGCGCGGGATCTGCAGCACCAGGTGAACGGCGCGACCCTCGATCGGCTCGACCTCGCCGAGCCGATCGCTGATGCCGTAGAGAAGGTCGTCGCCCAACTGGCTTCCACACCGCGCCAGCCGTTGCAATGTGCGCTCAGGCGGCGCATCGACATCGCTGCCGATCGTGTCGATCTCGGCAAGCACGCGGCGCAGACGATCCCTGGTGATCTGATTCCGATGCTCGACGACTGTGGCTGAGCGGTCGAGCGAGGACAGCCGGACGCAGTACCACAAAATCTCGCTGTCGCTTGTGGCCACCTCTGCGCCAGCCGCTGATGCTCCCGGCGGTCCTTCAACCGGCTCGATGGTCAGAAACAGCGCGTCGGGCGCCGACAGCGCCTGAAGCTGATCGGCATGCCGTCCGGTCAGCGCTCGATCGCCAGCAAGACGGCGCATCAACTGATATCGCGCTTCGAGCGGTGCAGCTGTCAACTGCGACTCCAGCAGCCGCCACAGCATGCGAGCGTGATTTTTGATCAAGTCGACCGCCGTCAGGAGCGCGGTCCAATGGAGCTCGCGGCTGAACCGCAAGTGCAGATAGTTCGACTCCGCCAGCTTGTCGAGATCGATGGGCCGGTACAGCGACAACCCGCATTTGGCTCCGGCGGGCCAGACAGCCGTCACCGCGGGTTGTCCGGTGTCCGCGCCACGCGCTAGATCCGACACGCGTTTCGCAAGATGTCCGAGCTGTTTCGCCGCTTCGATGCCCTCCAGCGCGTCAGACAGCTCGCGGCCATCCATAACAGCGGCGGGACGCTCCCGCGCGGCCAACACGATCACGCTCCAGGGCTTGCTGTGACGTACCTCATCGGATTCGTCGGACTCGGTGAAGAGACGACGCACGGCAATGTCAGCGGTCTTGTGCTGCGGGACGCTTCGCGGATCGGTTTCGCTCGTCGCAATAGAGATGACGCGCTCAACCGCCGAACGACACGCGGAGATTTCAGATGCCAGCATCCGATACACATCGGAACCGTCGCCGGACTTGCCGAGATCGCGCGCGCTTGCGCCCAGGGCGCGCAGCATGGCGGACAATTGCGGATACGACAGCGTCGGAATGAACGTCGCGGCCCAGCGAGCGAGTGCCTCCGCCGACGCGTTCTCGAGCGACTTGCCAATCGCGGAAGCGACATCGTCGAGGTCATAGCTCCACGACTGCTCCAGCTTGGTCTGGTGCCCTTTGACCACATTTTCGCGCGCGCGCCAGATGACGTCGTTGCTCAGCCACTGAAGCAGCACGACACTGAACGTATCGAGCGCCTGCGCCAGCGGCACGAGAGCCTGAAGATTGATCGCCGAGACCGTTACGCGCTCACCTTCCGGCTGCAAGGCGGTGTAATGCTCGGCCAGCAGGGCGATCGTCTCCTTTGCCAGCACGATCCCGTGCGCATCCACGGTCGACCTCCACCGCGGCGCGGCACCTTGTACCGGTGCGGCGACGATGTCCTGCCAGCGCTTGAGAAGCGTCGAATACGGCCATTGCTGGAGCGGCGGTCCAGGGCCATCCCCGGGCTGAATCCCAATGATGAGATCCGCCGCGCCTCTCAGCTCGTACGCCACTTCCATGAACTGCATGGCGTACATGTCGCACGCCAGGAGCACGAGACGGCGCGTGCCGTCAGCCGGAAACGCGGATTTCAGCGTCGCGCTGAGCTCCTGTAGCTCCAGTGCATCGGCTGTTGCGCGGTCATCACAAATCGCGAAGGTACGCGTGCAATCGAAGGGCGGACGCCCGACGACTGAATCCGCGTCCATGATGCCGAGCCCCGCCATGACGAGGATGTATCGCTGCGCTGGACAGGCATCGAATGCCCACGCCATGAAGGCCTCGAGCGTCCTGGGATCGCCGCTGTTGACGGGCCCAAGCAGCTCCGAATCAGGAGGTTCACCGGCTCGTAACGCGATGCGCTGGGCACCGGATTCGAGATCGAGGTAGATGGCGGCCGATACGTGTGCCGTCGCGCCCGTCTGCTTCAGGTCGGCAAGCGCGGCTACGAATGGATCGTGTTCGCCGGGACGGTTGTAGTGGCCGCACAGGTAGAAGAGGACGGCCCACTCCTGCGGCGTTTGACCCGTGGTTTCTTGAGACATGGGGTATGGGTTAGAACAAGGAGCCTAATTTTGCCGCGTCGCTCCCGAACAATTGCGGGGTCTGCGGGAACACCGGCGAGGGAAGCCGCCGCCTGATCTCGTCGTACAGCGCACGCGGGGAGGCGATCGTCGCATCCTGCAGCACGTCGATCGCCGTTCGCGTGAACGCCCCATTGGGTCGCCCCTTGAACGCCGTGTCGTAACTGAACTCGGTGTCCTCGCAACCGGAGAACAGCAGCGCCGAGTACTGCAATTTGGTCGGCGCGGGCGTTCCGGCGGCTCGGTCGATGGCGCGTTCCAACAGCCGATCTCCGCGCGCAAACACGTACGGCGGCAGGAACCGCGCTTTCAGCACTGGAGTACCAGCGCCAGCCGATACGGGAGCGGGGGCATACCGGACGACCGAGCCCGAATGGCAGCAGTCCGCAATGACGTACAAGCGGGCGCCGTCGGCCTTCGTCAGAAAGGTCTCGTGCAAATCGTCGTCGAGCAGATACTGGTCCTCCATCACGTCGTACGGACACATCATCTCGTCACGCGCATCGGGTTCATCCGAGTCATCATCGGGAAGCCACGATCCGTGCCCCGAAAACGTGAAGACGAGCGAATCGCCATCGACGGCGCCTCCAACAAGCGCCTTCAGCGCCTCGATGACCCGCGCGCGCGTCGCATCGGCGTCATGCAGGGACGTCACGGTATAGCCTCGGTTCTCGAGCAGCGACCGCCAGTCCTTCGCGTCGTTGACGCACCCCTCCAGGTCCATTTTTGTCGCTGGGTAATCGTTGATGCCTATGCACAACGCATGTTTTGCCATGGTGCCTCCGCTCGATCATCGGGACGCGAACCGCAACGTTGTGAATCCTCGCTACGCCAGGTCATACGGCAACGCGACTTCCTGTCGAAAGACCAGAATTTCGTGGATGTCGTACGGATGCGTCGTGCCATGCGTCGCCCAGTTACGAAGGACCTGAAAGGTATGCCCCACTCCCGCGGCATCGTCGATGTCCGCGTCCACCTTGAACGTGAGGGGCACCGTCTGGCTTGCGAAAAATGTGAGCTGCAGATTTCCGTACCGATCGGCGGTCTTGTATGACCCTGCCTGGACGAATCCAAGGGGAGGCGTATGGAGCTTGGACGGCACTTCGTGAAACCGTTCATCGGCGATTGCACCCTTCACCAGGTCGCGCAGTGCAGGTTGCACATCCACGAACACACGATCGGGACGGATCCGATACACACGATCCACGAACGTCCATACCGTGCGATCGGCGTCGAAGCCGAATCCGCTCATTTTCGCGAACAGGTTGAACAGTCCTGCTCTCTGCGTCTCGGTCAGCGCCCCGTACAGCTCCGGGCCGGTGCCGACAGTGCCTTCAACGGTCGAGACACCGAGGACCCGTTGGAGCTCGGATGCCACACGCCCATAATCCGGAAAGCGGGCGGTGCTCACGTGAGCTGGATCGAGCGGCGTATAGAACTGGACTACTACGGGAGCGGCAGACAACGGCATCGCAAATTGGGCGACAGGCCGATGTCGCGTCGGAAACACCTTGACGAGATACGGCTGACCGTCGTTCAACCCTTCGAAGCGGATGTCGATGTTGCCCGGAGCCGCCAACACTCGGCGCACGGTGGAATCGGTCCGCACAGAGACGACGTGCACATCCACCAGGTCGTCGAGCGGCTGCCGACGTGCGTTTCCGATGCGAACGATCAGGACGCTCATTCCTGTTCAACTCTCCTTCGGAGGCGTACCGCAGATGTCGAGGCGATGTCGATCGGTGTCCGCTTCCGGAACAGGCACGACGGTTCCCGTTCGTCGTCCGCCAAACGCATGGCATTAGGCGCACGCGGTGGCGTAGGGCTCACTGCCGAACGAACGATCAGCCGCGAACGGACACGCTGACCGATGTCGTGGAAGGTGGCTCATCTAAACACAGCCGTGATCGCCTAAACAAGAGGATCTGAACCTCATCAATAGTTTCATGCAGCAGGTCCCCCGCGACGACCGGACCGAATCTGTCTGCCGGAGACTCGAGATGCCGCCGTTTGTAATTCCGATTACAGGTCTCGCTCACCGTCGGCATGACCGTGCCCCGACGCGGGCGACGCGTGCGCAACCCCTGTCGATTCCGCCGGAGACTGCGGTAAGCTGATCCGTCGTGACGCCGCGATCGCTGCCCCCACGATCAGTGCGGCGCTGAACACTCGTCACCAGATTCACAAGCGCGACACATCCTCCGGCATCGATTCCGTGCAACGGGATGTACGCGCCGAACGCGCGTCTGCCGCGCCCAGGAGCATGGCTTCGATGTCAGTGTTCTTATGTAGCGTGCCACAAGGGTTGTGGTTCTGTGTCGCTCTTGCGACCGCCGTCTGCGTGACCGGTTGCGCCGATGGCAAACCGGGACAGGTCAAAGACGAGGCGATGCGCGCCGGCCGTACGGCCGAATCGTTTCCGGCTGCCGACGAGGATTATTTCCATGACATGGACAGCGCTCTTCCCCTGACACGAGAGGAAGTGCAGGGCCGGAACATGTGGAATGTCTGGACCGGGGGGAACGATCGGTTCTGGGATGTGATCTCCGTGAGGAGCGTCGGCACCCTCGACTTCCTCAAGACGATCTCCTCGCATCCGTCAATGCAGTACGGAAGGGACAATCGCTTTCGGTACCTGGGCGTGGTGAACGAGCCCTGCTTCAGGAAGGCGACCGCACCTGACCCGGATCGCTATGGACTCTGGCTCGACAGCAGAGATCCAACGTGTCCGCCCGATCCGTTTGCCAATGCAACAAAATATCCGGGCGTAGCGATCGGCGCGCGAGGAGAAGGCGTTCCGGTCGGTTCCTACTACGGTGAGCCCACTGGCGTCGTCGGCCTTCGGCTGTTCCCCAATCCCGAGTTCGACGACGGCGCAAGGCAAAGGTGGGATTCGGAACGGTATTACCGGGACCCTGACTATTACCTCTCACGCAACCTGGTGAAGCCGTACCGGATTGGCATGGCGTGCGCGTTCTGTCACGTTGGACCGAATCCCGTTCTCCCACCAGCCGATCCGGAGAACCCGCGCTGGGAGAACCTGAGCTCGAACGTTGGGGCCCAGTACTGGTGGGCCGATCGCCTCTTCAACTGGCAGGGCGAGCGGGACAGGGGGAGCTTCTTCTTTCAGTTGTTGCATACATCGCGTCCCGGAACGCTCGATACCTCGCTCGTCTCAACCGACAACATCAACAACCCGCGGACGATGAATGCGGTGTACGACCTCCCTGCGCGAATGGCGCAGGCGCGGAAATTTGGCAAAGAAACAATCGCCGGCGGAGGACTCAACAACAGACAGTTCAATGATTACGTCCCCGCGTCCGATCCGCTGGCTCAGTTTTTTGTCACGCCATCAACAACGTGGACGCCGCGCGTCCTGAAGGATGGCTCCGATTCGGTTGGCGCGCTTGGCGCATTGAACCGCGTCTACCTGAACATCGGGCTGTTCAGCGAAGAGTGGCTGCTCCACTTCCGGCCGATCGTCGGAGGGCAGCCGATTACCCCCATCGAGATCGCTGTTGCCCGGAGGAATTCCACGTACTGGGCCGCAACCGAGAGGCAGACGCCGTACATGGCTCGTTTTTTCCTTCGCGCCTCCGCCCCTCACCTACTGAAGGACGCCCCCGGAGGCGCGGCGTATCTCACGGAAGATGCGGCGACGGTCACGCAGGGGAAAACAGTATTCGCGGAACGGTGTGCCCGTTGCCATTCGAGCAAGCTGCCGGATCTGCCGCCTGGTCTCGACCTCGAAAACTGTAACGGGAAGAACTACTTATCGTGCTGGGATCGCTACTGGCAGTGGACAAAAACGGACGAATTCAAAACCCGGATGCGCAGTCTGGCCCTGGCGGACGATTTCCTGAAGGACAACTACCTGTCGACGGAGTTCCGCGTGCCGTCCACGCTGCTGCAGACGAACGTGTGCAGTCCTCTCGCGACCAATGCGATCGCTGGGGATATCTGGGACAACTTCTCCTCGGCCTCCTACAAGGAGCTGCCGTCAGTCGGCTCAGTCACGGTCCGTCACCCCATGACCGGCGCCGCGTCGGACTATCCGTTGCCTGGCGGGGGACGCGGGTTCACCAGGCCTCCGTCACTCGTGAGCGCGTGGTCGACGGCGCCGTTTCTGCAGAACAACAGCCTCGGCCGCTTCAATCCGAGCCCGTCGGTCGAAGCGCGCATGGGTGTGTTCCAGGATTCGATCGACAAGCTGCTCTGGCCAGAGCGGCGCGAGAAGGATCCGATTTTTGCCAACGACAACGGACCAGGCGTAGGCATCATCGACCGAACCCTCAATGAAAGTGTGATCTCGCTTCCTGCCGGGTACGTGCCCGACAACCTTCGCGGACTCCTCAGTGTCGGCCAGCGCTTCTTGCCCTTCCTGTTCAGGAACGGCTCGGTGGCGATTGGGCCTATCCCGCAAGGGTTCCCCGTAGGCGTACTCGCGAATCTCGATATGGTTGGACCCAGAGAACAAACCGCGCAGGAACGGAGCGAGAGGAACCGGACGCTGCTGCGGCTCCTCAAGCAGGTGAAGGACGACCTGAAGAACGGGAGAGACGCCTTCTCGAATCCGGACACGGTCGAAAGGTTTCTTTCACTGAGCAAGTGCCGCGACTTCGTTGTGAACAAAGGTCATTACTTCGGCACCAGCCTCCTGACGGAAGAGCCGGGGCTGAGCGACGGCGACAAGCGGGCGCTCGTCGCATTCCTGAAGTTGATGTAGAGCGCCGTGTCACCCACTCCCGCTTTCGACGCCGACTATCTCGTCATCGGCTCGGGCGCCGGCGGTGGCACGGTGGCTGCCCGGCTTGCCGAAGCCGGGTTCACCGTGCTTCTCCTCGAGGCGGGCGGCGATCCCCGTGAAGGCGGCGAGGCCGGTCACGCGAACGCGAACGACTACGACGTGCCGGCATTCCATCCACGAGCCACGGAAAACGCCTCGATGCGATGGGACTTCTTCGTTCGTCACTATGCGGATGATGCCCGCCAGCGGCGCGACGTGAACTACCGGTCGAGTGCGAACGGAGTCCCCGTTGACGGCGTCCTGTATCCGCGTGCGGGAACGCTCGGGGGGTGCACGGCGCACAACGCGATGATCCTCATGTGTCCGCACGATTCCGACTGGAACCAGCTCGCGGACTTCACCGGCGACTCGTCGTGGCGCGCCGAGCGCATGCGCACCTATTTCCAACGGCTGGAGAACTGCGCGCACCGGCCGCTCGACCGCGCGCTGAGCAAGTTCGGCATCAATCCGAGCGGTCACGGGTGGGACGGGTGGCTCCACACCGAGCGATCAGTGCCGTCGGCGGCGCTGCGCGATCGCGATCTTCGAAGCGTGATCGTCGAGTCCGCGCGTGCCGCGCTGCGGGACGCCTCCGGCGGCTCCGCATACACACTGGCAAAGCTTGGAAACGACGAAGGCGATCCTAACGACTGGCGCGTGGCACGCGAGGACAACGTTGGCGTGCGATATACGCCGATGACGACGCACAATCACTCGCGTATCGGCTCGCGGGAACGGCTCCTCAGCGTGAGCGAACGGTACCCCGAGCGACTGAAAATCCAGACACATTCGCTGGCGACGCGGGTGATCTTTGACGACAACCAGCGTGCGGTGGGAGTGGAGTATCTCAGTGGCGAGCGACTCTATCGCGCACATGCTCAGCCGAGCGAGGGAACAGGCGAGCCCCGGCGTGCGTACGCCTCACGTGAAGTGATCCTTGCCGGCGGCGCATTCAACACTCCGCAGCTGCTGATGCTGTCGGGCGTCGGCGCGCGCGAGCAGCTGGCCCGCCATGGGATTGCCGTCCGCGTCGATCTGCCGGGCGTCGGAAAGAACCTGCAGGATCGATACGAGGTCGCAGTCGTGAACCGGATGTCATTCGACGCGTGGGATGTTCTCAGAGGATCCACGATGAGCGAGAGCGACAGCCAGTACCGCGAATGGGCCGACCGCCGAACCGGTGTGTACTCAACCAACGGCGCGCTGCTGGCCGTGAGCCTTCGATCGGGTGCGGATCGCCCCGTTCCAGATCTGCTGTGCTATGCGGTGCTTGCGAAATTCACTGGCTACTTCCCCGGCTATTCGGCGCTCCTGGCGCAGAATCCCAACTGCCTGACCTGGGCGATCCTGAAGGGACATACCACCAATACCGCGGGCACCGTGACGCTCCGATCCGCCGATCCCCGCGATCCGCCGCTGATAAATTTCCGATACTTTGACGAAGGCAACGACCCTGCGGGGAACGATTTATCCGCAGTAGTAGCGGGGATCAAATTCGTGCGGGCGCTCACGGCCGACCTCAAGACGCAGCGCCTCATCGCCAAGGAGGAATTTCCCGGGGAGAACGTTGCCTCCGACAACGAGCTCAAGGCATTTGTTCGCGACAACGCCTGGGGCCACCACGCGTCGTGTACGTGCCCAATCGGAGCACGTGAGCACCAAGGCGTCCTTTCGAGCGATTTGAAGGTGCACGGCACAAAGGGGCTGCGGGTCGTTGACGCATCTGTGTTTCCACGCATCCCTGGACTCTTCATCGCGTGCGCCGTCTACATGGTCGGCGAGAAGGCGGCCGATATCATCATCGGGGACGCACAACGTTCCTGATGGCGTGTCTCGCAACGACACACAGGCATGGCGGCGCGGACCGTTCGGGTTCGCGAGGTGATGGGACATGGCAGCAGCATGAGCACGGGCTCAATTGGATGACGCATGCTATGCTTAGCTTTCCCCCAACAACCAGCGCTTCGATAGCTTCGTGAGCCCAGGATGGAACGCGAGACCTTTCGCAGTCGCCGTCTACAAGCCCTCACGCCGTATGTTGCCGCGTGCGGACTTGTCGCCCTCGGCCTCTGGCTCGAGCTGGTCTTGGCTCGCGTGGCTGGTCCCGAAGCTCAATTCCTGCCGTTCTCATTGGCCGTTGTTTTCAGCGTCTGGCACGGCGGGCTCGGGCCCGGCCTGCTCGCCATCGCGCTCGCGTGTATCGCCAGCGACTATTTCCTGCTCGGCCCAGGCATCCTTCTGTGGTTCGACAACCGGTCCCAGGCGTATGCGCTGACACGATTTGCCGCTGGCTGGCTTGGCGTCGGCCTGATCGTGCACAAGAGCCGCCTCCAAATCCAGCGTCATCGCGACGCCCTCGCGAACGCCGAGCGCAACGTCACGCAGGCCGACCAGCTTGCACAATTGGCCGGCGCGCTCGGGCGTACACGCACATCCGCGGCCGTCTTCGAGGCATCCGTGCAGGAGCCTCTCCATGCGTTGCACGCGGACGCGGGCATGCTCATCCTCGTGCACGAGGACCGCGAGTCCGCATCGGTGGCCCGCACGGTCGGGTACCCATCCGCGATCCAGGGACGCGAGGAGCCGATCTCGCTGCTCATCCGGTCGCCTCTGAGTGACGCCGTACATCGAGGCGCACCCGTCATCGTCGAGTCCTCCGACGACTGGCGCAGGGAGTATCCGGACGTGCCGGACAACCTGCGGTTGCCCGATTACCAGACGAGCGTGGCTGTACCGCTGCTGATTGCCGGTCGCGTTGCGGCGGTCGTCAGGCTGGATTTCAACGCCCGGCGCATGCTCACCTCACACAATCGTGAGTTCCTGTCGGCGCTCGGGTCGAGTGCCGGCCAGGCGCTCGATCGTGTCTGGCAATTTGAGTCCGCACAGCGCGCGCGCGTTGAAGCGGAGGCCCTCCGCGCGCTGGCCGATCAGGAGCTTGGCGAACGACAAAAGACGGAACGGGCACTACGTGGAAGTGAGACACGCTATCGAGGGCTTGCCACGCGTACGGCGCGCATGCACGAGTTGACGGCCGCGCTGTCGGAAGCCGTTACGGTCGACGCAATTGGTGAGGCCGTCGTCGAGCACGGCAGCGTGCTGGTGGGAGCGACCGCTGGTGCCGTGTCCCTGCTCGTCGAGCACGGGACGCAGTTTCAGACGCTGCGTGCGGAAGAGAAGGGAGAGCCCTTGCCCGCATCGGAGCGTTTTCCGGTGGACGCCGGTCTCTGCGCCACAGAGGTCGCGAAGACGGGCGAACCGATATTCGTGGCATCGTGGGACGAATGGCAAGAGCGCTACTGGCGTTCGGCCTCGCGCGCGGCCGATGCGGCGCATCGGTCGTCGGCGGCGCTTCCGTTGTTCGTCGAAGGCACTCCCCTCGGCGTCCTGGAATTCCATTTCAACGTTCCGGTGAATTTTGACGCCGACTACCGGGCGCTGCTGGTCTCCGTCGCACAGCATTGCTCGCAGGCGCTGGACCGTGCCCGCCTGTACGAATCAGCCCAGCGTGCCCGTGCGGAGGCCGAAAGCGCGAATCGCCTCAAAGACGATTTCCTGTCGATCGTCTCGCACGAACTCCGTACCCCGCTGAATGCAGTCGTGGGCTGGGCCTCGATGCTCCGAGACGGGTCGTTGAAACCAGAGCTCACCGCCCGTGCCGTCCAGTCGATCTGCGACAATGCGACGCGCCAGGCGAGACTGATCGACGATCTGCTCGACATGTCGCGCATCGCGACAGGACAAGCGACCCTGGATGTGCAGGAGATCGATCTCGCTACGTTGGTCGCCAGCGTGGCGGAATCGGTCCTGCCGAAGGCGGCGTCGGAACAGATTGATCTGCACGTGCAAGGCATTCCTGCGGTGCTCATCCGAGGTGACCGGCGCCGGCTCGAGCAAGTCTTCTTCAATCTCATCGGCAACGCCCTTAAATTCACGCCAGCCGGGGGTCAGATCATTCTCGAGGCCGCCTGCATCGATAACTGCGTGGAGCTGCGGGTGAGCGACAGCGGCGTTGGCATCGAGCCCGAGTTCCTCCCCCATGTGTTCGAGCGCTTCCGGCAGGGCGACAGCACGCACACCCGAAGCCATGGTGGTCTGGGCCTCGGTCTGTCGATCGCAAAACAATTCGTCGAAGCGCACGGCGGGAGCATCACGGTGGCGAGCGCAGGCCGGAATCTCGGGACCACGTTCTCCGTGCGACTTCCCATTGCCAGAGAACTGCCCGAGCGTCCGGTCCCCGCGGTTCGGATTGAACGACTCCAGGTGGTCACAGGCGCGCCGCGCCTGGACGGCATCCGTGTGCTGGTCGTCGATGACGATCCTGATGCGCGCGACGTGATGGCGCACGCGCTGCACTCGTACGGCGCTCACGTCACATCCGCGGCCAGTGCCGGCCAGGCCTTTGCGCTCTTGAGCGACACGGAGATCGATGTTCTGCTGACCGATATTGCGATGCCCGACGAGGATGGGTATTCGTTCATTCGACGCGTGCGCGCCTCTCCGGATCCCAGAATCGCCGCGATTCCCGCCGCGGCGGTAACGGCGCACGCCATGCACGCCGAGCGCGAACAGGCATTTGCTGCAGGATTTCAAAGCCATGTTCCGAAACCGGTGGAACCCGTGCGACTGGCTCGTACGGTGGATCAGCTGGCGCGGCCTCGGGCGGCCGCATGAAGCGCGGCCCGAAAGGGGCGCCTGATGGATTGGGCCGGATCCTGAAATTGGTCGGGGCCGCCACCGCCGTCATATCGCTGATCCTTGGTGCGCGCCAGCTCATCACCATCGCGACCGACAACGCTCAGCGCAACCGGGAGTCTGCGGAGTTCGTCCAGCTCGCACAACAACAAGCGGCACGCGGAGAATTCGCCGAATCATGGAAAAGCCTCGACCAGGCGGACGAGCGCGCGCGGAAGACCACAACAGACGAGGCTCGGCTCGACATCGCGTTCCGTTGGCTCCAGGACGCGAGACCAGGACCGAATCAGCCGTTCAGTCGTATCACGGACGCGGTCGTGCCCACTCTCGATCGCGCCCTGCTGGACCCCGGGCATCCCCGGCGTGCCGACGTGTTGGCGCACCTTGGTTGGGCGACGTTTCTGAAACGTCGCGATAGCGGCTCAGGAGATCCCGCGGCGCAGTACAAACAAGCGTTGGCGATCGATCGAAACAACGTGTACGCGAGCACGATGCTTGCGCACTGGCTGATGTGGACGGGCAGCACTCCTGACGCCGCGCGCCCGTACTTCGATGCCGCACTCGCGACCGGAAAAGAACACGCGCTGGTTCGCACTTTCCAGCTCACGGCGCTTCGTGGGCGCAACGACGACGATGCGGAACCTGAGATGATGCGCGTCGCCAATTCGATGCGTCAGCAGAACGAGACGCTGGATGCGCGGTTCGCAAGCGCCGTTCACGCGGCCTACGTACGGCGGTACGGTCCGAACGCGCCCAGGACTGCTCGGGAGGCTATCGAGATACCGGCTGCCGATCAACTCGCCACATTTGTGTGGCTGATTGGAATGCCTGAAGTTTCTTACCGCGCCGAGGTCCGTGAGTACGTGCTGGCGATGCTGAAGGAGGCCACCGGCGATCGTCCTGCGGCGCTCCAGGCACTTCGCACCCTCATGCCGAAGCTAGGTGGCGGGTGGGACGCCGGTTTCCGATCCGATGTCACGCGCGAGATCAAGCGCCTGGAACGCGACACTCGTCGCGAATAGTGTGCGATTCCAGATCACTGCGAACGCGCATCGGCCGTCCACGATCCATAAGCCCGACGACCAATCCAGCCAAACTGTAGTTCCCACGGTTCGGCATCTGGTGTCTAACGGTGTCTAAGACATTTGCGAGGGGTTGTCAGGGCACGAGCCTTGCCAGACCCCTCGTTCACTAACGTCGATCCGGGGTCTCATGAGGCGCTAGAAAGGAAAAATCGATCATCCTCTTGTAGGACCAACCTCGGCACATTCCGCCACATAAGTCTCCCTGGGGGAAGACTCCTGGAGTACTGAGCACGAATTTGGGCGTGCAAGACCCACCAGATCTGGCACGTTCCTCGCCCTGGGTCCGGACATACCTTTCAGTTTTGCAATCGAAAGTGACCGGACATGAAACCAGTATTGCTGAAGACAGTTTCCGATTCTCAGCCCGCGGCTGGGCCTGAGCACGCGGAGCTTGACGGCTTCCTGCCGGAGTCGTCGGCCCCGCCCCCAGCGGCGGCACCGAGGAAGCGCAATCGTGCCGGCATGGCCGTCGTTGCGCTGGTCTGCCTCCTTGCGGCCGGAGCGATCACCGGTCTCTGGCTGCGGGCTTCCTCGATAGCGGCCAAGCCGATGACAGGATCCCTCCGCGTCGAATCCGATCCCCTGGATGCGGATGTGCTCATCGACGGTACGGCGCACGGGAAAACTCCCCTGACACTGGCGCTCGCCGTCGGCCAGCATCAGCTCGTCGTCCAACAGGGCGGAAAAACGCAGCAACTGGCGGTCACGATCGAACGAGAGACGGCGACGGTGCACCACATTTCATGGCCGGCGGATCTCGACGGCGATCGTCGAGGAATGACGGCTGGGAGCCTGCGTGTGGTGACGGAGCCTGCGTCGGCGTCGCGAGTCAGCGTCGACGGCGTTGACCGCGGCGCAACTCCGCTGACGCTGAGCGATCTGGCGCCCGGCGAACACGACGTCGTCGTGAGAAGCCAGGACGGTGTTCACCGCCGTGCCGTGACCATCGAGCGTGGGGCGACGGCATCCCTGGTCTTCAGCACGAACGCTGTTGAGGGTGTGGCATCAGGATGGCTCGCGGCAACCACGGACGCACCGCTTCAGATCTTCGAGGGAGGCAAGTTGATCGGCAGCACCGAGTCCGATCGCATCATGCTGCCGGTGGGCGACCATTCATTCGAGTTCTCGAACGACTCGCTCGGTTTCCGCGTCACGCGCGCGGTCAAGATCATCGCCGGGCAAACGGCGACCGTCGCCATGCAACTGCCGCGCGCGCCGATGAGCGTTAATGCCGTTCCGTGGGCGCAAGTCTGGATCGACGGTCAGCCACTCGGAGAGACACCGATTGGTAACGTGATGCAGACCATCGGTTCGCATCAGCTGATCTTCCGCCATCCCGAGCTCGGCGAACGACAGGTCACGGCGGTCGTCACCCTCAACCAGACAGCTCGCGTCGCCATCGATATGAGGAAGCAGTGATGAGGACCACGACCCGTTTTCGGATTGGCTGGCTCGCGGTGGGAATGCTTGCAGCCGCCGGCAGTGCTCGAGCGGCCGACGAGCCGCTCGCAGATGCGAAAGCGTTGTATGCCGCCGCGTCGTTCGAGGATGCGCTCACGGCCCTGGGTCGACTCGACGCACTCGGTGGCGCTGCTCCGGCCGCGCTGGAGTACAAGGCCTTGTGCCTGCTCGCGCTCGGTCGAACGGCTGAAGCACAGACGGTCACCGCGTCGCTCATCTCAGGCACCCCTACATACATTCCAGCGGACAAGGATCTTTCACCTCGATTCCTGACGCTGTTCACCGAAACGCGGCGCCAGTTGCTTCCGACGATTGCCAAGCGGCTCTTCGCCGCTGCGCGCGACCACTTTCACGCGAAAAATCAGGCCCAGGCGCTCGGAGAATTTGAAGTGGTCCTGACGTTGGCCGCCGACCCTGTATGGAAAGATCTTCCTGAGGCGGGGGATCTCCGGACTCTCGCTGCCGGTTTCGTGGACCTCGCCGGATCGGCGCGGCCGGCTGCGGCGCCGACGGACGCCCCCAAAGCGACGACCCTCGCCGCCGTGAAAGCCCCCGTGGTGACTCCTCCGGTCCCGATTCGGCAGGCGCTACCCCGATGGGTCCCGCCCGACTTTGCGAGTGGCCGTCGCGAATACAACGGCGCAGTGAAGATCGTCATCGGTGCAGATGGACGCGTGTCGAGCGCGACGATCCAGGCTGCCACACATCCGCTCTATGACACGCAGGTGCTCCAGGTGGCGCGTACCTGGTTGTATACGCCAGCGACCCGCGACGGCCAGCCTGTCGAAGTGGAGAAAGTCTTAACGGTTCATCTGAAGGCGAACGAGTAGGACGAGGGTCGCTATTCAGAGGGGCGTAGCCGGACATGCAAGCGGCGGAGATGGCTTCTTGCGTCGAGGGTCACCGCTCGCTCTTCACCGAGATAACCGGCTTGTGTGAGCCGTAGCCGTTTGTACCCAAGCGACAGGTGCTGAATACGAATCGGCGTGACCCCCCACCCGATTCCGTCCACGGTCACCTGAGCTCCAGCAGGATCTGAAGAGATAACGAGCTCTCCTTCGACATCTGCGGCTGTTGTCGCGTCCGCTAGCAACGGTGCCTGAACCTGGACGCCGGACGATTGCGGTTGTTCGGCAGGCGACAGACCTGCCTCCTGCCGCAGCGGCTCCGACGCTGAGGGCTTCACCGCGGTCACGGCCCGAGCGACGGACATCGCGCTGGCCGCCAGGCGCGGACCAATCCAGAGAATCAGTCCCAACCCTGAGACCGCCATCATCGCAATCGCAACCATCGTCATGATCGGCTGCGAACGGGGCGACGTTCGAACAGGGACGTCGACACGCGGCGACGCGGCCACGGGACTTTCGTCGGCAAACACCCGCGTGAAATTGTGAACGACATCTTCAGCTTGAAGCCCCACACACGTGCAATAGGCCCGCACCATCGCACGCCGATACATCCCACCTGGCCAATGACTGATGTCGCCACGCTCGAGGGATGCGAGGTGACGCTGAGAGATCTTGGTGTGGTTCGCAATCTCGGTGAGCGAGATACCTCGCCGGACGCGCGAATCCCGAAGCATTCGTCCGAACTTGACGGCCTCAGACTCCTCATGCGTGGTGATGTTTCCTACATCTCCGCCGACAGGGAAATCAAGAATGTGCGAGCTTTGCCCGCTCTCATTCATGGTCGACGCCGATGGTGGGGGATGCATGGCAACGAGCGGAAAACCCACAATCTACCGGATCGCGCACAGCTCTATCAAGCGGTTACGGTCGGTCCGCGGACCAGCACGACGATGCTTTAAGCCGTCTAAGGGTTAGAGCCCGCCCACAGCCACAAGGCTGGAAACAAGGCGACCAATCGGGTCCCCCTGCCAAAGATGGATCGGAAAACGCATTCGGTTGCGGCGGGCAGACGGAAATCAAGGGTTTAGCGGGTGATGGGGTTTGGAAGTCCGCGTCTTCGGAGAACTTTCGTCTCCGCCGCCGCGTATCGGGTCGCCGATGGCCAACGTTAACTGGCGAGTCATTGCGTTTTGGGCAGCGCTCTGGTGGTTTATCTACTCCGCCCCCACGGAGGACTTCCTTATGGGTGCATTGCTGCCGCGATCAGCGCCTCAGAATGCTGAACAGATGGAGGAATTTTGACATCTTCACGGACGCGCCGGAGCGCCTGACCCATGCTGGCGACTAGTTATTCCGCCAAGGACGCCACACTCGTGTGGGTCCTCCGCGACGACCCGTCACGGCATGCCACGGCGTTCCTGACCGACTGCTACCTATCGCAGGAACTCGATGGGAGATGGACGTTGACGGTCAGTCGAGGTCTTATGACACTGGTGTCAGAGACGCGCGAGTCGCGCTCTGCGGCCATCGTGCGCGCCGAAGAGCTTCAACAGATCCTGCTACGGTTTGGGTGGACGGATCGGCCTTCCGCATGATCTCATCGCGATCCGTGAGCAAGAGCCCGCGGCAGGAGATCCTTGCCGGCATCCGTGCCTACCTGCACGACCACTTCCCCGACGTCGAGTTCACCGAGGACGTCGAGGCCACGACGGGTAACGTGATCTTTCACGGTCACCCGCGTGCAGATCAAATTGAAGTGACCGAGACCTTCCTCGACGGCGATAGCGAGAACGCCGACCGCTCCATGAATCACATCCGCGTCTGGAACCTCGCGCGCGCACTCCGTGAAGCCGGCGGTCGCCTCGTTACGGTCGCCACGACAGGGCTGAGAATCGCGCCGTAGTCAGGCGCTATCCGAAGAACCGGTCTGTGTGCGAGATGCGGAGGTGCAGGAGCCAGGCATCGCTCACGCGGCCCGGGTCGATAGGACGTGCCTCACCGGATCGGACGAATCCCAGGAAATGTAACAGTCGGAACATCACCGAAGTCCAAGCCTCTGAGGGGATGCTCCTGCCAGGTGGCAACTCGCGTTCCACTGGCTGTTAACGCGATCGACAGCCAAATCGGGGGCAGTGAATCACACCAGCTTGTAACCGTGTAACCCTGACCTTCTGGTGTTACACGGTTGCCGGCGGACGCGAAGTCGCGGGTGGCGGCGCCGCGCGAGGGATGGAAGAAGGACGGAGGCGCAAAACGAGCCCGATCCGAACGCCGGAAGGAGCTTCATCGACGCCTCCGTGCGCGGGCTACGACCCTGCGGCCGCCATCTTCATCAGCTCCATGTGCTGCTGCGACTGAGCGAGGCCACCCTCGGGCTTGTTCCAGCTGATCGCCCCGTTCTTATCCGCGTCGACGCCGGCCGTGAGCTGCTCGGCTTTCATCTGCATTTCGGCTGCAAGCTTGGCCGCTTCCTCCATCGACGTCGAAGCGCGAATCCTCTGCGCGATCGCGACGACTTCGTCGGCCATGGCAGCAACGTTGGTCGCTGCAGTGTTCACGTGCATCGAGTGCGTTTTCACGCCTGCGCTTGCTTCAGGCGCTTTGCCGGCGAGGTCGGCGTGTGTGGCCACGCCGGTCGCGGCCTTTTTCAGCCCGTATCCGAGGCCCGGGCCCTGGGCGACGATTGTCGGATCAATCGCGTTGATGACGTGCCCCGCGTGGGTCTGCATCATCGCGAGCGTCGTCGATTTCGCGGCCAGCCCGGCGTGCTGGGCAGCGGTTCTCGCTTCCGCCATGGCAGTCGGGAGGAGACCCATGTTCATCGGGGTGCCATTGAAGCTTTCCATGACATGTCCGATGTGGGTCTGGACCATGTTGGCCTGGCCGGCCAGACCGACACTCCAGATGCTGGCAACGAGGAGGGAAGCTCCAAAGGTAACGGACGCTAGAGTTCGCACGGTGCACCTTCCTTCGTAAAGGGTCGGTTGGGGAGGGAATTCCAACCTTCCCTGTGCGCGCGAGGGATCCCGCCCTCAATCAGAATTACGGCTTCGCGAGATGCCACACCATTCCGCGGCCCTCGCCAAGCTTGTCGCCTGCGGCCTTGTCCATTGCGAAATAGTAAAGCGGCTTACCCTTGTACGCCCACTGTTTCGAGCCATCGTCGCGCGTGATGACTTTCCAGTCGCCCATGTCCTTGTCGCTGGCCTCGGCCTTCAGCGCGGGCCAGTTATTCAAGCAATTGCCGCTGCAGGCGGACTTGTTCGCCTCTTTGTCGTTGTCAAAGGTGTAAAGCGACATGCCCTTGGCGTCCATGAGCATGCCATTCATCACGTGAACTGCGGCCGGGGTCGCCGGCGTCTGCGCGACGGCAGATCCACCAACCACGACCAACGCAGCCACTGCCAACGCCACAACAATCATCGGTCGCATGGTTCCCTCCTGAATTGGATACTCTTAAAAATCGAGGCAGGCGCGCCCCATGCGCGTCCGGCGGGTACGGTAACACAAAGTAGCCCGAAGACTTTTTCGTCCCCTACGAACTCATCATTAGGAATTTCAACGCTTGACTTCGTGGGACCCAGACCTTAGTTTCCTGTTTCCGCTCGACAGTTCGTCATGACGTATCAGTATTGAACTCTGTCGTTCGGATCGTTCGTGGCGTTCACGTTCAAACGATTCGAACGTCCGAACGACCCGAACGTTTGTGAGAGGTTCCCATGAAACCCGTCAGCGTCGCGTGCCTGGCCGTGCTTGTCTCGATCACGATTCTTCCGACGGACGCGGCGCAGCTGACGGCTGCCGATGCCAGGTCTGCATGGTCGGCCGACCTCACTGATATCCGCCGCGTCGCTGCACTGATTCCCGGACGGAAACCACTCCGCATCAACGTCCTCAAGTTCGCCGAAAGCCACCGCACGAAAAACTTCGTCGTGAAGGGTGCGGCGGCCGATCCCGGCACGCAGGCACGAACCGTCTTCCAGGTCGTGTACGCGGACGGGTTGGTGATGGTCGATGCCGGGATGGACCTGCCGATGCACAAGCAGATTGGACGTGGCGCCGACGAGCCGTACTTCGCGGAGCAGGCGCAGCAGGTGGACAAGGCGTTGCGCAGCGCCCGGTCGATCATCTTCACCCACGAGCATGGGGACCATGTGACCGGCGTAATTCGGACCCCGTATCTGAACGAGCTCGCGCCGAAAACGATCCTGACGCGCCAGCAGGTCCGGACGCTCGAGACGACGCCGCAGTTCCCCGATCTCAAGCTGACCGAGGAGCAGGCGCAGCGCTACCGCATCATCGACTACGACAAGTACATGCCGTTCGCGCCTGGCTGGGCGCTCATCAAAGCGGCAGGCCATACGCCGGGGTCCCAGATGATGTTCATCACGCTCGACTCGGGCCGCGAATACCTGCTGATTGGCGACGCCGCCTGGCACATGGACAACGTGCGGAAGGTGACGGGCAAGGACGCGCCCTGGATCGTCGAGGACGTAGCCGCGGTCAACGACCAGTTGAAGTGGCTGAACGGCCTCTCAGCCAGCGAGAAGAATCTCGTCATCATCGCGAGCCACGATGACGACGAACACAAGGAGCTCGTCTCGAAGAAGCTGCTCGGGGGGAAACTGGAATAGGTTATCGCCGGCGCGGAGGGCGTTTCGGCACTCTCGGCGCGGGGCGCGGCGGGCGTGGCAGATCGGGAAACAGCTGGAACAAATCCATCAACTCGTTTCCATGCACGTCGCGAACGAGCTGCGGCTTCCGCGGGTTCGGCAACGAGCCGATGCCCCGCTCTTTCGGGGCGTGCGTCGGCTCCGGAGTCCGGGCTTGCGCCATTGGCTCACCCCTGGGCGTACGCGCGATCGGGCGTTGACGGGGCGCCCGGCCCGGACGATGCTCCGGCGGCGGCTGCCCTCGCGGGGTACGCGGGTGCTCTTTCTTCACTGGAGGTCGTACGATCGCGTATACACTCGCCTCGTCACGGCGGGATAATGCGCGAGATTGACGTTCGCGTCCAGTCTGGTCACGGAAAGGCGCCCCACCACGACGCAAATTGCTACGCGCGCGATTGCGATGGACACATCACTGAGCTTTGACGGTATGTGTCCTGGCGTTTTCGCGGGCCTATCTCACTTATGAACGCGGGCAGCGGATTTGCTTCGCCCGCCGCGGACTGCGAGCGAAGCTCGCGAAGGAGGAGTATGCCACCACGTGGCAAGAAGAAGACTAAGCGCGCGGCATCCGCCAAGCGAAGCAGCGCGCGCGGAGCCGCAGGCCGGAAACGGAGTGCAAGCCGGAAGCGAAATGCTGCTGGAGGCCGTAAGCGGACGGCGACCGGTTCGCGCAAGACCGGCGGCGCCTCGCGCAAGCGCGCCTCAGGCGCGCGGAAGAGCACCGCTCTAAAGAGCACTGCTCGAAAAAGTACCGCTCGGAAAAGCACCGTTCGAAAGAGCACGACGCCCCGCCGATCCTCACCCGCGTCGCGCGGCACGCCGGCCGCCATCAGCGGCTTAGTGGGCGGATCGCAATCGGACGAGCGTGACGACATGACGATGCCAATGGATACCGACGAGCTCATGGACGAGACGGACGTCGACCTCGGCGGCGACGACGACGGCAGAGACGACGACATCGAAGACGTGTAGGTACGAAACTGGCAGCTATCTTCCGGTAGCCAACTTACGTCGGCGATATACGCCGACTTCGGTTTGGCTGTGCCGAAGCGCGGGTCACGCGCGAAGGCGGGGAAGGCGTCATGCTGCAATTGGCCCTGTTGTTTCTCGTTATTGGAATCGTGTCCGGTCTCCTAGGCTTCACGACCATCGCAGGCGCGTCGTTTGTGATGGCGAAGTTCCTTACCGGGCTGTTCCTGCTCCTGTTCCTCGTCTTCCTGATTCTGGCGATCGCAGGAGTCCGCAAGGTCATGAACTAGGCGATTAGTGATGAGCGATTGGTGATTGGTGATTGTGGTGGCCTCTGCGCTTGAGATCACAACCCGATCGCAATCACTAATCACTAATCCCTAATCACGAATTATCATTGAAGCCGTTTGCGAGGAACGGCTGCACTAAGCGTCACCGCCCTCGTGCTTGTGCTGGCGACGCTGTCGCTGGCACAGGGCACGGCCCCGGCCACTCCGCTCGCGCTCATCACGCGTGAGGGGCGGCGACCAATTCCGACGATCATCCTCAACAGCCAGGAATTCATCGCTCTGGACGATGTCGCGTCGATGTTCCAGGTTGCCGTACGCGAGGACGCACTCGCCGGCGGCGTGACGGTCAGTTATAAGGGACGGACGGTCGTGGCATCGGCGGATCAGCCGATGGCATCGGTCAACGGCCGCGTTGTCACTCTTCCCGCACCGGTCGCGCGCGTCGGACGGCGACTGTACGTACCGATCGATTTTCTCCCGCGCGCGCTGGCGCCGATCTACGACGCGCCGATCGAGCTCCGGCGCGCACCGCGGATGCTCGTGGTCGGCAACGTGCGCGTCGTGCGCGTGGTGCCACGCATCGACGCCGTAGGACCTCTCACACGCGCCACAATCGAGATTGCACCTGCCGCGCTCGTGAGCGTCGCCACCGACGCGGGCCGGGTTTTGTTGCGCATCGATGCGGATGCGCTCGAGGTCGGACCGACTCCCCCTGGCACCGGGCTGATCGATCAGATGCGCACCGGCGATCAAAGCACTACGGTGGCAATTGCCTTGAGCCCACGCGCCGGCATACCGCGCGTGTCGACGACAACCACGAGCGACAGCACGCGTGTGCTGATCGAAGTCCCGCTCGCGCCGCAGTTTCAGGATACGAACGCCGCGCCGGTGCCTCCGTTGGCTACTCCGCCGGCCAGCTTCCCTACTCAGCCGGCCGATGCTCTTCCGCTTCTGCCGCCGGCGGGACCACGGCTGCAGACGATGGTGATCGATCCCGGCCACGGCGGCGACGATCTGGGGGTTCGCGGCGCCAAAGGGACGGTCGAAAAGCAGGTCGCGCTCGACGTCGCGCGGCGGCTGAAAACGCTGGTGGAAACACGGCTCGGCGTCCGGGTAGTGATGACAAGAGACGACGACCGCGCGGTCACCTTGGACGAGCGGGATGCCGTCGCCAATAACAGCAAGGCGGACTTGTTTCTCAGCATTCACGTCAACGGCGCGTTGTCGCCTTCGGTCGCGGGGGCGGAGGTGTACTACCTGCGACTCGATCGTGAAGGCGAGGACGCACGACGCAACGCGGCCGCCACTGAGCTCGTATTGCCTGCCGTCGGCGGCGGCACGCGTCCCATTGACATGATCAGGTGGGATCTCGCTCAATCGTTTCACGTTGGCGACTCCGCGACGTTTGCGTCGATGCTCGAGGAGGAGCTGCGCAAGCACATCCCGATGGGCCCGCGGCCGGTGCAGCAGGAGCCGATGCGCGTGCTGGCGGGCGCCAACATGCCGGCATCGCTTGTCGAGATCGCGTATCTCACGAACGCGAACCAGGAACAGCGCGCTCAATCCGGCGACTTCCAGGCAAACGTCGCGCAGGCGCTGTACGACGCCGTATTGCGTTTCAGAAGTTATCTCGAGGCGCCGCCAGGCCGATGACGAGAACGCGGTACATCGAGATCGGGGCCGCGGTCGTGGCCGTCGCGCTCACGGCGTGGGGCGCCTCGCGCGTCCTCGAGCGAATGGTCTCTCCAGTACCCCAGCAATCGACCGCAGCGGCTGCCGGAAGCGCCGTCGCGAGTGTTCCGCACATCATCGCGACGCTCTACTACGCCGGCTCGGACGGACAGTCGCTTGCCGCTATCAAGCGTGAGGTTCCGCTGGCGGACGGCGTCCTCGCACAGGGACGCCAGATCATCCAGAGTCAGCTGGAAGCGGCACCCATGCCATACGTCTCGGTCATCCCAGCAGGGACAACGCTGCGCGCGTTCTACGTCACAGATCGCGGCGACGCCTTCGTCGATCTCAGTCCCGAAATATCCACTGCTCATCCGGGTGGATCGACCACGGAACTGCTGACTGTTTACGCGCTCGTCAACGCCGTCACCACGAACCTCTCGTCGGTCCAGCGTGTGCAGATCCTCGTCGGCGGCAAGGAAGCGGATACGCTCGCCGGGCACGTCGACCTGCGCCGGCCGTTCGAACGCGACACTTCGTTGGTAAAAACTCCGTAATTCAAAATACGAGATGCAAAAGGCAAACGCTGCCTGTCTCCGGCCTTCAGTGTTTGCATTTTGAATTTTGAATTTTGCATTTGCATTAGAGTGAGACACACCTATGCGCGCCGACGGCCGTCTCGATGAACAGCTTCGCCCCACCCGCATCACACCGAACTACCTCATTCACGCTGAAGGATCCGTCCTGGTCGAGTCGGGCAAGACCAAGGTGATCTGCACGGCCAGCGTCGAGGATCGCGTCCCGCCGTTCCGACGGAATTCCGGGAAGGGATGGGTCACGGCGGAATACGGCATGCTGCCCCGCGCCACAACGACGCGAACACAGCGCGAGGCATCGTCGGGCAGGATCGGCGGGCGGACGCAGGAAATCCAGCGACTGATTGGACGGTCGCTGCGGGCCGTGACACGGATGGAGGAACTCGGCGAACGGACGATTACGCTCGACTGCGACGTCATTCAAGCAGACGGGGGAACCCGGACCGCGTCGATCACCGGCGCTTTCGTGGCGCTCGTGTTCGCGATTCAGAAGATGCGCGACCAGGAGATGATTCGGACCATGCCGGTCCAGGACTACGTCGCGGCCACGAGCGTCGGTATCGTCGAAGGGATGCCGATGCTGGACCTCGCTTACATCGAGGATTCCAAGGCCGATGTCGACATGAACATCGTAAAAACCGGCGCCGGCCTGTACATCGAACTGCAGGGAACCGCCGAGGCGATGCCATTTGGGCGCGAGGCGCTCAACCGCCTCCTCGATCTCGGGGATACGGGCATTCGCCAGCTGTTCGCGCTGCAGCGCGGCCTCGTCGGCACCATGCTGGGAAAGTAGAGGCGGACCTTCAGGTCCGCCTGACCGTGGATGCACCAGCTCCTCGTCGCCACCACCAATCCGGGAAAGCTCCGCGAGATCCGCACGCTTATGTCCGGCGTACCGCTGGAGCTGGTGAGCCTCGCCGACATCTACTCAATCGCTGAGCCTGCCGAAACCGGCGCAACATTCGAGGAGAACGCGCGGCTGAAGGCGCGCTATTACGCGGAGCGTAGCGGGCTACTGACGGTAGCGGAGGACTCGGGTCTCGTCGTCGATGCGCTCGACGGCGAGCCAGGGGTTCGATCGGCGCGTTTCCTTCGTCCCGACGCGTCATATCCAGAGCGGTTCGAAGAGATCTTCCGACGGCTGGACGAGCGCCCGGAGGAACCCAGGACAGCGCGCTTTGTTGGCGCGCTGGCCTGCGTCGACAACGGCCAGCTGATCTACGAAACCACAGGAGTTGTCGAGGGTGAGGTCGCGAATGCGCCCCGCGGCACGGGCGGTTTTGGCTACGACCCTATCTTCTATTACCCGCCCTTCCGCAGAACGCTTGCGGAAGTCAGCGAGGCCGAGAAGATACGCGTCGCGCACCGCGGCGTCGCATTTCGCGCGTTTGCCGAGTGGCTGAAGAGCGAATCTCAGGGTTCGCTTCTACGATCGTCGCTGTGATTCAGCGGAAAGAACGAAGAACGGAGAACGTGTTGTTCTCCGTTCGTCACCCAGAGTCTGGCCGCGGACGCTGTTCCGTCCGGGTGTTTGAAGGCAGGGCGTCTTGGCCCGTCGGTCTTACGGCTCGTGAGGCAGGAACTGCACCGACCGGCCTGGCAGGTGAACCTTTCTAGGTCCGAGCGGCTACAGCCTGATCGGACCGCATGAATGCCCCATCACGCGTGCGGAAGAGAAATTTCGCATCGACAAGTGCACCGAGCAGCGCGTCACATGCAGCGCGGTCGAGGCCCCACAGCCGCTGCGCCTGCGCCGTCGTCAACCGCAGTCCGGGCATTTCGCGATACTCGCCCTCAACCCGTCGCAGTACGTCGTCAAGCGGCTGATGTGCTGTCATGGTCCCTCCCGTCTTCCCGAATTTCATGATGGGATGCGGCTCGATCGAGCAACGCGGATGCCAGCGAATCGGCCTCAGCGGCACGCTTCGAGGGATCGCACGTTAATCCTCACAGAACGAAGACGTTGCCGATGAGCCGCACTCTAAGCCATTTTATTCCTGCCCTTTAGCGCACCATAAACCTGTATAGAGGCTGACAGGGTTCTGTAACGAATCCCGTCAGGTAAATCCCGCGGCTCAGGCAATGTCATCGAGTTTCGCGCGACCCCAGCAAGGCTAGGTCATTGGGGCATCTTCGTTGCACCATCGCGTGCCGGAGATATCAATGCCTATGAATTTGGAGCTCCACAGGAGCGAAGAGAGCGTCTGGGATCGCACGGACGGCCGGATGAACTGGGATGCCGAGCGCTGGCTTTTTGGAATGCTGGCGGGAGCATTTCTCGTGACTGGCGCGCGACGCCGAACGATTGCCGGGCTGCTGCTCATGGTTGGCGGCGGCGCGCTCGCCTGGTGGGCCTCAGCAGGAATGGACCAGCGGCGACATGGACGGGGCCGGCTCCGCGCAGCGTGGCCCGCGCGCGTTCAGGAAGACCCCGTAGCTGAGGCGTCCGAAGAGTCATTCCCCGCGAGCGACGCGCCCTCGTGGACGCCGACGACCGGAAACAAGCCCACGACGCCTGACCGCGCGAGCCGTTTTTCACGGGCGCGTTAACGAAGACTGTCGGTTGACCTGCCCTGACGGTTGCGAGTAGCGTAACGCGCACATTCAACCTTCCTCCAGAGGTTTTTATGACGCGAGACGACACGGATCGTCCGGGTAGTCCCCCGATCTCAAGACGCGTGTTGATTGGCCGGATCGGCGCAGCCGTTGGCGCCGCGGCGCTGGCGCCGACGATGGCTGCGGCGCAAGGCGCGCCCGCGGTCCCACCGCCCACTCCGTATGACCCGCGCCGGAACTACGACCCGGCGAGCGATCCGGTCAGCTATCCCGATCCCGACATCGTCACCATCGACCCCGCGTTCAACGGTCTGCGCGTCAACAATACGGCAATTCATCGGCTGTGGACGGGGGGCCAGTGGTGCGAGGGACCCGCATGGAGCAGCCAGGGAAAGTACCTGGTCTGGAGTGACATTCCGAATAACCGCCAGATGCGCTGGCTCGACGACAACGGCGTCGTCACTGTCTTCCGGATGCCGTCGAACAACAGCAACGGCAACTCATTCGATTTCCAGGGGCGGCAGATTTCGGCCGAGCATACGGGTCGGCGCATCGTGCGTTACGAGCACGACGGATCAATCACCATCGTCGCTGACGCATACAACGGGATGCGCTTGAACTCGCCGAACGATGTGGCGCCGCATCGCGATGGTAGCTATTGGTTCACCGATCCGCCTCCAGGCTTCTCGTTGTACGAGGGGGCACCAGAGGTCGCGGGCAGCCCGACCAATGTTGAAGGGCGGCTCAACTCGAAGGCAGGACAGTTGGTGGGCGTCGGGACGGGCAAGCGTGAAATCATGACCGCCAACGTCTATCGCGTCGACGGAACGACGGGCAAGGTCGACATGATGGTCAACGCGATGAACCTGCCGGGCAATCCCAATGGAATCGCGTTCGCGAACGACTACAAAAAGCTGTATGTCGTTACCAACGGCATCGTTCACGGCTTCGATCTGGCCGCCGACAACAAGTTGTCGAACCAGAAAGAATTCAGCAACTTCATGGTTGACGGCATCCAGTGCCGGACCGATGGCATTAGGGTCGACGTAAACGGGAATCTGTGGTGCGGTAGCAATGCCGGACGCAATCTCGGCTACAGCGGTGTCACCGTCTGGTCGCCTGACGGCAGGGTTCTTGGCCGGATCCGGCTGCCTGAAACGTGTGCGAACCTCGCGTTCGGAGGGCCGAAGCGCAACCGGCTGTTCATGACTGCCGGTCAGTCGCTGTATGCGGTCTACGTCAACACGCAGGGCGCGTCGCCGGGCTAAACCATCCTCAATCTCACTCGTCTCACCGCGTGATCGCGCCCCTTCTCGAGCACCAGATGGGCGCGCTCACGCGTCGGCAGCACGTTTTCCCGTAGATTCACCAGATTGATGGTCTGCCAGATACGGCGCGCGGTGGCTTCGGCCTCCTCGGCCGTGAGTGCTGCGTACCGATGGAAATATGAAGACGGGTCCCGGAACACCGTCGCGCGCAGCTTCAGGAACCGCTCAATGTACCAATGCTCGACGTCGGCCTCGTTGGCGTCGACGTAAACTGTGAAGTCGAAGAAATCCGACACGAACATCGTGGGCGACTTCCCGCGCCGCGTGCGCGTCTGAAGCACGTTCAACCCCTCGACGATGACAATGTCCGGCTGGCGAACCGCCTGGTATTCGCCTGGGACGATGTCGTATGCGAGGTGGGAGTAAATGGGCGCTTCCACTTGGGGAAGGCCTGACTTCACATCCGCGAGGAATCGCAGAAGGCGTCGGACGTCGTAACTCTCGGGAAAGCCCTTACGCTGCGCCAGCCCCTTCGCTTCCAGATCGCGCTGCGACAGGAGGAACCCGTCGGTGGTTACCAGATCGACCTGCGGGTGACTCGGCCAGTGCGAGAGCAGCGCCTGCAGGATGCGCGAGGCGGTGCTCTTGCCCACCGCTACGCTTCCGGCGATGCCGATGATGTACGGAATGCGCAGATCCACGCCACCGAGGAACGTACGTGTCGCTTCGTGCAGACGCTGCGTGGCGCCGACGTACAGGTTTAGGAGACGCGAGAGCGGCAGATAAACGTCGATGACCTCGTCCAGGGAGACGCGCTCCGTGAGGCCGCCGAGCGGCCTGAGCTGGGCTTCAGAGAGCGGGAGCGGCGTGGACGCACGAAGCCGTGCCCATTCAGCACGATTCAGATCAACATACCGGGAGATCGCGACATCGTCGCTCGAGCCCGTAGCCACGGCTGAATTGTATCCGCCTTCGCGGCCTCGCCATCTTGCCGCTTCGGCGGACAAGTCCGTTCGGTAAGACGCCGCTCCGTCTGGACTGCCGGCCGCCCGCTACAACCGAAGAAACAACGCGACCGTCATGGCAAAGCCGATGACAATCACCGCACGGCGGACCGCCTTCCGCCCCATGCGCCGGGCGATGCCAGCCGCGGCGACAGCCCCAATGGTCGCGCCAGCCGCCATCACCACCGCGTCGTTGACGACCACCATCCCCGCAGCGACGAAGTACACACCGGCCACTGCGTTAATGAACAACGCCAGCACATTCTTGAGGCCGTTCATCTGGTGGATGTCGTGGTGGCCGAGAATCGCCAGCGCCGCGAGCATCAGGATGCCCATGCCGGCGCCGAAGTAGCCACCGTACACGCTGACGAAGAACTGAAAGATCATCGCGCCCGCAAACCACGTCGACCCGTGATGGTCAGGGCTCATGTTGAAGAACCGCTGGACGCGGTCCTGTACCGCAAAGAGCAGCGTTGAGAACAGGATGAGCAGCGGCACCAGCCGATCGAAGAGCACGGCCGGCGTCACGCGCAGCAACATGGCGCCGGCGATCGCGCCAAGGATGCTCGGGATGATCAGCCAGTACATGTGGGGCCGCGTGTCTCGGAGCTCGCGGCGGTATCCCCAGGCGGAGCCGAGCGAGCCAACCCACAGTGCGGCAGTGTTGGTGGCGTTCGCGATGATCGGCGGCACGCCAAGCCAGACGAGCGCCGGAAAGCTGATAAGCGAACCGCCGAATGCGATCGAGTTGATGGCGCCGGACACAATCCCGGCGGCGAACACCACGATGTTATGGATGGTAGGGGTCAGATCAACCGTTTCAGAATCGCCGCGCCCGCTTCTCGAGTACCGAGCAATCCGCCGATGTCACGGGTTCCCTCGCCTGCGTGAACGGCCGCCTCCACCGCCCGCTCGATCCGCCGCGCATCATCGGCACGTCCGAGCGTTTCGAGCATGAGCGCCGCCGAGAGGATCGCGCCGATCGGATTGGCGACGTTTTTCCCGGCCAGCGGAGGCGCCGAGCCGTGCACCGGCTCAAACATCGACGTGCGGCCTGGATGAATGTTACCGGACGCGGCCATGCCAAGGCCACCCTGGAGCGCGGCGCCGATGTCCGTGATGATGTCGCCGAACAGATTGTTGGTGACGATCACCTCGAACTGGCCGGGGCTCTGAACCAGCAACATCGCGAGCGCGTCGATGTAAAGATGCGTGGCCTCAATGCCCGGATAACCCGGCGTCAGCTCCTTGAAGACGCGCTGCCACAGCGCGTGCCCGTGTGCCATCGCATTGCTCTTGTCCGCCATGCAGACCTTGCGGAGTCCGCGCGCCTTCGCGAATTCGAAGGCGTGCCGAATGATGCGGTGCACGCCTCGATACGTGTTCACCTCTTGCTGGATTGCCACTTCATCGCCGGTGCCCGCGCGAAGACGGCCACCGGCACCGACGTACAGCCCTTCAGTGTTCTCGCGGAACACGACGAAGTTGACGTCGCGGCGTCCCCCGTTCTTCAGCGGACAGAGGCGGTCATCGAGGAGACGGACGGGACGATAGTTCACGTACAGATCGAGCTCGAACCGCGTGCCGAGGAGCACATCGCGTGCGTGACGATTGTCTGGGACCCGCGGATCGCCAAGCGCGCCGATGAACACCGCATCAAAGGACCGCAGGGTGTCGTACCCGTCCGGCGGGATGGTGACGCCCGTCCGCAGGTAGTAATCCGCGCCCCAAGGCAACTGCTCGAGTTCGAGGCCGCCGAGCGCTGTGAGAATAGGAACGACTTCCGCGACGACATCCCGGCCGATGCCGTCTCCAGGGATGATGACGATCCGCTGCGACACCTACTCCCCCTCCGTGGCTGAGCTGCTAATCATAAGAAAAGATTTGTGCATGTTGCGAGGTCAACGCTGATATCCTTGCCGGTTATGCATGGCGGTTGCGCGTCCTCACGTTGTTTTTCGAGGTAATAACGAGGACGCGAGAATAATTCGGTGTTTTGGATTTCGAAGCTACACGCAAGTGGATTATCCGGATCCGGCGAAGGCGCCGGGCCGACAACCAACAGCGTTACAAGGATTTACGGCCATACGCACACTGGTACGCCTTTTCCTTGGACGCATCACAAAACGGATAGTCACATCTACTAAGGAGCCAATCAATGTACGCACGCATTAGTGCCCTATTCCTGGTATTCGCGCTGGCCATCACCGGGCTGGCGGGGGCGCAGGAAACAACGGGCGCAATTACTGGTCGAATTACGGATGCCCAAGGTCTCGCGGTCCCCGGCACCACGGTTACGGTTACGAACAATGCGACCGGCGCAGCCCGGTCGTTCGTCACCGATGCGGATGGCCGCTACACCGCCCCGAATCTGGCACCCGGACGATACAAGGTCTCGTTCGAAATCACCGGATTCAAGAAGGTTGAACGCGATGATATCGACATCCTTCTCGGGCGTACGTTCACGCTCGATACGAAGCTCGACGTCGGAAGCCTCACCGAAACGGTGCAGGTAACGGGCGAGGCAACTCCTCTCGTCGATGTGCGAAGCACGGTGGTGCAGCACAACGTCCCGGCCGAGGAGTTCGATCAGCTTCCGAAGGGACGCTCGTTCCAGGCCATCGCGATGACCGCACCCTCGGTCAACTCAGGCGAGATCGAAGGTGGCTTCCAGGTGAACGGTGCCAGCGGCGCCGAGAACCAGTACACGGTCGATGGTGTGGCCACGAACAGCCTCGTCAACGGCTCGTCCCGCCAGAATACGGTGTTCGAGTACCTCCAGGAAGTTCAAGTCAAGACGACTGGAATCCCCGCTGAATACGGCGGCGCGCTCGGCGGCGTCGTCAGCGCGGTAACGAAATCGGGCGGGAATATTTTCAGTGGCGAAGGGCATTACTACTACGAGGGCAGCGCGATCGGCGCGGGGCCGGTCCAGCGTCTCGTGCTCAGCCCCCGGGACGATGTGTCTGTCGGCAACTTCCGCGAAGGGAAACAGCCGATTCACCGGAATGAAGTCGGAGGATCGCTCGGTGGGCCGATCGTGAGGAACAAGCTGTTCTTTTTCGGTTCCATCTCACCTCGTTACAGCGACATCACGAGGGAGTACTTGTTCAATAGCGGTACGGAGAACGGTCAACTCGAGCGCAAAGACACCAACATGAGTGCGTTTGGCAAGATCACCTACCAGAACAACAGGCTCCGCGCCGATTTCTCCACGCTCTACACGCCGACTACTTCGACAGGCAGGCTCCCGGACTACGACGGTTTCGGATCTCGCATCCTTTCCAGCTCTCTCGCGGCCAATCAGCCAAACCTGGTCCGCGGGTACGAGGTCAACCAGCGGAACATGTCGGGCAGCGCTGATTGGACAATTTCCAATGCGTCGATTCTCACCCTCAAGGCGGGGCAGTTCCGTGACAACTACACGGACACCGGTATCCCGAACGTGACGAACTACACCTACCAGACGTCATCGATCGGCTTCGCGCTGGTGCCCGCCAGCGTGCAGGGTCCGATTAACACCCTGAACACGCCGCGTGCGCTCATCAACGAGCACGACACGACCAAGCAGACGTTCTTCAATGCCGACTACAACCAGGCGTTCAGCGCGGGTGGCTCGCACACGCTGAAGGGCGGGTTCGGTGTCCGCCGCAATGTCAACGACGTCCTTCAGGCGTATCCCGGCGGTTACGTCGATATCTTCTGGGACCGCACGTTCCCGAGCCTCGTGCCCGGCGCGGGCAGCGATCGCGGCGTGTACGGCTACTATGCGCTCAACGACCGCGGCGTGCGGGGTACCGCAAGCGCGAACATCCTCAGCCTGTACGTGCAGGACCAATGGTCGGTCTCCTCACGCCTCACGCTGAATCTGGGTATTCGGACGGAGAACGAGAAGATCCCCTCCTTCCAGCCGCAGATCAAGAAGTTCGGCGTTGAATTCCCCTTCAGCAACAAGATCGCCCCTCGGCTCGGCGCCGCATTCGACGTCTTCGGAGACGGCCGCATGAAAGTGTTCGGAAGCTGGGGTCGCTACTACGACTGGACGAAGTACGAGCTGGCGCGTGGCACGTTCGGTGGCGATACGTGGAAGATCTACTACCACGCGCTCGACACGCTCGACCTCGCCTCCATCAACCTGTCCAACATGCCTGGTCGCGATATCTGGAAGGGCAATGCAAACCCCGCCCTGTCGTTCCGCGATCGTCGCGTGCCGGCGTTCGAGACTGTTGATCCCGCCATCAAGCCAATGAGCCAGGACGGCGCCAATGTTGGCTGGGAGTACCAGTTAGGCAATGAGATGGTGTTCTCTTCCACGTGGGTCCACAACAAGTTGAACCGCACGATCGAAGATCTCGGCGCGCTTGTGAACGGCGACGAGGTGTACTTCTACGCGAACCCCGGCGAAGGTGTTGCGATAATGACAAATTCGTCAGGCGCGTCGGCGCCGTTCAAGACGCCAAAGCCGAAGCGCGTGTACGACGCATTGGAGCTCGTGCTGAACAAGCGGTTCTCACAGAGCTGGTTCGGCGGCGCCAGCTACGTCTACAGCCGGTTGTATGGCAACTACGCCGGTATCGCGAGCTCTGACGAGATCCGCACCCCGACGTTGGGTGTCACCTCGGCTATTGCCCAGCAGCAGGTTGGCAGTATCTCGCGAGGAGGCGGCAACGCGAACCGGGCGTGGGACATCGACGAGCTGATGTGGGATTCCAAGGGCCATCTCGACGTACTTGGTCGCCTGGCCACGGATCGCCCGCACGTCGCAAAGGTGTATGGCTCCTACCAGTTCCCGTTCGGTACGCAGATCGGGGGCTCCTTCTACGGCGGCAGCGGCACGCCGATGACCACGTATGTCAACACCATCAACCAGACCGAGGTTATGGTGAACGGCCGCGGCGACATGGGGCGAACCCCCGTGCTGACGCAGACCGACATGATGATTTCCCACGAAATCAAGGCGCGTGGTGCGAATCGTCTACGCCTCGAGCTACAGGTGCTGAACGTCTTCAACCAGCAGTCAACACGGCATATCTTCAACTACCTGAATCGCGGCGGCGGCGTCGCGCGGCCGTCGTCGTCTATAGACCTGAGTCGCGTCGACCTGGCGAAGGGCTACGACTACAACGCCCTGATCCGGGCGACACCAGACGGTGCCAACGCACTCGATCCACGCTACGGCAAGCCGGACCTCTTCAGCGCAGGTACGCAGGGCCAGTTCCTGCTCAAGTTCCTGTTCTAGACGTGAATCCAGAGGCCGGCCTTCGGGTCGGCCTCCGCGCGAGTAGGGGGAGCCTTCGGGCTCCCCCTTTTTTTGGGCTTAGAGTTCCTGCGTGTCGATCTGCGCCCGCTGCAGCCGGCCGCTAAAGTCCACGTAGATCGACTTCCATTCCGAAAAGACGTCAAGCGCGGCAATCCCCGCTTCGCGGTGGCCGTTGCCGGTTGCCTTCGTGCCGCCGAACGGCAGGTGGACCTCGGCGCCGATCGTCGGCGCATTCACGTAGAAGATGCCGGTGTACATGTCGCGCATCGCGGTGAACGCCTTATTGATGTCGCGTGTGTAAATCGAGGCCGACAGGCCATATGCCACGCCGTTCCCGATATCGATCGCTTCCGCCAGGGAACGACACCGCATGACTGACACGACCGGGCCGAAGATCTCTTCGCGCGCAATCCGCATCGATGGAGTCACGTCGCCGAAAATCGTCGGTTCGTGAAACCAGCCGCGCGCATGTGGGCCTTCAGTCAGGCGATGCCCGCCGGTGACGATCGTCGCCCCCTCCTGTTTGCCGATCTCGACATACTTCATGACCGTCGACAGCTGGGATTCGCTGATCGACGGTCCCATCTGCACACCGTCCTGCGCGCCGTTACCGACCCGCAGCGATTTCACACGCTTCGCGAACTCCGCCAGGAACTCGTCGTACACGCGCTCATGGACCACCACGCGGCTCGCCGCGGTACATCGCTGGCCCGTCGTGCCGAATCCCCCCCAGACGCAGCCCTCGACGGCGAGCTCCAGCTGCGCATCGTCCATGACCATGACGATGTTCTTGCCGCCCATTTCGAGGTGCACTTTCTTGAAGCCGGGCGCGGCGTTCTGATTCACGAGCTTCCCAACCATCGTCGAACCCGTGAACGAGACGACTTTGATCTCCTCGTGGGTCGACAGCACCGTGCCGACGTCGGGACCGCCGGTGACCATGTTGACCACTCCGGCGGGGATGCCAGCCTCCTCGAGCACCTTGACGAAATTGATCGCGGAAAGTGGCGTCAGCGATGACGGCTTGAATACCACCGTATTGCCGCACACAAGCGCCGGAACAATCTTCCAGGACGGGATCGCCATCGGAAAATTCCATGGCGTGATCACGCCGCAGACACCGATCGGCTGGCGTACCGACATTGCGAACTTGTCGCGGAGCTCGGACGGCACTGTCTGGCCGTACATGCGCCGTCCCTCGCCGGCCATGAAAAACGTCATGTCAATCGCTTCCTGGACATCGCCACGGGTCTCTTCGAGTACCTTGCCCATCTCGCGGGTCATATCGCGGGCGAGTGTCTCCTTGCGATCGGCAATCAGTTGAGCGGCGCGGAACAGGATCTCCGCCCGACCCGGAGCAGGCACGAGGCGCCAGTCGACATACGCACGCGCGGCAGTCGTGATCGCACGTTCGGCATCCTCAGGCGTCGAGTCCTGAAAAAGGCCGATCAGGTCATTCTGGTCGGCGGGGTTTCGGTTCTCGAAAAGACGGCCCGACGAAGACGGGCTCCAGCGCCCGCCAATGAGGTTGTCGAAAACCGCTGTCGCGGTGCCTTTTGGTGTCGGCATGTCTCGCTCACTGTGCCGCAACGTAATCAACAGCTGCAAGTGCAGCCGGGCCATACCTCATCGCCCCACACGCCTGCCCACATATGGCGCTCACTGGACCCTGTAACCGCACGCCTGCCAACATCTCATCAACAAACGGTTTACGGTTCAGCGGAGTCTAAAATGCGCATAAGGGCGGCCGAGGACACCGATGGCGAGAGTGCCGAAATATCGACACAGTTCCCTTTTGAACAAAGCAATGGTTCCGTGGCATGGATCCTGAATTGAGACTGGACAGAAGGGCGGATTACTCAGATGGCTGACACGAACCAAATCGCCGCCACGCCAGTCCAAAAAGTGGTGGTCGTCAATGGCAACACCGAGGTGCTCGGCATGCTGGAGACGGTGTTGGACGCCGGTCGCTACGATATGGTGTTCGTCGAGTCGAGTGACCGCGCCTATTCGCAGATCAAGAGGGTCGTTCCAAACCTGGTGATTCTCTGCACGCGAATCGAGGAGCTTGACGGCTTTCAGTTGCTCACGATGCTGAAGCTGGATGCGGACACGAAGGACATCCCGGTTCTCACCTACACCACCGAGTACGAGGGTCAGGACTTTGACGCGGCGATCTCGCAGCTCGCCGACGACGAAGACGACATGATGCCGACGCGCGCTGCGCTGCGCATGAACTGACGCGTCAGGCACGCGTCAGCGAGCGCCCCGCGTGCTATATTCCGCGCGGATGGAATCCGATTCCAACAATCGTGACAAAGAGCGCGTACTCATCCTCGGTGATCTTCAAGGCGAAATCATGGTGTTCGAGGCGCTGCACATCAAGGAGATGAGCTGTGGCGGCGCCTCGGTCGAGACACGTTTTCCCCTCCACCTCAACTCGCTTCACGACCTGCGCCTCACGCTCGGTGCGCAGTCCGTGGTGCTCAAAGGCAGGGTCGCCCACTCGCACATCTCGGATGTCGATCAGGACATCGTTACCTATCGGACGGGGATCGAGTTTGTCGACCTGTCCGATCGCGTTCAATCCGTGATTGCGGAGTTCCTCGATACGCTCAAAGCGAACCGCAGCGGCGCATTGTAAAGACCAAACCCCAAACCCTTGGGATTTGGGATTTACTTTACCCTGAGGTATTCCAGATAGTCGCCCGACGCGATGCGCTCCGCACGGTCGATCCGCGCGTTGTAGAAATACACCCACGCGTCAACCATTCCCCCGTCATCGAGGAGAACCGGCGTCAACAGCCGTGTATATAGACTGGTCTCGGGCTCGCCTGGACGATAGCCTTCGGTGTCGTCGAGCACATGGAGCACGACAAGAGGCTGCGTCATCTCGTAGACCTCGCCACGCACCCGTGTATCGGCTGCCGGAACAGCGGCGGGGTAAATGCCGAGATCGAACAGCGCGGCGGCGATGCTTCCTCGTCCCCTGAAAGCGAGATGGTCATCGATACGGCGCCTGCCTGGCCTGTTAAACGGCGTCATGAGGGTGCCGTAGAAGAAGACCAGCTCCGCCATGCCTCTGGACGCTAGAAGACCTGCGGTGCCCGTTGCCGCGGCGCCTGACGCCCCGGCAGTCCCGATCGCCCTGCCCGCGCCGCTCCAAGGAGATCAATCAGACCAGGCGTCACGTCAAACGAGAGCGATACCGTCTTGCCTTCCCCGCCAAGCTCCATCGAATTGAGCATCTCTTTCAGGTCCGGACTCTGTGCCCCTTGGATCCTGGCGAGCGCAAGGAACCCTCGGACAACATCGCGCAGGCTCTGCGCCGATTCCTCGTCTCGCGCTTCCGCCCTGACCAGGCCGTGGACGCCAGCGTCCACCCGCCCGCTCGCGGACAGCCAGTTGATCGGCGGCAGCTGTTTCGCAACGTCCGCGGGGAACGAGGTGCGACCCATCAGCGCGTCGAACCTCGCCACTGTCCACGCGCTGGCATCGTCGACATTACCAACCAGGTCCATGAATTCCTTGTTGCCAGTGATGTCGGCTGCAGTTCCCGCTTTGGTGTCGATTGCGCGACGAACGGCTACTCCATCGCCGAACAGCACAACGCCCGTTTCAAAGAAAGCCAGGGCCGCATCGTGCGTGTCGTCTTTGATGACCACAAGACGTTTGCCGCGGTACTGCGCGACGTCCGCACCCTGTTCGCGCATGAGGCCTTCGATCTTCACCACGTCGAAGCGGCCGCGCGCGACGATCAGCGGACGGTCGGTCCTGCCGTCGCGGTCAGACATGGCCACGACAACCCGATCAATGTCCGTTTGAAGGTTGATCCCGGTCCGCGCCTCGAGACCATCGGCGTTCGAGGGGTTGTCCCGCTGCAGTTGCTCGAGCTTGTCGCGGAGTGGTGAATTCATCACCTGGCGCAGATCCGCGTACGCGACCAGATGCGCATCATTGGGAACAAACCCGAGCTCTTCCGGAGCGCTCGACCCAAGGGCGGCAAAGACGGGTACGCCCATCGACCACGCGACCAGACCAGTCGCGAGCCCCGCGACCAGGACGCCGGCCGCCACGAGAAGAAAAACGCGAGTGCGCTTCGCCATTGCAGATACTCCTCGGGAATCGGGATTCGGGATTCGGGATTCGAAAGTCGCATCCCCAGTCCGCCTGATTATACGAGCCGGGCCTCTTGAGGGTTTCGGCGGTGCATTTCCATTGCTCCAGTCTATTGCTCCAGCAGGTACTCCCGATGCTCTACCCCCCGCATCGACAGGATGAGAGCGGTCACGATGGCGAAGGAGAGCCAGAACAGGCCCTCTGCTGTCGACGGTACGTCCGGCGCGACGGTTTGAAGGAGCGACAAGGTGTTCTCCGAAGGCATCGCCTGCGGCGCCAGCGCCTGCAGGTAGTAGGCAATCGTGAAGTGCTTCAGGTAGCCGGGCATCACCAACGCAATCTGTTCCCAGCCAAAGGCGAATACGAGACCGGCCACAAGCGGACGCTTCAGCATCACACCCGCCAGGAGAAACAGCGCGCCGTACGCCGCAAGTCCGAGGGCCACAACGCCCAGGTTCCGGAGCACCGGAACAAAGGCGCTCGCCATGTCCCGAAACGGCACCATGAGCAGGAACACGATCATGACGGAAGGCAACACCACGGACGCAGCGCAGACGAGATACGCGATGTACTTGCCCATCACGACCGATCGCCGTGGAATAGGGCGTGTGAAGAGATATGTAATCGTCTTGTCCTCGACTTCGTCCGCGATGAGCGATGTGCCATAGAAGACGCCCAGTGCCGGAACGATGAATTTCAGGTACAGAATCCAGATCATCGCGGCGAACATCCCCGCGCTGCCGACACGCTCGCCGTTGATCCTGAGGACCGCCATCCCGTTGGACGACGTGATGCGTGCCACTACCGAGAGCAATACGGGCGCCGCAACGAGGATCGCCATGAAGAGTGTGCGTCGCGCCCAAAGCATCTCTCCCAGCGACAAGTCGAATATCCGCATCGTCGACGCACCGAAAGACGGTTTCATTGCTTCACCAGGTACGTGAAGACCGCCTGCAGATTGTCATCAGGCGACGTTACTTCCTCGATCGCGCCGCCTTCGCCTGACGCCGCCAGCTCGGTGAGCCGCGAGTAGAAGGCGTCCGGGCGCAATGTCTGAACCACGACCGCGCCGGACTCAAAGCGAAGGCTGCTCACGTCTTCGTCCATCAGCAGCCGGCGAGCGAGCGCCCGCGGATCGGCAACCCGGATGGACACCGTGTGCGGATGCTCGTCGATCAGCGCGCGAATCTGGTGGACGTTCCCCTCAGCGAGGATCCGGCCGTTGTGAATCAATAGGATGTTCGACGTCATCGCCTCGATTTCGTGGAGGATGTGACTTGACACGACGACGCTCTTTCCGGAGCGCCCCCATTCCCTGATCAGGCGAATAGTACGGCGGCGCATGATGGGATCCATCCCGGTCAACGGCTCGTCCAGGATCAGGAGCTCTGGATCGTGCAGAATCGCCTGCGAGAGCTTGACTCTCTGGCGCATGCCCTTGCTGTAGGCCCCGATCTTTCGATCGGCAGCATCGATCAGATCAACGGCCTCGAGCGCGCGGCGCGCCGCCGCGTCACCTGCTTCAGTCGACATTCCGTGCAGCCGCGCGAGGGCCGTGACCCATTCAAGGCCGGTCATGCGCTCGTAAAACCCGTCCTGGTCCGGGCAGAAACCAAGACGGAGGTAGAGCGATGGGTTTTGCCAGATCGGCTCGTCAAACACGCGAACGGTCCCGGTGCTCGGCCGAAGCTGCCCGGTCACCAGCTTCATGAACGTGGACTTGCCCGCCCCGTTCGGTCCCAGGAGACCGGTGATGCCACGCGGAATAGTGACCGTGACGTCATTGAGTCCCGACACCTGGCCGTACCATTTCGAGAGATGCTCAGCCGTGATGATCGTCACCCGACAACCTCAACGGCACGCACGCGCCGCTCCAGCACCACGATCGAAACAGCGACGAGCGCGGCGACCAGGGCCACCGCGATCGCGATCGGCAACGCCGGCTCCCTCGACATTCCGAAGATTGCGTCCATGACGACCGAGAGCGTTTCCTGGGGTGACACCCACGCCCACGCCCGGCGTCCGGTCGTCACGCGAAGCGCCTGACTCATCGCCGCCGCAAACAAGACAATGCCGGCATAGAGCATTGCGACGAACCGGCGGCTTCGCGAAAGGGAGGACAAGGCGAGCATCGTAGTGGCCGCGACGGCCACCTGGAGCGCGCACGCGAGCGTAATCGCCGGGATGAGCAGCGGGTGCGTGGACAGCAACCCGGTGTTGCCGCTGAACATCATCTGAAGCAGGACCAGCAGTACGGCAGGAAGCCACGTCACCGCAACGAGGAAGACCACCAGCGTCAGCAGCTTGCCGGAGACGTACTCAAGACGGGTGATCGGCTTGGACAGGTATATCTGGAGCGCGTTCGCCCGGCGATCGTCGGCGATCAGGCCCGCTCCCACATAGATCGTCACGAAGAACACGAATGCGCGCTGCTGATCGAGGAACTCACGAAAGGTCTGCGCATCTGGCGCCAGGAACGATGCCTGCGCAAAGCTCGATGACACGTAGATCTGAACGGCGCGCACGAAGAACAGAGACCACGCAAAGAGCAGGAGCGCGAGAAAGCGCCGCTTGCGCAGCTGCTCGAGGATGCCGGTGCGGGCGATCACCCACCATGCACGGCCCCGGAGCGAGCGCCGCCCCTCGTAGTGGCGGTAGCTTTGATCGTGAACGGGCATGATCCGTTACAGGTCCTCCCCTATGGCCCGCGCGAACACGTCTTCGAGCGTCGGAACGCTCTGGCGCAAGTGTCGCACCTGCATGCCGTGCCGCGCGGCGAGCTGGAAGAGCAGCTGCGACCCGTGACCCTCTGGCAGGAACACCCGCATGACTTCGTTCATGTCGCCATGACACTCGATGCCTTCGATGCGCAGGACCTCGGCGAAGCGCTGTCCATCCCCTTTGACGCGAAGCTCGAAGACGCACCCGGTCGTTCCCTTCAATGCGCTGATGGGGCCCTGCGTGGCAATCGCGCCCTTGTCGAGAACGACCACGTAGTCACAGGTGAATTCGACATCGGGAAGCAGGTGCGACGAGAGAATCAGCGCGATCCCCTTGTTGGCGGCGATATCTCGAACGAGGGAGAGCATCTCGTCGCGCCCTTTCGGATCCATGCCGTTGGTCGGCTCGTCCAGGAACAACAGATCGGGATCGTGCACGAGGGCCTGCGCCAGCTTGATGCGCTGCTTCATGCCGGTCGAGTAGGTCTCGAGGTTGCGGTACCTCGCCTCACCCAGCCCGACGTAGAACAGCACTTCGTGCGCGCGCTGCATCGCGTTGGCACGCGGGAGGCCCGCGAGTTCGCCGCAGTACGCCACGAACGAGACGGCGTTCATTCCTGGAATATGCGCGTCGCTTTCCGGCATGTAGCCGACGCGAGCACGGATGGCGCGCGGCGTGCGTTGCACGTCGTGACCGAGCACCTGCATCCGGCCACTGGCCGGGGGAAGCAGGCCGAGTAACGCCTTGATCAGCGTGCTTTTGCCGGCGCCGTTTGGCCCGAGCAGTCCGACCGCACCCGGGGGAAACTCGGCGGTGACGTCCCGCAGCGCCACGTAGCGGCCGTACGAGACGCTGACGCGATCGAGAACGACCGCGGAACGTGAACGATCCGAACGGTCCGAAGGATCCGAACGGTCCGAAGGATCGATGTTCACAGCGTTCCGCGGAGGCCGAGCGCGTCGGCGCGCTGTCGCATGAACGCGATCACGTTGGTGACGTGTTCCTCCAGCGGCAGCTTCAGCTCCTCGGCGCCGCGCCTCAGGTCGTCGCGCGAGACGTTCCGCGCGAACGCCTTGTCTTTCATCCGCCTGATCACCGATGCCGGCTCCAGATCGAGGACGCTCTTCGACGGCCGGACGAGCGACGCCGCGGTGACAAACCCGGACATCTCGTCGCACGCGTATAGCGTTCTTTCGAGAAGACTTTCGCGCGCGACACCCGAGTAGTCGGCGTGGGAGAGAATCGCCCGCGTCACCCACTCCGGATAGCCGCGACGCTGCAGCTCTTCGCATCCGCGAAACGGATGGTCGGCAGCGGTCTGGTAGCGCTCGTAATCGAAATCGTGAAGAAGCGCGACGACGCTCCACGCCTCCTCGTCCTCGCCGAACTTACCCGCGTAGCCGCACACCGACGCTTCAACGGCCAGCGCGTGCTTCCGGAGGCCCTCGCTCGTCGTCCATTCGGTCAGCAACGCCCACGCGGCGTCCCTGGTGAGAAGTGAGTTCATCGAAACCAGCCTATTCGATCGCAGGGCGCCCCTTGTGGGCGGGGCCTTTCGGTCCGCTTATCTGACCGGCCGAGGCGCGTCGCGCGCCAGCGTGAGGCCGCGCTCGATCACCGATGTGGCCTTGTCCGTCAGCTCGTACTCGACAAGCTGCCGAGGATCGGCCCAGACGGCAGCATCAACATCCGATCCGGCGCACAGCTCTCCAGACACGGGCCAGCACAGGTAGTCGACGAGGACGAAGTGGTAGCGGACCCGCCGTTGCTCGTCACGCGTGATGCGATCGAACACCTCGATTACCGGACCGACATCGACCAGAAGCCCGGTTTCTTCGAGCATCTCGCGCCCAAGAGCCGCCTCGAGCGTCTCTCCGATTTCAACCATGCCGCCCGGCAGGCTCCAATGGCCCTTCAGCGGTTCATAGCGCCGTCGGATCAGGACGACCTTTCCGTCGTCGACGATGACGGCACCGACGCCAACGATCGGACGCTCTGGATATTGACGCGTGTCGGTCGCGCGCGGTTGAACGGGGTCGTTCACGCTTCTATCTTCTCTCTTCTCGGTTCGTGTGCATGTTCGCCCGCAGGGCGCACGGAACCTGAAAGTGAACACGAACGGAGAACAGAGAACTCAGAAGTATGAACGGCATTATTCGCCAATTACTTTGACGACGACGCGTTTGCGGCGCCGACCGTCGAACTCGGCGTAGAACACCTGCTCCCACGGTCCGAGATCGAGCTTCCCTGCCGTGATAGGCAACATGACCTGGTGGCCCATGATCGTACGCTTCAGGTGCGCGTCGGCGTTGTCTTCTCCCGTCTGATGGTGGCGGTAGTCGAGGCCCGACGGCGCCAGCTTCTCCAGCCACACCTGGAAGTCGTGAATGAGACCGTCCTCCCAGTCATTCACGTACACGCCGGCGGTGATGTGCATCGCGGAAATGAGGACCATGCCTTCGTTTACACCGCTCTTCTGCACAATCTGCGCGACCTCGTCAGTGATTCGGATGAACTCCTGGCGCTTCTTCGTGTTGAACCACAGATACTCGGTCAGAGTTTTCATAGCGTCAGGCTGGCCTCGGCGTTGACGTCGACGGGAGTGGCAATACCCTGACGGAACCGCCGCAGCCCGGCCGCGGCGATCATCGCTGCGTTGTCCGTCGAGAGGGCCAGGCTCGGAACGAATACAGGGAGGCTTTTTGCCTGACCGCGCGTCGCGGCGTCGGCCCGCAGCCGACTGTTTGCTGACACACCGCCCGCGATGCCGATGCTCCTGGCCTGGTACCAGCCCACCGCATCGAAGAGTCGATCCAGCAGCGTCTCGACGACGACGCGTTGAAAGCTCGCGCAGATGTCTGCTGTCTCAACCTCAGGCAAGGGATCGGACACCGCGAGGCCGAGGGCTGCGCGCCGTGCGGTGACATGGCGCAGCACCGACGTCTTCAGCCCGCTGAAGCTGAAATCGCGTCGGCCCGGCAGATGCGGCGCATTCCGATCCACATGCGTCAGCCGCATTTTCGGGAACGGCACCGAACGGTCGTTGCCGCCGCTGGCGAGACGATCGACGACTGGGCCCCCCGGATAGCCCAGCTGCAACAGCTTGGCGACTTTGTCGTACGCCTCGCCTGCCGCGTCGTCTCGTGTACGTCCGAGCAGCTCGTACGATCCTGGGGTCATGATGCGATACAGGCTGGTATGACCGCCTGATACCACGAGCACGATCGCCGGCATCGGCATCTCGCCGCCCTCGAGCACGAGCGATTCGATATGACCGGCAAGATGATGAACCGGCACGACGGGCACGCCGCGCGCCCAGGCGAATGACTTCGCGAACGACAGCCCCACAAGCAGTGAACCGACCAGCCCCGGACCCTGGGTGACCGCGACCGCGTCGATCGGAGGCGTCCTCCCGTCGGAAATTGCGCTCTCGACAACACCACAGATGTCGCGGATGTGCTGCCGCGCTGACAGCTCGGGGACAACACCGCCCCATTCGCGATGGATATCGACCTGCGAGGCGACGACGTTCGAGCGGATCCGCCATGGACGCGCCTCGTCACCTGTCTCTTCGACGAGTGCCGCAGAGGTTTCGTCGCACGACGTCTCGATGCCAAGAACGATCATGTCAGCCCGCAGCCGGCAGCAGGCAGCCGGCAGTGGGAGACAAGCTGACACAAGTAGCCGGCGGTCTTCTTCACTGCCGGCTGCCAGCGGTCAGCTGCCCGCTGTCCATGAGCGCGGCGAGCGATTCCTGGAATGGCGCCCGCGCGATACCGCGTTCGGTAATGATCGCGGTAACGAACTTCGCTGGAGTCACGTCGAAGGCCGGGTTGCGGATGTGGGCCCCTTCCGGGGTGAGCCGATTGGCGCCCACGTGCGTCACCTCGCGAGCGTTACGTTCCTCGATCGGGATGTGCGAACCGTCCGGTGTGTTGAGATCGATCGTCGATAGCGGCGCCGCGACGTAGAACGGAATGCCGTGCTCCTTCGCGAGCACCGCGACGCCATAAGTGCCGATCTTGTTGGCGACGTCTCCGTTCGCCGCGATGCGATCGGCGCCGACCACGACCAGGTCGACGTGACCTAGCCGCATCATGGATCCTGCCATGTTGTCGGTGATGACCGTCGTGTCGATCCCGTCTTTCACGAGCTCCCACGCGGTGAGCCGGGCGCCCTGGAGGAACGGACGCGTTTCATCGGCAAGCACGGCGACTTTCTTTCCCTGCTCCACCGCCGCGCGGATCACGCCGAGCGCGGTGCCATACCCGGCCGTCGCCAACGCCCCGGCATTGCAGTGCGTGAGGATGCGCGCGGTGTCCGGCACGAGCACGGCTCCAAACGCGCCCATCGTCCTGCAGCTCTGCACGTCGGCGTCGTGAATGCGCCGCGCTTCGTCTTCGAGGCGCTGTTTGATCTCATCGACGGAGCAGCCTCCCTGCGCTGCGTCGGCAAAAACCTGCTTCATGCGCTCGATCGCCCAGAACAGATTGACTGCGGTGGGCCGTGTCGCCGCCATGAGGTCGCAGACCTTTTGGAATTCCGTGGCGAATTGCTTCGTCCCGGTTGCCTTGCTCCGACGCATGCCCAGCGCGATGCCCATGGCCGCGGCGACGCCAATCGCGGGTGCGCCACGAATCACCATCGTTTTGATCGCCTTCGCGACGTCCTGGGCGGTTTTGCACGAGACGTAGATCTCGGTGCCGGGGAGCTTTCGCTGGTCGATCATCACGACCGCGTCGTCTTTCCATTCGATTGTAGGGAGCATCGGTTCCTGATGATATCAACCACGAAGGTCACGAAGGTCACGAAGGTCACGAAGAAGTCTTGCTCTTCGTGTCCTTCGCGTGCTTCGTGGTTTCATTACTTCAACAATCGAGCGTCAAATGGAATCGGAAGAAGGTCGCTCAGCCGGTGCCTTCCCGTCTCCTTCGTCAGGTTGGCGAGAATGACTTCCATGTCCCCGCCGAACTCCCAGAGGATCTGACGGCACGCGCCGCACGGCGGCGTCGGCGCCTCCGTCTCCGCGACAACCACGATGCGGCGAAACTCGCGATGACCTTCGGACAGTGCCTTGAACATCGCCACGCGCTCGGCGCAGATGGTCAGGCCGTACGTCGCGTTCTCGATGTTGCAGCCGGCGATGATCGTGCCGTCGGCGGTCTCCAGCGCGGCGCCCACCTTGAAATGTGAAAACCCCGCATGCGCGTTCAGGCGGGCGTTGCGCGCGGCGGCGATGAGATTAGAGTCGCTCAACAATCCCCTCGAGCAGCGCGATGAAGGAGCCCCGCACGCGCCGCGCCGTTTCCATGACCTCGTCGTGCACGAGCGGTTGCGGGAGCACACCCGCCGCCATATTCGTGATGCACGAGATGCCCAGCACTTCGATCCCCATGTGGCGGGCGGCGATCGCTTCCGGGACCGTCGACATGCCAACGGCGTCGGCGCCGATGGTCCGGAAGAACCTGATCTCCGCGGGTGTCTCGTAACTCGGACCATGCACCGCGATGTAGATGCCGTGCGACACCGGCACACCCTTCGCCCGCGCCGCATCGTCGGCGATCCGCCTCAGGCGTGCCGAATAGACCTCACTCATGTCAGGAAAGCGCGTTCCGAAACGATCATCGTTCATGCCGATCAGCGGGTTGCTCCCAAGCATGTTGATGTGGTCGTCGATGATCATCAACGCGCCCTGCGCGAAGCCGGTGTTGATACCGCCGGCTGCATTGGTCAGGATGAGCCGCCGCACCCCAATCCGCCCCATCACGCGCGTCGCAAAGACGATGGTGCCGAGGTCGTGGCCTTCGTAGAAATGCACGCGGCCCGACAGAGCGGCGACGCGCGTTCCGCCCACATTGCCAATGACCAGTTGCCCCTCGTGGCCCACGACTCGCGACGCAGGCCAATACGGCAGGTCGCCGTACGGCATCGTAATGGCGTCGGCCAGGGTGCCGGCGAAATCGCCGAGCCCTGAGCCCAGGACGATGGCCGTCTCGGGCAGCGCGCTGCACCGGCTCCGGACCATCGCCGCCGATGCTTCGACGCGGTCGTACATCGAGAGATCGCTCACAGCAGCATTCCGGCAATCGTCGCGGTGAGAAAGTTCGCAAACGTGCCGGCGAGCATCGCGCGCAGCCCGAGACGCGCCAGGTCGTGACGCCGCTCGGGCGCGAGCGCACCGATGCCGCCAATCTGGATTCCGATCGAGCTGAAGTTCGCGAAGCCGCAGAGCGCATAGGTCGCGATGGTGAAGGACTTCGGATCCAGGGACGCTTTGAGCGTGCCGAGCTGCGCGTACGCCACGAACTCGTTCAACACCATTCGAGTCCCTAACAGGTTGCCGATGGTGCTGGCGTCACGCCATGGCACGCCAAGGCTCCAGGCAATCGGGGAAAACACCCAGCCGAAGATCTGCTGCATGCTCAGGCCCGCGAGGCCGAGGATCGCGTTGACCAGCGCAATCAGCGCGAGGAAGGAGATCAACATCGCGCCGACATTCAACGCCAGGTGCAATCCTTCGCCCGTGCCGCGTCCCACGGCATCGATCACGTTGACGTCGGTCCGCTCCACGTTCAACCTGACGGTGCCCATCGTCTCCGGTTGACGCGTCTCCGGCACGAAGAGCTTGGCCATCAGCAGCGTTCCTGGCGCGGTCATGATGACCGCGGTCAGCAGGTGTTGCGCTTCGACGCCGAACAGGATGTACGCCGCCATCACTCCGCCAGAGATGTGCGCCATCCCCGCCGTCATTACCGTCATCAGCTCTGACTCGGTCATCCGCGGGAGAAACGGCCGGATGGTGAGCGGTGCTTCGGTCTGGCCCATGAAGATGCTCGCGGCGACGTTGAGCGACTCGGCCCCGCTCGCCCGCATGAAGCGGCGCATGACGACCGCGAAGACGCGGACGACCACCTGCATCACGCCGAAGTAGTAGAGCATCGCGAAGAGCGCCGCGATGAAGATGATCGTGGGCAGGACCTGGAAGGCGAAGATCGTCCCGTATTGCACGCCTTCAGGGCCGAACACGTTGGTCATCGCGCGCGGCCACACCTTTGGATCGCCGAGCGGACCAAAGACGAATGCGGAGCCTACGTAGGTGAAGTTCAACAGCTTCGTGATGTATCCGCCAAGCGTCTGGAAGACGAGACGGCCGGCGTCCGTCTTCAGAACGATGAGCGCAAACACGAACTGGAGGGTGAGACCCCACCCGACCGTGCGGTAGTCGATGGACCGCCGCGCAGAGGAGAGACAGTAC